>Ga0310811_10002945_pt1 | contig 21398 bp, 16 predicted proteins | sample YCmetagenome_FD_207642 | JGI IMG/M metagenome (GOLD analysis project Ga0310811, IMG submission 207642) | Soil microbial communities from experimental microcosm in Duke University, North Carolina, United States - YC | ecosystem: Engineered > Artificial ecosystem > Soil microcosm > Unclassified ...
GCTTACGCGCATGGGCTGTGGTTGAGGATGACCTGACTAATATTATTGATCGCCTTAACCAGATCATGCTGCGGAATACCAAAGGCGAGCGGTTTATCACTTTATTCCTGGCAAAATATAATGCTCATACGCGCAAACTGAATTTCATAAATGCCGGGCACAATCCGTCCATTTTGTTTGCCGATGGTGAAGCTATTCCGCTTAAGTTAGGCACTACCATGATAGGGGCTTTTGATGAGTTGCCATTTGTGAACCAGGGCGAAGTCGAAATAGAACCGGGCACTTTAATATTCAACTACACCGATGGTTTGATGGACTATGATGTGCCTACCCAAAAAACCTGGGATGAAGATAAACTTATCGACTTCGTAGTGAGCAACGGCAACCTTTCCCCAGATAAATTTAACCAGACGCTGCTTGATCATCTTAATCTGATCGTTAAGGGTAAACCTATCGATGATATTACGTTGCTAACGATCCGGATTTTTTAGTTGTAAAGGTTGAAGAGGTTGGAATTGTTGTAAAGGGTTATTTTGTGGAAAATTAAAATACATTTTCAACCTCTACAACTATTACAACATTTCCAACTACAACAACGTTAGTCTATTTTTGAAAAATGTTAGCAGGCAGGTACCAGTTTGAATTTATTGAGGCGGGATGTGATGAAGCGGGTCGTGGCTGCCTTGCCGGACCGGTTTTTGCCGCAGCCGTTATACTACCCGATGGCTTTGATCATCCTTTGCTTAATGACTCCAAGCAACTTAATGAAGAGGTAAGATACCAGCTTAGAGAGGAGATCGAACAAACCGCTATCGCTTTTGCTGTTGCCTCAGTTGATAACATCGAAATAGACCAGATCAATATTCTGAATGCATCTTTCCTGGCTATGCACCGGGCGATAGAACAGTTATCGGTTATTCCGGAGTTTCTAATTATCGATGGTAACCGCTTTAACAAATACAAAAAGGTTCCGCATCAGTGTATTGTTGAGGGTGACGCCAAGTATTTCAGCATAGCAGCCGCGTCTATCCTGGCAAAAACCTACAGGGATGATTTCATGAAACAGATAGCTTTAGAGCACCCCGAATATGACTGGCATAGCAACAAAGGTTATCCAACCATAAAACACCGCGAAACTGTTTTAAAAATTGGTTTTACGCCCTATCACCGTCGCACCTTTCGTGTAAGCGACCCGCAGTTAAGTATTTTCTGAAAGATGCTTTGATTAGGCTTTGAGGGTATTTACTTTTGTTAAAACCGCTTATTCCAGTTGAAGATCCTTATTTTAACACATCGCGTACCATTTCCGCGCAACGGGGGCTATCCTATCGTGGTGTGTAATACCGTGCTCGGACTGGTCAATTTGGGGCACGATGTATCGCTGGTGGCGCTAAATACCAAAAAGCACGTTCACGAAACCGATGAGCCGGATGAACTGCTGGAGAAAATAAACTACCGGGCTTACGATATAGATGCCAGTGTATCTTTTTTTGATGGGATACTGGATATCTTCAGCAAAAGCACCTACAACATCGATAAGTATTACGACGAGGAGTTCGATAAGATGCTGATCCGTACTATAAGGAACACGGAGTACGATATTATCCAATTTGAAGGTTTATTTGTAGCTCCTTATGTGGATTCAGTCAGGAAAAACTGTTCCTCAAAGCTGGTCTATCGGGCGCATAATATCGAGCACCATACCTGGGAAACGCTGGCGGCACAAAAGACCGACCCCTTCAAAAAATTCTATTTAAAGCTGATGGCGCGTCGTATAAAAAATTACGAGCTGCAGCAGATCAATAAGTTTAATGCCATTACCGTTTTTACAGAGCAAGACCGGAATACCATTATGCATTATGGAGCTACTATCCCGGTTGAGATTGTCCCCTTTGGTGTCGACCTGGATCATTACAAACCGAATTTTTCAAAAACAGAATTTCCGAGTCTTTTCTTTTTGGGTTCGCTGGATTGGATGCCTAATCGTGAGGGTATCGAATGGTTTTTGAAGACATTCCATTCTGATTTTGTGAATGACGAACTGCGGGTTCGTTTCTATGTAGCTGGCAACGATATACCCGAAGAGTTTGATGATTATGATGTATTGGGGAAAGTATTTATCCAGGGCGAGGTAGATGATGGATTGGAGTTTGTAAACAGCAAATCCATCATGCTTGTCCCTTTGTTGTCGGGCGGCGGTATGCGGGTAAAAATCGTCGAAGGAATGGCTATGCAGAAATGTATCATCTCCACTTCGCTTGGTGCTGAAGGTATCAATTACAAAAACGGGGTAAATATTCTGATCGCTAACACCCGCGACGAATTCCTGAAAGCGATAAAACGCTGCGTGGCCGACGAGGATTATATCAAAGCAGTCGGCATAAATGCCCGCAAGCTGATAGAACAGCACCACGAAGTAAATATAGTGACGAAGATTCTGGTGGGAATTTATGAGTCGTTGGGTTGATGTTGGTTGTAGAGGTTGTAAGGGTTGTAGACGTTGGAGAGGTTTTTAATTAAGACAACCCCTTTAACCAATACAACCTTTACAACGTCTACAACTTTTTCAACCTAAAATAAACCAAATGCTTACTTTTGCCGCCAATTAGATTGATATGAAGAATACGGCTTTAACCGATAAACACGTTCAGCTGGGTGCCAAGATGGTGCCTTTTGCGGGGTATAATATGCCTGTGCAGTATGCAGGGATTAATGTTGAACATGAAACTGTCCGCAAGGGAGTGGGGGTGTTTGATGTGAGCCACATGGGCGAGTTTATTTTGAAAGGTGAAAAAGCACTCGACCTGATCCAGCGTGTGACCAGTAACGATGCCTCAAAATTGTATGATGGCAAAGTGCAATACTCGTGCCTGCCAAACGAAGATGGTGGTATTGTAGATGACCTGCTGGTTTACCGTATTGACGAGAAAACCTACATGCTGGTGGTAAATGCTTCCAACATAGAAAAGGACTGGAACTGGATATCGAAATTCAATACCGAAGGTGTGGGGATGAAAGATATTTCAGAACGCACATCCTTATTAGCCGTACAGGGCCCAAAAGCTGCTGATGCATTGCAAAGCCTGACCGACATCGACCTCGGCTCAATGGAATATTATACCTTCAAAAAAGGAACTTTTGCCGGCATTGACAATGTGGTGCTTTCGGCAACAGGCTATACTGGTGCAGGCGGTTTTGAGATCTATGTAGATAATAAAGACGCTGAAAAACTTTGGAACGCTGTTTTTGAAGCTGGTGCAGCATTCGGTATCAAACCAATTGGCTTAGGTGCACGCGACACGCTTCGCCTGGAGATGGGCTTCTGCTTATATGGCAATGACATTGATGATGCTACTTCTCCACTGGAAGCGGGTTTGGGATGGGTAACCAAATTCAGCAAAGAATTTACCAATTCAGCGGCATTACAACAGCAAAAGCAAGATGGCACAAAACGCAAGTTAGTTGGCTTTGAAATGATTGACCGTGGCATACCACGTCATGATTACGGGATTGTTGATGCTGATGGAAACGTAATCGGTAAAGTAACTTCAGGTACCCAATCACCATCGCTGCAAAAAGCTATCGGTATGGGTTATGTGAAAAACGAGTTCGCCAAAGAAGGCAGCGAAATATTCATCAATATCCGCGATAATAAAGTTAAGGCAAGGGTTGTAAAACCACCATTCTATAAATAGTCATTAGGTCATTGGGCGATTAGTCATTTGTTATTGCCCAATGACCTAATCACCCAATTACCCAATGATTAATGACTAAAAATCTTCACGTTTGCCTTAGCCCCTCGCTTTTACCGCTTTATAAAGTCGACGAATATATTGCCGTTATTGTAGATATTTTCCGCGCGACATCGTCTATCTGCTATGGAATAGAGAACGGTGCTGAGGCAATTATCCCGGTAGCCGAGGTAGAAGAGTGCCTGGCTTATCGTGATAAAGAGGCTCACTTCTTATTAGCTGCAGAACGTAATGGAGAGGTAGTTACCGGGTTTGATTTTGGAAATTCGCCATTCTCATATACCAAAGAAAAGGTGGGGGGTAAAACTGTCGTGCTGACAACGACCAACGGTACACACGCCCTGCATCTCTCCAGATCGGCTAAGAAGATAGTGATCGGTTCATTTTTAAACCTGACCTCTCTTTGCAACTGGCTGAAAACGCAGAATGAAAATATCCTGCTGGTTTGCGCCGGATGGAAAAACAATTTTAATCTCGAAGATACCCTTTTCTCAGGTGCCGTGGTTGATCAGCTTAAATCGGAAGGTTACAAAACCGATGATGCCGCCATTGCTGCAAACGACCTGTATCAATTAGCTAAGGGTGACCTGAATGCCTACCTGGCCAAAACATCGCACAGCGAGCGCTTGAAAAAATTAGGCATCGAAGCGGATATTGCCTTTTGCCTGAATGTAGATATTACTACCGCTATCCCGGTTTTACAGGGCCAGCGCCTGGTAAAATTGCAGTAGTGGCAGCAGCAAACCTCAATACCCAATTTAACTGTTACCACATCGCTGCAACGGCTAATGATTAACTCTGCAAAATCACACTAGCCAATCTCTTCTGCGTAATTTTTTATTATACCAATATACGACAAGTCGTTATTTAATTATGTTAATAAATGTTAAATAAAAATATAATTCTTAATTATTAATAATTTCAGAATAATATTTTATATATTGGTATTGTGTTTCATTTGTGGCAGCAGCGGCTTTTTCTCAGATTCACACACATTACCACTCGTAAGTCTGCTGCCACATTTTTTACTGCTGCACTACCCTGAGCTTTCTTTTTGCCCTCCATTTTTTCACAACCATAAAGGCTATCACAGCTACTATCACTAACGGCCAAATATTAATGATGCCAAAGAACAGGGCCTGTAATAATTCCCATCCCCCTTTAAGTGATGCACTCAGCCGGTCGCCAACGGTTGTCCCGCTGTATTGAGGAGTTTGTTCGCTATAAAAGTTAACTTCCAGCGTACTATAGGCAACCTGCCTGCTCAAGTAGTTTAGTGTACCTTGAGTAGAATCGATTGATGTACGGATTTCGGTAAGCTTATTTTCGATCTGTAGCACATCGCTCATCTTATCTGATCTTTTCAGCAGTTCCTGGTAACGCTTTTCGAGCAGTTGCTGGTTGGCAAGACTAGTTTTGATATCGATAAACTGCGAAGTGACATCTGCCACGCGGATATTCTTGGAGTCGATCTTGGCTGCATTACCAGATACAGAGTCCAATAATAAGTCGAAGTTTTTGGAAGGGACACGCAGTTTCAGTGTCAATCCCCTGCGATAGGAATCATTGGATTCATTTTCCTCAGATACATAACCTCCGAGGTTTCTTAATGAGTTAATGATCTTCTTGCGGGTGCCATATAAGTCGCCGGTTTCAAAGCTGATGTCACCTGTTTTGATGAGTTTTTTAGAGGTGTCAGAGATAATCTGTGGTGGACTGCTTGCAACGGCACCATTTGTGTCGGCAATTTTATCTGAGTTTTCACTTACAGGGCTGGCCTTGGCTTTTTCAAGGGTTGCAACTTTTAGATCTAGTTCAGGGGTGGATGCCTGTTTGCACCCGGTAAATACAAATGCGATAAGCACTATTGTTAACATACGTTTCATGGCAAGTTTTTTAATTTTTTTCCATTTTGTAAATTGTTTCAAATGGATGCTTTCTTGCCGAAACTGTCCGTGCCTATTTCAGCTTCTCGTTGTTCCTGTGCCTGTCTGCGTCGCGGATGCTTTTCTTCTGCAGGTTTTTTTCAAGTGCATCTGTCAGGTCAATTCCGGTTTGATTCGCCAGGCAGATCAGCACAAAAAGCACATCAGCCATCTCGTCAGCAAGATTCACTTCCGTATCCGATTTTTTAAACGATTGCTCACCATATTGTCTTGCCATTATCCGGGCTACCTCGCCCACTTCTTCCATTAAAACGGCAGTATTGGTTAGTTCGTTAAAGTAACGGATACCGGTTGTTTTTATCCATTCATCTACAAGATGTTGTGCTTCTTTAATTTCCATAATATAAACACGAATTTTTCTAATTATTGCGAATTACACCTACTCTCTGTTCTTAGTATCTATAATAATAGTGACCGGCCCATCATTTAGCAGATTGATCTTCATATCTGCTCCAAATATACCTGTGGCTACTTTTTTGTTGGTCAACTCTTCGAGTACTTTTATCATCTGCTCGTACATCGGTATGGCTTTGTCTGGACGGGCAGCGCGTGTAAATCCGGGGCGATTACCCTTTTTGGTTGAGGCGAACAACGTAAACTGTGAGATTAACAATATATCGCCATTCACATCCGCAAGCGCCTTGTTCATCAGTCCGTTTTCATCACCAAATACCCGCATGGAAGCGATCTTTTGGGCCAGCCATTGCAGGTCATCATCAGTATCAGCATCTTCAATGCCCAATAAAACCAGGAATCCGTTTTTGATCTCCCCGGTAATGTTGCCATCTACTGTACAGCTGGCTTGCGTAACGCGCTGTAAAACTGCTCTCATTGATATTGAAAATATTATTATTGAGCAAGATAAAACAAAGCCAGAAATTTGCCTTCGGAAATTATTATATTTGACAAATGCTCTCAATCGGGCAAAAGAATATTATACCGTTCACTGAACCTTATCTATATGAGATTTACATTTTACCCTTTTTTATTATTGATTGCTGTTTCTATAGCTGGCTGTTCAAAAAATTCTACTCCGAAGCCCACACCACCGCAAACGAAACCGACGGCAGACACTGCACTTGCTGCAGTTTGGCCGACAGATGCTGATGCGTATTTTGTAGGCACCACTTCGGAGACGAATCTTAGCAATATCCAGGTTGCCACAATATGGAAAAATGGAGTTGCTACACCGCTCCCAAATTCCGAATCTACTTTGGACTCGGAAGCTGATGCCATAGCTGTGAGCGGATCGGACATATATGTAATAGGTAAAATACATGTTGGTACTAGTTATACATCGGGCTACTGGAAAAATGGCGTATTTTCAGCCCTTACGTCGGGTGGATCTAATACTCTTGCAATCGTTGTGAACGGAAGCGACGTTTATATCGCCGGAAATGTTGGTAATAATGCTGCCTATTGGAAGAATGGCACACTTAATCTGATTGCCCGTCAGGACTCCAATACATTTTATCAAGCCAATTCTATTGCAGTTAATGGAAACGACGTATATCTCGCAGGTTTTTCTGGAAATGCTATTACTGGTGGTAACAAAGCAATTGTATGGAAAAATGGTGTGGTGACTACATTGCCTGATAATAATTCAACCAATGCCGTGGTAAATGCAGTTACTGTTGATGGGACAGATATTTATGCTGTCGGTTATACAAGCGGAGGCGCCACCTTATGGAAAAATGGTGTGATAACATTATTACCTGTGCCATCTTCAGTGACTTCTAATTCAGCTGATGCTATCGTTATCAATGGCTCTGACGTATACATCGCTGGTTACGCAGGTGGCCGGGCAACGACATGGAAAAATGGGACAGCCACAATTCTTCCTTTTGATGAACATGGTTCATCAGGTTTTGTCTCACTCGCAATGAATCACAATGACGTTTATGTAGCAGCAGGGGTTGATAATTCAGCCAATTTTATCTACTGGAAAAATGGCGTGGCATATCAATTTACAAAAGCTGTAAGTGTGGTTCATGGCATGGCGATCGCTGAGCATTGATCAAGCCCGTGTATCATTCCCCTTATAAATGCTCAAATAGCTTTCATATCGGGATAACTAAATCTTACCCGTTAAACAGTACAACTAGCTTGGGTACGCGCTGCAGAACTGCTCTTATTGGCAGTCAAAGCTATTTATTGAGCAGGATAAAGATAAGCAAGCATTTGCCTTAAAAATTATTATATTTGACAAAGGCCTCAATCGGGCAATGAATATTATACTGTATACTGAACCTTATCTATATGCGATTTAGAATTTACTCTGCTTTATTATTGATTGCTGTTTCAGTAATCGCCAGTTGCTCAAAAAACACCAATCCAAAACCATCACCAACACCAACTCCGCCAAAAACTGATTCCCTTCAAACCACACCGATATGGTCTACTGATGCTGATGTATACTTTGTTGGCACATCGGGCCAAAATATACCTACATATTGGAAAAATGGTGTGGCTACTGTTCTTAGCTCGGGCAACGACGCCACCGGAATAGCTGTAAGTGGGGGTGATGTTTACGTAGTAGGACAAGCCTCAGGTGGTGCTGCATACTGGAAAAATGGATTATTTATATCATTAAAAGTTTCCCAGGTCACTACACAGGCGCTGGCCATTACTATTAGTGGAAGTGATGTTTACATAGCTGGTGAGATAGATGGCAAAGCCGCATATTGGAAAAACGGGGTGGCGACAACTGTCGATCCTGATCAGTTATTTGGTTCTATTGCAAATGCTATCACAGTAAGTGGTAATGATGTTTATCTGGCCGGCGGCACTTACAGCGTGTCAGGCGCTATGCAGGCTGCATATTGGAAAAATGGGACACTTACTCAACTGTCTCCTACACCGCTGCCCGTAGCATCCACAGAAGCAACAGGTATAGCTGTCAGCGGCAGTGATGTTTATGTTACAGGATACACAAATGATGGTGCAACTTTATGGAAAAATGGTACAGCTTCTGCACTTACAAATGTGAATACATCGCTTGCAAATGCCATAATGATAAACGGTTCTAATGTATATGTATCAGGTTTTATGAATGCCAAAGTGATATGTTGGAAAAATGGTACAGCTATTAATCTGCCTGCAAATGACGGTAATCTAATAAATGAAGCCTATTTCGCTTTGGATGGCAATGACCTATACGTGGCTGGCGGCCTTTCCACTTCACCCGAAGGGTCCGTATATTGGCGAAATGGGGTAGCTTATTTGTTTAGTAAAGATATAGAGAACATTAAAGGCATCTTTATAGCTCCTCATTGATCAAGCCCGTGTATCATTCCCATTATAAATGCTCAAATAGCTTTCATAGCGGGATAGCTCGATTGGGCCTTCGTCAACAGCTTTGATCACGGCGCAACCGGGTTCATTGATGTGCCGGCAACTATTAAAACGGCATTGGTTTAAAAGGGCGCGCATTTCGGGGAAGAAATGGCTTAACTCATTCTTTTCTATATCGATCACACCTAATTCGCGGATGCCTGGCGTGTCGATAATATACCCGCCTTGCGGCAACTCAAACATTTCAGCAAAGGTGGTGGTATGAACGCCTTTGTCATGCCATTCGGATATTTGTGTAGTGCGCAATTGAAGCTCGGGTACCAGGGCATTGATCAGGCTTGATTTGCCTACCCCTGAATGACCGGAAAACAACGTCATCTTATCTTTTATGATGGCGGATACCTGATCTATATTTGTCCCGTTTAAAGCTGAAACCTCATAGCAGGGATAGCCTATATTTTCATAGATCGATTTATAATCTGCTAATATTTCAAGCCCCTCATCACTAAAAAGATCTAGTTTATTAAATACTAATGCTGCCGGGATATCATAAGCCTCGGCAGTTACCAGGAAGCGATCGATAAAGCCTAGTGACGTGCGTGGCGAAGCTAATGTAACGACCAGCAATGCCTGGTCAAGATTAGCAGCAAGGATCTGTGCCTGTTTCGACAGGTTGATCGATTTCCGGATAATATAATTTTTACGCGGCTGGAGTTTAGTGATAACGCCAGTCCCCTGTTCTGGCTCGAGCTCAAAATCGACACGATCACCTACAGCAATAGGATTGGTAGTGGTAATTCCTTTGGTACGAAATATTCCCTTGATACGGCAATCATACTTTTGCCCATCATCGGTTAATACCTGGTACCAGCTGCCTGTCGATTTTGTTACAAGTCCCTTCATGAGTTTGCAAAGGTATCAATTTTAGCAAGGTGCCTGAAATAAAGGAAGAACCGTATTAGTGTCTGAAAAATTTCGTATAGCATAAAATCATTTTCATAAAACTCAAACAAGTGGCCTGTTTTTTGCTTTATATATCAGCGCGCTAACCCCGGCACGTCCCCCTTAAATTATTCAAGGTAAACTATTGTTGATGAGAGACAATCTTTCAGTTGCTATACGATACTATAGTTTATTTATGAGATCAAAATCTTTACTTCTTTTCGCCTTAGTGATCATGTTTGCCATACAGTCGTGTATGAAAGGCGAAAACATACCTCCTCACCAACCCAAACCGGTAGATGTTTATGTGGGGGGCTTTACCGTCGCTTCAAACGGAAATTTTGTGGCAACCTATTGGAAGAACGGGGTAGCTACAGCTTTTGGCGATAGCTCACTTAATTCGGTAGTAACTTCCATTGCGGTTAGCGGCATTGATGTTTACATGTCTGGCTTTACCCGCCAGGGATTAGGAAATGCGACAGCCTGTTATTGGAAAAATGGAACTATCACCAAGCTCAGCGACGGAAGCGAGGACACAAGGGCAACCGGTATAGCGGTTAGCGGAGCGGATGTATATGTAAGTGGCACTATCGGCGTCATTCAATCAACCGCAGTATATTGGAAAAATACTACCCAAACAACATTAGGTGATAACTTGTCAGCGTCCGCCGCCAGCGCTATAGCGGTAAACGGTAATGACGTGTATGTAGCGGGCTTTAGTAATGATAATCATGCCAGCTACTGGAAAAATGGGAAAGACACGGTATTGTCTACTGCCGATATTGGGAATTGTTCGGATATCCTTCTTGATGGAAATAATGTGTATTTGGCCGGTTTTGTGGGCAGCGCCGGCGGAGCCACCTATTGGAAAAATGGTGTTGCAGTTCCTTTAAACCTTGGCGGGTTGGCATTTATGGCCAATGGAATAGCGGTTAATGGTTCTGATGTGTATGTTTCAGGAAGAGATAGTCATGGACCTTATGGAGGCACCTGGAAAAATGGCGAATTAACTAAATTCCCATTGGGTACAATTGTTAATGATATTGCATTAAATGAAACCGATGTTTATTTGGCCGGTGTGCAAACCAGCGCCACTCCACGGCAAAACAATGCGGTTTACTGGAAAAATAATACCATGGTAACCCTGCCTAAATATGGAGAAGCCAATAGTATCGCGATTGTTACAAAGTAAACTTTTTTAATTAAAACTATCTATTTAGTTTCGTGGCGGTTAGAAAGTAACCCCCTAAACCTTTCTGCATCTACCTATGAATTTCAAAAAATAATTGTCGGTTGAAAGGCCCTCAATGTGTATTATGACAGGTTTTTCTACAAACCGCTGAACTACCGTATCCATTCAGCGATTTTATCTTCAAAAATTAAAAGCAAATACTATTTGCATATTCAAAAAATATCTACTTACTTTACAGACATTACAGGGATGATACCATCATGAGTTGCCTATAACAACTATTGATATAACTCATGATAGCTTCATTGCCGTAGAAAAACAAATTCTCTTAATGAAAATTAACAGCACCATAATTACAACAACAACTACCACCGGATTGATTTCCGGAGGAAGATAATCTTGTGGTGTAAAACATAAAAAGAAACAACAGCAAGCCTTCCTCCGAAAAGAGGAAGGCTTTTTTACTTTATTACAATGAAGATTTTAAAATTCGGAGGCACTTCAGTCGGTTCGGCGCAAAGCATCAGCACCGTTATCGATATATTGAAAAAGGAATATGAAGCCGGCGAAAAGCCGATAACGGTCCTGTCTGCCATGGGCGGGGTCACCAACCTGCTTTCGGCAATGGCCGAAAAAGCATCACGGGGCGAAGATTTTACCGCTCAGCTGGCAGAACTGGAAACACGCCATTTCGATATGGTACGCTCGTTGCTGACCGTACAGAATCAAAATCCAGCCTATACAAGGTTGAAGATCAATTTCAATCATATCGAGGAATTATTACAAGGTGTATCCACCCTTCGCGAGCTTACTGCTAAAACTAAAGACCTGATCTTGAGCTATGGCGAGCGTTGCTCCACCTTAATGATCAGCAAAATAGCGGCTCAATACTTTCCTGAAGCTTTGTTTGTTGATGCCTCCGAACTGATCAAAACCGACAGCGATTTCGGCCACGCCAAAGTGAATATGGACTTGACCGAATTGCTGATCAAAGGCTTTATACAGGAAAACTCTGGCAAAATGTTGTTTGTAACAGGGTTTATTGCCTCAAACGAAGCAGGTCAGATCACTACCCTAGGTCGCGGTGGAAGTGATTATACTGCAGCTATATTTGGAGCAGCCTTAAATGCATCCGAAATACAGATCTGGACCGATGTAAACGGCATGATGACTGCCGATCCACGTATGGTAAAAAAGGCATTCTCATTGCCCGAATTGACTTACACTGAAGCCATGGAGCTTTCCTACTTCGGCGCAAAGGTGATCTATCCGCCAACCATGATACCGGCATTTCTAAAGAAAATACCGATCGTTATAAAAAACACCTTTGAGGTTAATTTTGAAGGAACTGTTATTCAGCACCATTGCAAAGCATCATCGCTACCTATCAAGGGGATATCATCGATAAGCGATATCAGCATCATTAATGTTCAGGGCAGCGGCATGGTAGGTAAATCTGGTTTCAGCGGGCGATTATTTTCTCTATTAGCCCGCGAACAGATCAATATCATTCTGATCACGCAATCATCTTCTGAGCATAGCATCACCTTCGCAGTAAACCCGCATGATGCAGCAAAAGCACAAAGGGTGATTGAGCAGGAATTTGAACTTGAACTTTTGGCAACCAAACTCGATGCGCCTGATATCGAACAAAACCTGTCCATACTAGCTATAGTAGGCGAAAACATGAAGCAAACACCGGGCATATCCGGTAAATTGTTTCATGCACTTGGCCGTAATGGTATCAATGTAAGGGCTATTGCACAGGGGTCGTCAGAATATAACATCTCGGTTATCATTTCGCAAAGCGACTTAGCTAAAGCTTTAAATGCGGTGCACGATGCGTTCTTTGTTCAACTGAACAAAACATTACACGCCTTTTGCTTAGGCACAGGTAATATCGGTACTACCTTGTTCCGCCAGTTAAATGAGCATAGCGAATTTTTGAAGCAGAATAACGGTATCCAGGTAAAAATTGTAGGTATCAGCAATACCCGCAAGATGGTATTCAACTCCGATGGGTTTTCACTGGATAACTGGCAGGATGAACTACAAAAATCAAATGAAAAAGCTGATTTGCATGCGTTCGTGAAGAAAATGAAAGAAATGAACCTGCCGAACTGCGTGTTTATTGATAATACTGCAAGTCCGCAGCCTATCGGGGTTTACGAGCAGGTGTTCAAATCGAATATATCTGTAGTTACCTGTAACAAGATCGGCAACTCGGCGGATTATAAACAATACAAAACTTTCCGCGACGCAGCACGTCAGCATGGCGTTGATTTCTTCTATGAAACCAATGTAGGTGCAGGCTTGCCTATCATCCGTACCCTAAAAGACCTGATGAGCAGCGGTGATAGGGTAAAACGTATTGAGGCTATTCTTTCCGGAACTATCTCTTTCATCTTTAATCATTTTAAAGGCGACGCCAATTTCCACGACGTGGTAAAGCTGGCACAGGAAAAAGGCTATACCGAACCTGATCCACGTGATGACCTGCGGGGAACCGATTTTATGCGTAAGATATTAATATTAGCCCGTGATGCAGGTTACCCAATGGAAGCTGCCGATATTCAAATTGACAATATTTTGCCAAAAAGCTGCATGGAAGCGCAAACCGTGGATGACTTTTATACTGCACTTAAACAGGAAGACGTTTACTTTACCGAGTTAAAGGAACGGGCCGAAAAAGAGAAAAAAGTGCTGCGCTATATCGGCAAACTGGAAGATGGAAAGGCCGCCATCACGCTACAAATGGTTGATGAAAGTCATCCTTTCTACATGCTTTCAGGTAGTGACAATATTATTTCGTTTACAACAGATCGTTATAAAGACCGCCCATTAGTAGTTAAAGGTCCGGGTGCAGGTGCCGAAGTCACCGCTGCCGGCGTATTTGCCGACTTAATCAATGTGGGGGCCAATTAATATGGAAAATTCTATACAAGTTTTTGCCCCGGCTACGGTAGCCAATGTGGTTTGCGGGTTTGATGTACTGGGTTTCGCCGTTAATGAACCCGGCGATGAAGTGATCATGCGGATAACCGATAAACCGGGAATCACCATCAGCAAAATAACCGGCGACAATGGTCGCCTGCCACTTGATCCGGCTAAAAATACAGTTAGTGTGAGTGTTCAGCATTATTTGAAAAGCATCGACAGGACTGATATCGGTTTGGATATCGAGCTGCACAAAAAAATGCCGATAGGCAGCGGTTTGGGCTCAAGCTCAGCCAGTACTGTAGCTGGTTTATTTGCTGCCAAAACATTGTTAGGTGATGAAACCGACGTGGCCAAACTGTTACCATTTGCCATGAAAGGTGAGGAAATGGCCTGCGGGCATGGTCATGCAGACAATGTCGCACCAGCATTGATGGGCGGTTTTGTGCTCATTCGCAGTTATGATCCGCTGGATGTGATCCGGCTGCCGCATCCTAAAGGGCTGTATTGCGCCATCGTGTTCCCTGATGTGGACGTGCCTACCCGCGAGGCCAGGCAGATCATCCGGGATAAGATACGCATGAAAGACGCCGTTACCCAATGGGGCAACATCGCGGGACTAGTAAGTGGCCTGTTCATGAATGATATCGACCTGATTGGCCGCAGTATGAAGGATATCCTGGTAGAGCCGGTCCGTTCTATGCTTATCCCTGATTTTTATAAAATGCGCGAAATGGCCATGGAAATGGGCGCGGTAAGTTTTGGAATATCCGGTTCCGGACCTTCGGTTTTTGCGTTTACAAAAAGCGAAGAAGAAGCAAAGCAGATCGCCCAAAAGCTGCACGGTCATTTAGCTGCTGTTGGTATCGGTTCAAATACCTATGTGTCGGATATTAATGACCAGGGACCGAAAGTGATAGGTTAAAGCTGAAAGGTGAATGGCCAAAGGAAATAAAACAATCGTAAATCGTAATTCTAAAATCGTACATCAAATTGAAATTCTACAGTACCAACAATACATCCCACCAGGTCTCATTTAAAGAGGCTGTTTTTAATAGTATGCCGCAGGACAGGGGCCTGTATATGCCTGTACAAATACCAAGACTTGACGACAAGTTCCTGAATAATCTGGACGGCTATACCCTGCCTGAAATCGCTTTTCATGTAGCACAGAATCTGTTGGGCGATGATATACCTGCCGGTGATTTAAGGACGATCATCCACGACGCGATCAACTTTTATGCGCCTGTAGTTTCGCTGGAAGATAGTGTAAATGTGCTGGAGCTCTGGCATGGCCCATCACTTGCATTTAAAGATTTTGGCGCGCGATTTATGAGTCGCGTAATGAGCTACTTTTTGCAGGAAGGCGAAAAACAACTGGATGTACTGGTAGCCACATCAGGCGATACGGGTGGCGCGGTTGCTCTTGGCTTTTTAGGTGTTCCAAATACCAGGGTGACTATTCTTTACCCTAAGGGAAAGGTTAGTGGGATACAGGAACTGCAATTAACCACGAATGGTCAAAATATCCGCGCCATTGAGGTCGATGGCACTTTTGATGATTGCCAGGCCCTGGTAAAACAGGCATTTACTGATCCTGAACTAAATGAAAAATTCAGGCTTACTTCTGCTAATTCGATCAACATTGCACGGCTGATACCGCAAACGTTCTATTACTTTAATGCCTATGCGCAGTTGTTAAAACAGAACAAGGATAAAGTAGTATTTTCTGTGCCCAGCGGCAACTTTGGAAATATAGGTGCCGGAATACTAGCCTGGAAAATGGGCTTGCCTGTTGAACAATTCATCGCTGCAACCAACGCTAATGATACTGTTCCTGAGTTTTTGAAGACGGGCGTTTATAATGCAAAACCGTCGGTACAAACCATATCTAACGCTATGGATGTAGGCAACCCGAGCAATTGGGTTAGGATTGCTGATATGTTTAAAGCAGACCCCGCAGAACTCACCAAAAAAGTGATCGGTTTTAGTTATACCGACGAGGAAACAACCCAGGCAATCGAAAAAATTTACAGCAGCTATAATTATGTAGTGTGCCCGCATACCGCCATTGCCTGGCAGGCATTAAAAGACTGGCAGCAGGACCAGCCGACAGGAAAGACAACAGGCGTATTTTTGTCAACTGCGCACCCGTGTAAATTCCCGGATGTATTGCCGGATCATGTCTCAAAAGCTATAGTAATTCCAAAAGAAGTAAAAAGCCTGGAGGGTAAAACCAAACATGCCGCATCACTGGGTTCCGATTTTGACGGCTTCAAAAAGTACTTGTTGAAGCATGGATAATAAAAAAAAGCCTAATGAACAACGCATCAGGCTTATGGTTATGGAATGTACTAAAAATTACCTTAAATAGAATTTCGCACCCAATCCTAATGAATGGTTGCTCCAGGCGTTGTAGCCGGGCACATACTTGGTGTATGGTGCGTAAGTAAAAGATAATTCCCAATTTTTGTTGATCGCTACACCGGTTTGAAATGGAATACCAACCCAGAACCCGCTAAGCCTTACCTGGTTTGGATCTGCGGTTGTTGTGGAGGTAAATTCCTTACCGCCATAAGCTGATAAATTCAGCGAAGCCCCCATGCCCACGTATATTTTTAAATTATCTGTGTTATATAAATTATAAAGTATCTGTGGAGCTAAGGATATCGTGAATTGGCTATACTTAAATTTATTTGTACCAGCATCACTAGTGGTAAAAGGAATATTGGCATTTAAGAAGGAAATGGAAACGCTGTTTCTGAAAATCCATTGCTGCACATATGGATTATCAAATTTATCGATGCCGATGGTAGCCTGGGGTATCGATATTGCATTGTACCCAAAATTGGTCACCCGTGCTACACCTGCTCCTGCGAATAATCTGAAATTAGGAGTCTTGGTTGTATGAATAGCTCTTTTTGAAGTATCTCCATTTATTTTATTGACGACCTCCTCAATAGGGTCCGACTCAAATGCGGCTTCCTCAGCAAGACTGATAAGCTTTTTATTTCCCTGCTGATATTTATTGATATAATAAATCAATTGTCCTTTGAAAAATGGACGTTCAATAGCCCGGTGTTCCTCATTATAATATTGATTATAATGAAGCTCGCTGGGCAAAGTATTTTTTTCTGAAATAAAATACCTGGCTTTAGTTCCCTCGGCCTGGGAGTAAAATGACAGATAGTTCCCGGAAGTAACTAACTTTAAAAATATATCAGCTTGTTTTTTTGAAGTATCAAGATGATCAGCAATATCCGGAAAATGATTCAGGTCATTACTGATCAATCCCCTAAAGCTGCTATAGGTTTCCATCCCGTTGATGCCAAAACCATTGATGCTTTTTGGATCAAATTGCTGTACTTCCTGACCGTCCTTACTGATCTTGAAATTGATCAGTTTCGGGCTTTCGGTCCACTCCCGGTAATCAATATACCCTTTTAAGGTATCGCCGTTGTTTTTTAAAACATAGCCCGGATGGTAGTTGGTTTGCGCAAAAATGATAGAGGGTAATATTGCAAAAAAGACGAAGTAAAGTAATTTCATTGCTGATCGTGACTTGGTTTAAGCGATAAATATAATACAAAATCATACAATAGCAAACGCCTCAGCTGAATGCAAAAACACTGTCACCACTTACCTCAACGATTTTATTGAAATTTATGCAGATCCGACTTCAAGCGTACACAGTGATGTGTAAGTAGGCTGTTCTTTGAAATTCAAACCTTAAAATATTGCTTCAGCAATCTTCCTGGTCGGACCAGCATTACTCATGGTATAAAAGTGCAAAACAGGTGCGCCAAATTCTACCAGTTCTTTACATTGGTTGATCATCCATTCAATGCCTACCTCACGGGCGTCTTTATCAGTTTTGCTGTTATTAATAGCATCGCAAAGATCTTCAGGCATATCGATATGAAAGGTTTTGGAAAGACTAACCAGCTGTTTAGGATTAGTGATAGGCTTCAACCCTGGTATGATAGGAACATTGATGCCATTCGCCCGGCAGTTATTTACAAACTCAAAATACTTTTGATTATCAAAAAACATCTGGGTAACAATAAAATTGGCGCCCATATCTACTTTTTGCTTCAGGTATTTGAAATCTGTTTTTAAGTTCGGTGCTTCAAAATGTTTTTCAGGATACCCGGCCACTCCTACACAAAAATCCGTTTTCAGGTTCTCCGGGTTTTCATCATGCAGATATTTGCCGTTGTTCATGTTTACGACCTGCTCTAGCAAATCAGTTGCATAACAATGGCCGCCCGGTGTAGGCACAAATGATGCATCTGCGAGGCGTGCATCGCCCCGAAGTACCAGCACATTTTCAATACCCAAAAACTGCAGATCAATCAATGCATATTCTGTTTCTACCTTGGTAAAACCGCCGCACAGCAGGTGAGGAACAGTATCCACCTTATATTTATTCATGATGGCCGCACATATGGCGATAGTACCCGGCCTTTTGCGGTAACTTACTTTCTCCAGCAAGCCGCTTTCGTGCTGCTTATAAATATAATCCTCGCGCAGGGAAGTAACATCAATAAACGGTGGTTTAAACTCCATCAGCGGGTCGATGGCATTATAAAGCCCCTGAATGCTGCTGCCTTTCAGCGGCGGTATCAATTCGAATGAAAAAAGTGTCTTGCCTTTAGCGTTTTGTATATGGTCGGTGATCTTCATTTGTGATTCAGTCGGATCAAATATATAATAACAATTTAAAGTTTGTCATTGCGATCCGCTAGCTAGCGGAGATGCAATCGCGGACTGTGCCTCTTCGCCCTGTATAATATGCGATTGCTTCGTTCCTCGCAATGACAGGTTGATTTAATAATTCAAGTTCGGCCCCATCCAGCGTTCAACGTCTTCGACAGGCATGTTTTTGCGTTTGGCGTAGTCTTCTACCTGATCCTTGCTGATCCTGCCCAGGCCGAAATACCTGGCTTGCGGATGTGCAAAATAGAACCCGCTAACGGCGGCAGTCGGTGTCATAGCCATGCTTTCAGTAAGCTGTATGCCGGTGTTTTCTTCGGCCTTTAACAGCCTGAACAAAGTCAGTTTCTCTGTATGATCCGGACATGCAGGATATCCCGGTGCCGGACGAATTCCCTGGTATTGCTCTTTGATCAGTTCCTGGTTTGTTAGTGCTTCATCTTTTGCATAACCCCAGTATTCGCGGCGAACCAACTCATGCATTTTTTCGGCAAAAGCTTCGGCCAGGCGGTCGGCTAACGCTTTGGCCATGATGCTGTTGTAATCGTCGTGATCTTTTTCAAACTCAGCTACCAATTCATCACAACCAATACCTGATGTCACCGCGAAGCCACCCCAATAATCCCGCACGCCGCTATCTTTCGGCGCGATGAAATCGGACAGGGCATAGTATGGTTCGCCTTTTACTTTTTCTGCTTGCTGGCGCAGGGTATGGATGGTAGTTAAAACTTCTTTGCGGCTTTCGTCTGTATAAAGTTCAATATCATCACCCACACTATTAGCAGGCCAGAAACCGATCACAGCATTTGCTTTCAGCAGTTTTTCGTTGATGATCCGTTTAAGCAATACCTGCGCATCATCAAATAACTTTTTAGCTTCAATGCCTACGTATTTATCATCAAATATTTTAGGGTACGACCCGCGCAGCTCCCAGGTATGAAAAAATGGCGACCAGTCGATATAAGGCACCAATTCCTCCAGCGGGAACGACTCAAATACTTTTGTTCCGGTAAAAGTTGGTTTGGGCGGGATGGAGCCATTCAGGTTGATCTGTAATCTCGAATTTCGTGCTTCATCAATGCTTACAAAGCGCTTGTCCGAACGCTTGTTCAGGTGAGCTTCGCGTGCTTTATCGTATTCTTCTTTTACAGTTTGGATATAGCTGTCACGGGTTTCTTTATTCATCAGGTTGCTGCAAACGCCCACACTGCGCGAAGCGTCCAGCACATGGATCACACCATGCTTGTAATTAGGTGCTACTTTTACAGCTGCATGAATGCGTGAAGTGGTGGCACCACCAATCATAAGCGGAATAGTAAATCCTTCGCGGTCCATTTCTTTAGCAAAATGAACCATTTCATCCAATGATGGCGTGATCAATCCACTCAACCCGATAATATCTACCTGATGTTTTCGTGCTTCTTCAATGATCTTTTGAGGCGGAACCATCACCCCAAGGTCTATCACTTCGAAGTTGTTGCAGGCCAGCACTACGCCGACAATGTTTTTACCGATGTCGTGCACATCCCCTTTTACGGTAGCCATCAGCACTTTTCCGGCATTGCTGCGTTGGTCGGCATCAGCGTTATTTGCTTTTTCAAGTTCGATAAATGGCAGCAGATAAGCCACCGCCTTTTTCATTACACGGGCTGATTTCACCACCTGCGGCAGGAACATCTTCCCGGCTCCAAACAAGTCGCCCACTACATTCATTCCATCCATCAGAGGCCCTTCTATTACTTCCAAAGGTTTGGCGAATTTTTGACGGGCTTCTTCAACATCGTCATCCAGGTATTCGATAATGCCTTTTACCAAAGCATGTGATAAACGCTTCTCAACCGGGTCTTTGCGCCATTCCTCATCCTTCACTATCTCTTTGCCTTTGCTTTTTACAGTTTCGGCAAATTCTACAAGGCGTTCGGTAGCATCGGGACGACGGTTTAACAACACATCCTCCACGTATTCGAGCAGATCTTTTGGTATTTCTTCATAAACCTCCAGCATCCCGGCATTTACGATGCCCATATCCAGACCGGCTTTAATAGCATGATACAGGAATGCTGAGTGCATCGCTTCACGAACGACATTGTTGCCGCGGAAGGAGAATGAAATATTACTCACCCCACCGCTCACTTTGGCCAGCGGAAGGTTTTGTTTGATCCAGCGGGTTGCCTCTATAAAGTCGACCGCGTAGTTATTGTGTTCTTCAAGACCGGTTGCAACAGTCAAAATGTTCGGGTCGAAAATGATATCCTGTGGCGGAAAACCAACCTCATTTACCAATATATCATAGCTGCGTTTGCATATTTCGATACGACGCGCCAATGAATCAGCCTGGCCCTGTTCGTCAAAAGCCATCACTACTACGGCAGCACCGTAGCTTAATATTTTTCGAGCCTGGTCCTTAAATTTATCTTCACCTTCTTTTAGCGAGATGGAATTGACGATACCTTTTCCCTGTAAGCATTTCAAACCAGCTTCGATCACCGTCCATTTGGATGAATCCACCATGATCGGCAATTTCGCAATATCAGGTTCGGATGCGATCAAGTTCAGAAACTTCACCATCGCTGCTTCCGAATCGATCATCCCCTCGTCCATATTCACGTCGATCACCTG
>Ga0310811_10002946_pt1 | contig 21395 bp, 18 predicted proteins | sample YCmetagenome_FD_207642 | JGI IMG/M metagenome (GOLD analysis project Ga0310811, IMG submission 207642) | Soil microbial communities from experimental microcosm in Duke University, North Carolina, United States - YC | ecosystem: Engineered > Artificial ecosystem > Soil microcosm > Unclassified ...
GGCACGGTGATCATCCATGGAGCAGAAGCCCAAGCGGCGATACGTCAGTGAGATACGGCGGGAGAACGCGGAGGCGACCCGGCTACGGATCGCCGAGGCGGCACGTGCACTCATGTTGGAACACGGCTATGCCGCCACCAAGATGGCTGACGTCGCACGGGCCGCAGGCGTCGTCGTGCAGACCCTGTACACGTCCTGCCCTGGCGGCAAGCCGGGCTTGGCGAAGCTCGTCTGGGACGTGACCCTGGCTGGTGACGCGCAGGCCGTCCCGCAGAGTGCCCGGCCACAGGTACAGGCGATCATCGCCGAACCTGACCCCGTGCGGAAGCTGCTCGCCTTCGCGGAGATGGCGTTGGCGATTTATCAACGTGTCGGTCCGGTGCATCGCGTGCTGCGCGCCGCCGCAGCGACCGATGTCGGCTTGGCCCGCCTGTTATCCGACACAGAAGAGCAGCGATTGACAGGCAGCCACGGACCTGCAGAACACCTTGCGGCCGTGGGCGCACTGCGCACCGGACTGAGCGTCGAGCGGGCCGCCGATCAGATCTACGCCCTGACCTCGATCGAGTTGTTCGAGCGACTGACCGAGTTCTGCGGCTGGACCGTGCGCGACTGCCAGGACTGGCTGGCCCGGACCCTGAGCGAAACCCTGCTCGGACCGACCGACAGCCGACCGAGCACCTCGGCGTGACCGAGCCGAACGCGCCCGGGCGCCACTACCGGCACACGTCGCCCGCGAACTATTCAAGGCGCTCACCAGCAGAAACAACACCACTGAACGCCTTCGAAGCGCCGCTTGACAAGCATAGGAGCGTCGGAGCGATTCAGTTAGAGGCCCGTGCGTGCGAGCGTCCAGGCGCCCATGCCCTCGATGCGAACGAGGAAGGTCCCATCGGGGAGGGTGTCCTCCGCTGTCGACCTGTCGATCTCGTTTGCCAGCAGGCTTTCGTTTCCGTCGGCGTCGTAGCCGTACACAGTGAAGTTGCCCGCCGGTAAACCTTGAGGTGATCGTCTGGAACCCCGAACTGCTCGGGTTCAGGATGAGGACGTCATCGCCCTTGCCTGTTGCCGGCCGCCTTGGGCGTGGACCACTGACGTGCGGCGGTGACAGGTTTGATGGCGATCGTCCAGGGACCGTCAGCAGCAGGTGTCGGATCCGCAGCCTCTTCCGTCGCGGCATCTTCTGCTGGAGTTTCGTCAACCTGTGCCGGCGATGCGGTAGCTGCCGCAGCCTCCGTCGTCTGCTGCCGGGTCACTACCGCGGGCAGATTGCTGACCGCTGACGCCACCACGGTCACACAACTCACCAGCAGCAGAAACGGCGCCACGACCACCAGCAGCCAGAAGACGGGGCCCTTACGCTTCCTGGGTTGCGGAGGAGGCGGTGGGAACGTTCCAGGTGTCCGATGCCGAAGCGTTAGCACTTGGAGCAGCGTCTTATCGAGCCACATGATCACGCTTCGATCCGCAATTGGCCAATCCGCGGAGCTCCCGGCAACCGGTGAAACCCGGGCGAGGGCGCCGTGAAACCGGCGCCGCGGAGAGTGAAGCCATGAGCATCACAGAACTCGGACGTACCGGGGGCGGCCCGGCCCCCAACGGGGACACCGATCTGGCCGTGCGTGCGGAAGGGCTGATGAAGACGTTCGGCGAGCACCGTGCCGTCGACGGGATCGACCTGCACGTACGCCCCGGTGAGATCTTCGGCATCCTCGGCCCGAACGGCGCCGGTAAGACCACCATGCTGCGGATGCTGGCCACCCTCTTGAAGATCGACGCGGGCCGTGCCGAGATCTTCGGGGTCGACGTGGCCGGCAACCCGCATGTGATCCGCCAGTTGGTCGGCGTCACCGGACAGTACGCGTCGGTCGACGAGAACCTGACCGCCCGCGAGAACCTCTGGCTTTTCAGTCGCCTGCAGGGCATCGCCGCGCCGCGTGCCCGGCGTATCGGCACTGAACTGCTGGGCCAGTTCGGCCTGGAGGAGGCCGCCGACAAACCGGTCGCGCAGTTCTCCGGCGGCATGCGCCGGCGCCTCGACCTGGCGGCCAGCCTGATCACCAGGCCACCGCTGATCTTCCTCGACGAGCCGACCACCGGTCTCGATCCGCGCACGCGCGGCCAGATGTGGGACACCATCCGCAGTCTGGTCACCGACGGCTGCACGGTGCTGCTGACCACGCAATATCTGGACGAGGCCGACCAACTCGCCGATCGCGTCGCCGTCATCGACCACGGCCGCAAAGTCGCCGAGGGCACCCCGGACGAGCTGAAGACCGCGGTCGGCGACTCCACCCTCCAGTTGCTGCTCGCCGAGCCGGGCGAGGTGCTCGCCGCCGTGGAGGTCGTGCGGCGCGTCCTCGGCTCCGACCCGGTCATCAGCCCGGAGCGGGGCCGCCTCAACGTCGCCCTCGACCAGGCCGACCTGGCCGCGGACGTACTGATCGCACTTCGCACCGCCGGAGTGTCGATCTCCTCGGTGAGCGTGGCCAAGCCCAGCCTGGACGAGGTGTTCCTCGCCCTCACCGGCCACGAAACGGACGAGCACGACGAGACCGGCACGGAGGAGAACCGATGAGCACCCTGATCGCGCCCGCCCGCGAGACGGTCACGGCCGCCGACCGCGTGGCCGCCGCCCGGCGGCGCATCTCCATGGCGGAGACCCTCGGCCAGACCCTGATGATGGCGTGGCGGGCGCTCAAGAAGATGCGCCGCAACCCGGAGCAGTTCTTCGACGTGGCGCTGCAGCCGATCCTGTTCACCGCGATGTTCGCCTTCATCTTCGGCGGCGCCATCGCCGGCGACGTGCAGAGCTACCTCCCTCTGATGATCCCCGGCATCCTCGCCCAGACCGTGCTGACGACGTGCATGGCCACGGGCACGCAACTCCGTGAGGACATGGAGAAGGGTGTCTTCGACCGGTTCAAGTCGTTGCCGATCGCCCGGATCGCGCCTCTCGCCGGCCCGATGGTGGCCGACCTGCTGCGCTATACGATCGCGGCCACGCTGACCTTCGGCATGGGACTGGTGATGGGCTACCGTCCGGGCGGCGGAGCGGGCGGCGTGCTCGCCGCGATCCTGCTGGCGATCTTCACGGGCTGGTCGCTGGCGTGGGTCTTCACCTGGGTCGGCACGATCGCCCGGAGCGCCCAGGCCGTACAGGGCATCTCCATGATGATCTTGTTCCCCTTGACGTTCCTGTCGAACGCGTTCGTCCCCGTCGACACCCTGCCCGGGTGGCTGGCCGCGTTCGTACGGGTCAACCCGGTCTCACATCTGGTCACGGCCGCCCGCGACCTCGCCAACCGCGCCGTCGTCAGTGGAGAGGTGGCCTGGACGATCCTTGCGTGCCTGATCGTCATGGCGATCTTCGCGCCGCTGTCGGTACGCAGCTACAAACGGCACATGTGACCTCCGTCCGTCACGGCCGGAGACCTGCTCGACGAGACTCCGTGCCTCGTCGAGCAGGTCGGAGCCGCGTCGATCGCCGTAGTGGGCCCGCACGGCGGCGATCAACCCGGGCGCGGCCCGCTCCGCGTACGGTTCGATCCGCTCGAAGGCCATGCTGGGCATGAGGCTGTTGTACGCGAACCGCTCGGCGAGCACCAGCAACCCGATCGAGTCGCCGGGGGGCATGGCTCCCCGCAGCAACCCCCAGGCGCCGAGCGCGAAGAGCATCGAGCCGCACAGCGGGTAGTCGAGGACGGGGTTCTTCACCGCCAGCAGGTCGTAGCCCCGGACGGCGGAGAACAGCTCCTCGCCGTACCGGACGTCTTCCGGCGGGGCGTGGTACGCGTACGCCGTCAGAGTGACCGACACCGCGACGAGCGACCAAGGCGTGAACTCCGCGCTCGGCATCCCGGGCAGGCGCAGGTCGCGTGCCCGCTGGACGGCCAGGCGGTATTCCGCGAGCGCGGCGGCGGTCTCGCCGCGGGCGAGGGCGAGCTCGGCCGCGCACAACAAGACGATCGCCGCCCCGCCGAACACCGCCTCGTTGTCGTTGATCCGGGTGATCTCGGCGAGCTCGGCCTCCGCAGCGTCGAGATCGCCGTCGGCGAGCGCGGAGGTCAGCAGCAGCGCGCGTAGCTGGGTCTCGTCTTCGGTGGCGCCCAGCCGGCTCAGCACCGGGATGGCGGTCCGCGCGTGCCCGACCGCCCGCCGGCGGTCGCCGAGCTGCATGACCAGGTGGGCCAGCACGGCGCGCATGATCGCGGCGAACCACGGGCCCTCGTCCTCGCGAAGCATCGCCAGGGTCCGCTCGGCGGCCTCGACCGCCCCGATCACCTCACCCGCGTTCTCCAAGACGTGGACACTCATCTGCGTCGCCGCCAAGGCGACGTCACGGTCGGTGCTCCGGCACAACTCCGCCAGCCGGCGATGCATCTCGGCGCCGTCGGCCGCGTCGCACGCGAGCAGCACCGTGGCCATCGCCGTGACGCGGGGATCCGTCGCTCCACTGGTGGGCAGCGTACGGAGGAGATCGCGCAACGGATCGCCGCGGCGATCGGTGATGATCGCGATGTTCATGAGCGTGATCAGCATGGCGGCCCTGGTCACCTCGACGAGGTGCGGCGGCGGCACCCAGCCGGTGATCATCTGGGTGATCGCGTCCCAGTGAACGAGGATCCGGAAGTGATCACCACGGATCGACCACAGCGCGCCGAGGCCGGTCAGCAACTGCACCGTCGTAACGGGATCGGACTCGCCGAGAGCCTGCCGAAGCAGATCGGCGAGGTTGCCCTCCTCGACGCGCAACGCGTCGACCGCCGCGAACTGCGTCAGGCTGAAGATCTGGAAGGCGTGTTCGAGGGCATACGCCGTCGCCCAGGCCCGCTGCGCCGTCCGAGCGAGCGCCTCCTCGCCGGCCTCCTTCAACCGCATCCGCCCGAACTCCCTGACGGTCTCCAGCATCCGGTAGCGGAGGCCGTACGGCGTCTCGCGGACGCTCAGCATCGACTGCTCGGTCAGCGCGTCGACGACGTGCAGGGCGTCAGGGCCGAGTACGTGCTCGGCCACGGCCAGCGTGAAACCGTCGCCGAACAGCGACAACCACCGCAGCGCCTGCCGTTCCGGCTCGTCCAGCAGATTCCACGACCAGTCGATGACCGCGAGCAGCGTCTGGTGCCGGTCGGGGGCCGTACGGTTCCCGCCGCGCAGCAGGGCGAACCGGTCCGCCAGGCGCCGCGCGATCTCCTCCACCGACATCACCCGCACCTTGGCCGCGGCCAACTCGATCGCGAGCGGCAGCCCGTCGAGGCGTGCGACGACCTCCTCGACCACTCCCCCGTCGATCCGCACACCCGGGCGGGCGGCCGTGGCGCGCTGGCGGAACAACTCCACCGCGTCGCCTGTGGGCAGCTCGCCGAGCAGGTAGACGCGTTCGGCGGGGATCGACAAGGGGGCGCGCGAGGTGATGAGCACCCGCAGGTCGCGGGTCGTCACGGATAGGAAGGCCACCAGATCGGCGACGGCCTCGATCACATGCTCGCAGTTGTCCAGGATCAGCAACGCCGGAGCCTGGTCGAGATGCTGGGCGATCCGGGCGCGGACGTCGGAGCGCTGCTCGGCGGTAAGGGCACGACGCCCGCTGACCGAGTCCCGGACCCCGAGCGCCGAACCCACCTCGCCCACCACGCCCTCCGGCGAGGAGACGCCGACAAGCTCGACGAAGTGGGCGATGGGCTGCACGGCGTTCCTGCCGACGACATGAGCCAGCCGCGTCTTGCCCAGCCCGCCGGGGCCGATGACGGAGACCACCCGGCTGGTCTGCAACAGGGCGTGCACCGCACGGATGTCGCCGTCGCGGCCGAGCAGCGAGGAACCGTCGAACAGGATTCCCTCACGCACCGGCCGATCCGCGGCGAGGAGTTCGGCGTACACGCGGGCGACCTCAGGCCCCGGTTCGGTGCCCAGCCTCGCGACCAGGCCGGCACGATACCGCTCGTAGCGCTCCAGAGCGGCGGCGGCACCCCGTACGGCGGCCTCGCTGCGCAGCAGGCAGGCGAGCAACTCCTCGTCGTACGGCCGATCGGCCGCGGCCTCCTCCAGCAACGGCAGCGCTCCCTCATGGGCGCCGCTCCGGCTTCGCGCGATCGCCGCCACGCGTCGCGCCTCGGCCACCCACCCGGTGGCGACGCCTCTCAGCTCGGCGAGTGGGCCCGTGCCGCCGTCCAAGCCGCCGGCCACGAGAGCCATGGCCTCTTCGGCGCGGCGGCGCGCGAGCGCCACGTCGTCTTCGCCGAGTGCGGCCCGCGCCTGCTCCACCAGCGCGCCGAGCAGCAGCACGTCCACCTGACCGGCGGGCAGCCCCAGCCGGTAACCACGCGGGATCCGCACCACGATGTCCGCGCAGGTCACCGCCCTGGTTCGCGAGACGACCACCTGCAGCGCCTTCGTCGGGTTGGCCGGCGCCTCGTCGGGCCACAACTCCTCGACCAGGCGCTCGTCACTGAGCCCTGTACGCCCGTGTACGGCGAGCACGGCCAGCAGGGTCTGTGCGCGGTCGCCGACCACGCGCACACCCTGCCAGCGGACGCCGTCGAGCAGGACCAGTGCGGGGGACACACCTTCAGCTTACGGACGAGTGACGTCTGAGGAGCATGACCGCGTGTGCCATCACTGTCAGTCGACGATTGTGAGGACGATCTTCCCGTTCGTACGGCCGGCCTCACCGATCTCGTGGGCCTTGGCGGCCTGCTCCAGCCGAAGAACCGTGTGGATCTCGGGCGTCAGCCGACCGGAGTCCACGAGCGCGGCGATCTCCCGCATCCCCGCCTGGTCAGCCTCGACGATCATGAAGGTCGAGCGGAATCCGAGGGCGCGCGCCTGAACCGACAACCGCGCCTCGGCCGGAGACGCGAGCGAGACGACGATGCCCCCCTCGCGCAAAGTACGCAGCGAGCGCGGGCCGTACTCGCCGCCGATGGTGTCGACCACGATGTCGATGTCACCGACCGCCGAGGCGAAGTCGACGCCGGTGTAGTCGATGACCTCGTCGGCGCCGAGGCGCCGCACGAAGTCGTGCTTGGTGCTACTGGCGGTGCCGATGACGTGGGCACCGAGCGCCTTGGCGATCTGCACCGTGACATGGCCGACTCCGCCCGCCGCGGCATGGACGAGCACGCGGTGGCCGGGGCGCACGTGGGCGGTGTCGACCAGCGCCTGCCATCCGGTGAGCGCGACCAACGGCAGCGCTGCGGCCTGAACGTGGGACAGCGAGGCCGGCTTGTGGACCAGATGCCGTGACGGGGAGACCACGTATTCGGCATAGGTGCCGGCGGGTCGTGGCTGCAACGGCATGCCGAACACCTCCTCGCCGGGCTCGAACAACGTCACGCCCAGCCCGACCTCCTCGACCACGCCGGAGACATCCCACCCCAGCCGAATCGGCCCTGCATCCCCCGCCAGCCCACCGGTGGCCCTGTGCCAGAAATCGGTCGGGTTGACCGACGTCGCATGGACCCGGACGAGCACCTCACCGGGGCCCGGCTTCGGACGTTCCACCTCGACGATCTTCAACACTTCCGGGCCGCCGAGGGAGTCCTGACCGATCGCGCGCATGCTCATGTTCCTCTGCTCTCGAGGGCCTCCCCCTCGTGGGCTGCCCGCGTACGGCAAGGCTGCCAACGCCGAGGCACCCCCGGCGATTGGCCAGACTGCCAATATTTGCAAGAATCCGGCCATGCATCGCGTCATCGTCCTGGCGCTCGACGGGGTCTACCCGTTCGAGCTGAGCATTCCCGTGAGGATCTTCGGCACCGCTGCCGGCCCCGATGAGACGCCCCTGTACGAAGTGCTCACCTGCAGCATCGACGGCGGACCGGTCAGGACCGCCGCCGACTTCAGCGTCACGGTGGAGAACGACAGCGGGATCCTCTCGACGGCTGACACACTGGTGATCCCCCCGTTCTCCTGCGGCCCGCAGGATGAGAGACTCTGGCCCCCCGATGAGGTCGACGGGATATTCGACCGTCTCCGGCCCGGCGCTCGCATCGTCTCGATCTGCACCGCCTCCTACGTTCTGGCCGCCGCCGGCCTGCTCGACGGGCGTCCAGCGACGACGCACTGGAACGAAGCGGAGCATTTCCAGCGGATGTTCCCCAACGTCAAGGTCAACCCTGACGTGCTGTTCGTGGATGACGGTGAGGTGCTCACCGCGGCCGGCGTCGCATCCGGCGTCGACCTGTGCCTGCACCTGGTACGTCGCGACCACGGCAGCGAGGTCGCCAACCGTGTCGCCCGGCTCTGCGTCGTCCCGCCCTGGCGGGACGGCGGCCAAGCGCAGTTCATCGAGCGTCCGGTGCCCGAGCCGTCAGCGGCCACCACCTCCGAGACCCGCGCCTGGGCACTGGAGCGACTCCATCGGCCCATCCCGCTGACCGAGATGGCTGGACGCGCAAGGATGAGTGTCCGCACCTTCACCCGGCGCTTCCGCGACGAGGTCGGGACGACTCCCGGCAAATGGCTGATCCAGCAGCGTGTCGAGCGCGCACGTCACCTGCTCGAGACCACCGACCTTCCCGTGGACCGCGTCGCCGAGGAGGCCGGCTTCGGGACCGGCGCATCCATGCGCAAGCACCTGACCACCATGATCGGCGTGTCCCCCACGGCTTATCGGCACACGTTCCGCGCCGACGTCTCCCTCCGCTGACCGAGCACGCACTCGACGGCGCCCTGAGTGGGCCGGCGTGTCGACCGCCGGCGCTCATGCGGCTGACCGACGCCCGCCGCCCCGCGCGGGACGCGCACGTCGTCAGATGGCGGCATACAGGCCTGTACGGCCGAAAACCGGTTGCCTCGCCTGGTGGGCTCAGGAAAAGTGGCGTCCATGATGCTCTGACGGACAGCACCCCGCTACTCCGAGGCCACGGCGCCGACGCGCGCCGTGATGCCGTCCGCCCGTACCTTTTCATTGAAGAGAGCTCTTTGTCTCAGCAACACTCCCGGCCGGAGTCACCGCTGCCGTCCACCCCGGCCATGGGTTCGGCCACCGTCACCGTGTTCGCCTCCCCCGCAAGCTGGATCGAGTCCGATGCCCTCGCGCAGTGTCACCAGGTGGCCGCTCTCGACGGCATGACGCACGTCGCCGCGATGCCGGACCTGCACCCCGGCAAGGGCGCCCCCATCGGGGCCGCCATGGCGTCGACCGTGTTGTATCCCTTCCTGGTGGGCTCCGACATCGGTTGCGGCATCGCCGTGTTCCCCCTCAAGCTCAAGCGCGCCGAACCCACGAAGGTCGCCGCTCGATTCCCCGACCTCGATCGCGCCCTGGACCCTGAGCGGGATGCCGACGACCCGGCCTGGGCCGTTGTGAAGGGCGACATTCCCGCCGGCCACCTCGAGGGCCTCGGGACGGTCGGCCGGGGCAACCACTTCGTGGAACTGGCGCGGATCGGGACCGTCTTCGAGCCGGGTCACGCGAGCCGTCTCGGACTCGCCGCCGGCGACCTGGTTCTCATCGTCCACAGCGGTTCTCGAGGGCTGGGCGAACGGATCCTGCGGGCGCACGCCGCGGTCCACGGCGCGGGCCCCGCCCCTGATCCCGGCGCCTACCTGGCGCTGCACGACGAGGCCGTACGCTGGGGATCGCTCAACCGGCGGCTGATGGCCGCCCGGGTCGCCCATGCCCTGGGCATCGAGCCCACCGAGCCGCTCGTCGACCAGTGCCACAACCTGGTCGAGATCCGCGACGGGGTCTACCTGCACCGCAAGGGGGCGGCGCCGGGTGACGGCCGTGACGTGCTCATCGCCGGTACGCGAGGCACCCATTCCTACCTCGTGGCCGCCCACGCCGGTCCGGACGCCAACCATTCCGTGGCGCACGGCGCGGGCCGCAAGATGTCGCGTGCGGACGCCCTGCGCCGGGGCCGGGCCAAGCACACGGTCGAGGAGCTGCGCCGCACGCCGGTGGGGTCGGTGGTGGTGTGCGGCGACCGCCAACTGCTCTTCGAGGAGGCGCCGACGGCCTACAAGCGCATCGAACAAGTCATCGCCGACCTCGTCGACCATGACCTGGCCACACCCGTGGCCACCACGGTCCCGCTGGTCACCTACAAGACGCCCGACCTCGGGTCGACGCCCCAACGGGGCCACCGGGACCAGCGCCGCAAGCGAGGCCGGCCATGAGCGTCCACCTGCTCCTGTCGGCCGGGCATGGCCCGCAGGAGTGTGCCTGGGCGCTGGCCCGGCTGCTGCGTCGCCTGGAAGCCGACGCCACCCGGCGGAATCTGGAGACCCGCCGGGCCGAGACCGTTCCCGGTGACCGGCCCGGCACCTACCGATCGGTCCTGATCCAGATCGCAGGAACCGGCGCCGAGGCGTTCGCCGCCTCGTGGACCGGAACTCTGTGCTGGCAGGCCCCCAGCCCTTACCGGGCCGGCACCGGCCGAAAGAACTGGTACGTCATCGCCCAACCGTGCCAGGTCGATACCCCGCGCACGACGTTCGCGGAAGCAGACGTCGACATCGTGGCCTGCCGTACCGGCGGCCCCGGCGGTCAACATCGAAACAAGGCCAGCACGGCGGTACGGGCGACCCACCGGCCATCGGGGATCGTCGTCGTGGTCGACACCGAGCGGCAGTTCAGCCTCAATCGCCGCATCGCCATGCAGCTGCTGCGACAGCGCATCGAGCACGGCGAGGAGCAGGCAGAGCGCGCCGTCACCACCGCCCGCTGGCGCATCCACGATGAGCTCGTACGTGGCGATCCCACCCGTATCGAGCGACCGGAAACGTCGAAGCACGACCCGACGAAACGCTCCCCCATGAACATGCGGTGATGAACAGGTCGAGGGCCGCGCGGGTCCAGCCCGTGCGGCCCTCGACTCGGGTGTGCTTACGCCACCGGTACGTCCCTGCGGTGCAGGCCCGCGAGGCCGACCGCGCCGAGGGCGAGCGCGATGGCGGTGAGCCACAACATCGGCGTCACGGTGAACGCGGAGCCGGGCAGCTTCGGCACGTGCGCGAACGGGGTGGCGTCGACGATCCACTCGCTCAGCCCGAACAGCGCGCCGAGCTCGACGAGCAGGACGGACACGATGAGCGCGGCCCAGGCCAGCGCGCTGAACCTCGGTGCCAGGCCGATCAGGGCGGTGCCGAACCCGGCCAGCACCCAGGTGGCCGGCAGTTGCACCAGCGCGGCGCCGAGCAACCGTCCGATCTGCCCACCGACGTCGTGGATCTGCACGCCGTACCCGAGACCGCCGGCGACGCCTGCCACGGCCAGCAGCAAGGCCGTGCCCAGGAGCGCGAACACCAGGTGGCTCGCCGCCCAGCGGAGCCGGCCGACCGGCGTGGCCAGCAGCGCCTCGACCCGCCCGCTGCTCTCCTCTTGGCGCAGCCGCAGTGTCGCCTGCACCGTGTAGGCGGCGGCGACCATGCCGGTGATGCCGAAGATCGCGGCCAGGAACGCGTCGGTGAGGCCGTTACTCCCGCCCATCCGGGTCAGGATGTCGGTCAGCTGCTGGTTCGGCGACTGCAGGTCCCCGATGCCGGCGGCGGCGCCACCCATGACGGCCCCGGTCAGCGCGAGCCCGATGGTCCAGCTCAGGAGCAGGCCGCGGTGCAGCCGCCAGGCCAGCGCGAGCGGGCTGCGCAGGGCCGGGGAGGCCTCGGCGGGCCCGAGCCGCTGCGGCAGCTGGCCGGCGCCCACATCCCGGTGCGCCACGAGCCGGTACGCGACGATGGCGAAGACGGCCGCGATCCCGATGAACAGCCCGGCCACCCACCAACGTTCACCGGCGTATGGGCGCAGGTGCAGCGCCCAGCCGGTCGGGGACAGCCAGCTCAGCCAGATCGGCCCGGTGTCGCCGACAGCACGCAGCAGGTAAGTCCCGCCAAGGACGGCGCCGGCCAGGCCGCTGGCCGCCCGGGCGCTCTGGGTGAGCTGCGCGCTCGCGGCCGCGACCGCGGCGAACAACATCCCGACAAGGCCGGTGGCGAGGCCCAACGCGAGCGAGCCGCCGGCCGGCAGCCCGGTCGCCAGCAGCCCGAGGGTGATCAGCACCGCGATGGCCAGGTTCGCGAGTGCGGTGACGAGCAGGGCGGCGGTGAGCGGCGCATACCGGCCGACCACGGTGGCGCCGATGAGCTCCAGCCGGCCGGTCTCCTCCTCGGTCCGGGTGTGCCGTACGACCGTGAGCAGACTCATCAGACCGACCAGGATGAACTCGGTCACGCCGATCTTCCACACGGTGAGCCCACCGATCGACACGCCGAACAGCGGGCCGCTCAGCGCGACGAGCGACGGGTTGGCGAGGACGGCGCTCACCGCGCGCAGGTCCGCCTCGGTCGGGTACAAGCTCAAGTAATTGGCCGCGGTCCCCATCGGCATCACCGCGAGCCCGAGCACCCACACGGTAAGCCGGACGCGGTCGAGACGCAGCGCCAGCCGCGCCAGGGCGCGCGTACCGGTCAGCGAGTTCATCGGGTCACCCTCGTCTGGTGCTCTCCGTCGGCCTGCGTCCGGTCGTAGTGACGCAGGAACAGCTCCTCGAGGGTCGGCGGCTGGCTGGTCAGGCTCAGGATGCCCACGGTGGTGAGCTGCCGCAGCACCGCGTCGAGAGCGGCGGTGTCTACGTCGAAGCGCACGGTCCCATTGTGGATCTGTACGTCGTGCACGCCGGGCAGCGTGTCCAAGCCGGTCGCCGGCCCGGCCAGGCCGACCACGATCGAAGTGCGGGTCAGGTGGCGCATGTCAGCGAGCGTGCCGGTCTCGACCGCCCGCCCGTCGCGGATGATGGTGATCCGGTCGCAGAGCGCTTCGACCTCGGCGAGGATGTGGCTGGACAGCAGGACGGTCCGGCCATCACGCTGCTGCTCTTCGCGGATCACCTGGCGGAAGACCTCTTCCATGAGGGGGTCGAGGCCAGAGGTGGGCTCGTCGAGAATGAGCAGGTCGACGTCCGAGGCGAGAGCGGCGACGAGGGCGACCTTCTGCCGGTTGCCCTTCGAGTAGGCCCGGCCCTTCTTACGCGGGTCGAGGTCGAAGCGCTCCAGCAGCTCGTCTCGGCGCTTGGTGTTGAGGCCGCCGCGCAGCCGGCCGAGCAGGTCGATGACCTCGCTGCCGGACAGGTTGGGCCAGAGGGTGACGTCGCCGGGCACGTATGCGAGGCGGCGGTGCAGTTCCGTGGCGTCGTGCCGCGGGTCGCCGCCGAGCAACCGGGCGGAGCCGGAGTCGGCGCGCAGCAGTCCGAGCAGGATCCGGATGGTGGTGGACTTCCCCGCGCCGTTGGGACCGAGGAAGCCGTGCACCTCCCCTGTCCGCACAGACAGGTCGAGCCCGTCGAGCGCGCGGGTGGGCCCGAATGTTTTGACCAGTGCGTCTACGTGGATCGCCTCGGTCATGGTCCTCATGCTCCTTCAGCCCCGGGGTCGGTCCCCGTGGCGCTAGGGGGGTTGGGTGCCCGCAGTGGCTCCATCGCCGCGCGGGCTTTCGTGACGAACTCGGGGTCGAGCAGCGAGTGGGAGTAGAAGTCGGCCAGCGCGCCGGCCATGCGCAGGTGGCCTTCAGTGGTGAAGATGTCGACGCCCAGCGCGCGGGACACGTGGTCGTGCATCGCGAGGAGCCCGGACTGCATGCCGACGAGCACCGCCGCGTATGCCCGGTAGTCCTCGGTGACGGCCGGCGCGTGCTTGCTGACCCACTGCTCGCTCAGCGTCACCATGTCGTCGAACATCGCCGCGGCGCCCGACGAGCCGTCGAGCAGGGCACGGGTGAGGTACTTGTACAGCAGCACGATCGTCGGATGGACCGACGGGAGGAAGCCCGGGTTGGCCACCTTGCCCTCGAAGAGCAGATCCTCCTTGATCTTGACGAGCCGGTCCAGCGCGTAGGCGTCGCACACCTCGCGCAACGCCTCCTTGGACCCGAAGTGGTGCCGAAGCAAGCCCGGTGACACGCCTGCCTCCTGGGCGATATCGCGGACCGTCGTGCCGTCGATGCCTCGCTCGGCGAACAGGCGGATCGCGGCGTCCCTGATCCGCGCACGAGCCGTCAAGTCCTCGAACGCCGCATCGCCAATCGGGCCTCCCACCACTCGCCACTCCTTATACAAACACGTTGCAAGCTACTCGGCCAGATTGCCCACTATACGCTCATATAGTGCCAACACAAGAGTCGCCGTGACGCGGGCATGTAGCCGTCCATGGGGGACCCTTCCGGCGCGGGGCCAGGACCGGTCGCAGTGGCACGGGCGTAACGAAGCGGCGCATCGACCGTACGACGGAGATCGCACGAAAGGGGTGATCTTTACGCCATCACTACGGCGATCTCCCCCGCGCACGCACGACTGCAGGCCCCACGCATCGCCAGAGCACGCGGCATCCCCGAAGACGTGGCAGCGAAGGCGATCACGGCCGACGAGGACGGCCGCGTCCTCGGCGTGGGTCGGCGGGTGGGCGCTCTCCGCGGTTCGAGCCCCAGACGCCGATCACCGTCCGTGCGACGTCCGGATTCTCTGAGAGATGTTGCACGCGTGGCGCCCCCTCTTGCACAGGGCGGACTGCGTGTTGGTTCTCCCGCTGATGCTGATCGACACGTTCTGCTGGCCGCGCATGATGGTCGGGCTTCTCACCGCCGAATAATTCTTGTTCCTGACGCCGTTACCGTTGCGCACAGGCCCACGATCGTCGATGGAGGTGGCCGTCGTGCCCACGCGGGGCGTTACCGCGCTCGCGCTCGCCTGGGGCGACGCCGTGACCCCCGATATCACGACCAGCAGCAGGGCCAGCGCCGGCCGCCGTGTGGTGATGACCGCGCCGGCAGGCGGATCCTCCGCAAAGTGACGACTCATTCGGTTTCTCACCTGCCTCTGCAGTCATGTGGTGGCGGGCACTTCGACATGACCGGTGCCATACCCGGGGACGCGGTGCCGCCCGCGCACTTCATGATCAAATACGCGAAAGATTAGTCGAGCTTTGTCATCGCGGGAGCCGGAGCCGCCGGTAGCCCGACCGTTCCTCACTCGTCGACGAAGCGCTGGGCCTGGCGGTCGAGGTGACCTCATCCGCGTCAACGTCACGCAGGGATTTCATCGTGAACGCGTTAAGCGGCTTGCGGGGCCCGTTATAGGAGGTTCTACGTTCTACAGGCACCCTTGGAGTGGAATTTATGGTGACCCCCGGTGACTGTTGAAAACCTTATCGGCCTAATCGTTTCGGTCGCTCTGCTTGTGTATCTCCTTCTCGCGATCCGCTCCTCTGAGAGGTTCTGATGACCGTCGAAGCGCCGGTCGCACCGGATACCCGCGTCGAGGAGCCCCGACCTGCCCACAGGGTGGCCGCCGGACTGCTCGATCCGCGCCAACTCTGGAAGGCACTGCCGGAGGCACTGCGCAAGCTCGACCCGAGAGTCCTCTGGCGCAACCCCGTCATGTTCGTCACCGAGGTCGGCGCGCTGCTGACCACGGTGTTCACCATCCTCAATCCGTCGCTCTTCGGCTGGCTGATCACCGTCTGGCTCTGGCTCACCGTGATCTTCGCCAACCTGGCCGAGGCGGTGGCCGAGAGCAGGGGCCGCGCTCAGGCGGCCACGCTGCGCCTCACCAGGCAGCAGACCGTCGCCCGGCGCGTCGCGGGATGGGCCGAGGATGTCCCGTCGTCCGCGATCCGCGCTGAGGAGATCCCCGCCGGGCTCCTGCGACGTGGCGACGTCGTGGTCGTCGACGCCGGTCAATTGATCCCGGGTGACGGCGACGTGGTCGACGGGGTGGCCAGCGTCGACGAGTCCGCGATCACCGGCGAGTCCGCCCCGGTCATCCGGGAGTCCGGCGGCGATCGTTGTGCGGTGACGGGCGGTACCCGCGTCCTGTCCGACCGGATCGTGGTGCGGATCGCCCAGGACCCGGGCGAGAGCTTCCTCGATCGGATGATCACTCTCGTGGAGGGCGCCAAGCGGCAGAAGACCCCGAACGAACTCGCTCTCAACCTGCTCCTGGTCGCGCTGACCATCATCTTCCTGATGGCCACCGTCACACTCCAGCCGATGGCGATCTTCTCCAAGGGCGTGATGGCGGCCGCCCCCGACACCCTTGCCATCACCGGCGAGGGCGTCGCCGGCGTCGTGCTGGTCTCGCTGCTGGTCTGCCTGATCCCGACCACGATCGGCGCACTCCTGTCCGCGATCGGCATCGCCGGCATGGACCGGATGGTCCAGCGGAACGTGCTCGCGATGTCGGGCCGGGCCGTCGAGGCCGCGGGCGACGTGCACACCCTGCTGCTGGACAAGACCGGCACCATCACATTCGGCAACCGGCAGGCGAACGCCTTCCTCCCGGTCGGTGAGACCGGAGAGGCCGATCTCGCGCACGCCGCCCTGTTGTCCAGCCTCGCCGACAGGACACCCGAGGGACGGTCCATCCTGGATCTGGCCCGCCGTCGCGTCGGCCCCGCCGCGGGCGCCGAGGCGGACGGGGTGTGGGTGCCCTTCTCCGCCGTCACCCGGATGTCGGGAGTCGATCTCTCCTCGCGCAGCCTGCGCAAGGGCGCGGCCGCCTCCGTCTCCTCGTGGGTGCGAGAACACGGCGGGTCGGTGCCACCGGAGCTCGACGAAATAGTCGAAGGCGTGTCCGCATCCGGCGGCACACCCCTGGTCGTGGCGGAGCAGACGCGCGTGCTGGGCGTCATCCGCCTCAAGGACGTCGTGAAGCCCGGCCTGCGCGAGCGGTTCGAGGAGATGCGCCGGATGGGCATCCGCACCGTGATGATCACAGGTGACAACCCGGTCACGGCCAAGGCGATCGCCGACGAGGCCGGGGTGGACGACTTCCTGGCCGAGGCGACTCCGGAGGACAAGCTCGCCCTGATCCGCAAGGAGCAGGAGGGCGGCCGGCTGGTCGCGATGACCGGTGACGGCACCAACGACGCGCCCGCGCTCGCGCAGGCCGACGTCGGGGTGGCGATGAACACCGGCACGTCGGCCGCCAAGGAGGCCGGCAACATGGTCGACCTCGACTCCGACCCGACGAAGATCGTGGAAATCGTCGAGATCGGCAAACAACTGCTGATCACTCGCGGCGCTCTCACGACGTTCTCGATCGCCAACGACATCGCCAAGTACTTCGCCATCCTCCCCGCGATGTTCGGGCCCATCTATCCGGGCCTGTCCCGGCTCAACGTCATGGGCCTGCACTCGCCGCTCTCGGCCATCCTCTCCGCCGTCATCTTCAACGCCGTCGTCATCGTCGCGTTGATCCCGCTCGCCCTGCGCGGCGTGCGCTTCCGGCCCTCCAGCGCATCCAAGCTGCTCGCCCGCAACCTGTGGGTGTACGGCCTCGGCGGCGTGATCGTGCCCTTCGTGGCCATCAAGCTGATCGACCTCGTCGTCCAGTTCATCCCAGGAATATGATCATGAACCGTCTTCCACGGTGGCTCGCCCACCACGTGGCCGCCCTGCGGGTCGTCGTGGTGCTCACCCTCGCCCTCGGCCTGCTCTATCCACTCGCGATGACCGGCATCGCTCAAGCGGTCTTCGGCCGTGGAGCCGACGGCTCCCTTGTGGAGAAGGACGGGAAGGTCGCCGGCAGCGAACTCGTCGGCCAGTCCTTCACCGGCACGGACGGCGAACCGATCAAGCGATACTTCCAGAGCCGCCCCTCGGCCGCAGGGGACGGCTACGACCCGGGCGCGACCGGGGCGGGCAACCAGGGCTCGGAGAGCGTCGTCGACGTGCTTCCCGACCCGGCCGACCCCGAGTCGGGCAAGCTCAGTCTGCTCACCCAGGTCTGCGCGCGGAGCAAGGCCGTCGGTGAGTTGGAACAGGTCAGCGGTGCCCGGCCGTACTGCACCTCCGATGGCGTGGGCGCCGTCCTCGGCGTGTTCCGCGAGCAGGGCCTGAGCGGTCGGACGACCCGCGTGGTCAGCCTGAACCAGGCCTGCCCGGCCACTCCCTTCCTCGCCGCCTACGAAGGCGTCGCCGTGGAGTGCGCCAAGCCGGGCGACGACTACAGCAAGGCGCTCGTGGTCCCCGTCCGCGGCGACGCGCCCGCCCACCCCGTGGTGCCCGCCGACGCGGTCACCGCGAGCGGCAGCGGCCTCGACCCGCACATCTCACCGGCGTACGCCGATCTCCAGGCCCCCCGCGTCGCCAGGGAGCGCGGCCTCAGCCTGGACAGGGTCGAGGACGTCATCAAGCAGAACACCACCGGCCGTGCGCTCGGCTTCCTCGGGGAGCCCGGCGTGAACGTGCTGACGCTCAACCTCGCGCTGGACCGGGAGTCCTGATCATGTACGGCTGGCTGCAAGCGTTGTTCGTCCTCACCCTCCTGGTGGTCCTCCACGTCCCCGTGGGCGACTACATGGCCCGCACCCTGGACGGCGGCCGCCACCTCGCCATCGAGCGCCGCCTCTATCGGATCTGCGGCATCGATCCCGACCGTGAGCAGGACTGGCGCCACTACCTGCTGGCGCTGATGGCCTTCTCCGTGCTCGGTATCGCGGCCCTGTTCGCGCTGCTGACTCTCCAGGGTTCCCTTCCGTGGTCGCTCGGCCACCCCGGCATGTCATGGGAGCTGGCACTGCACACCGCGGTCAGCTTCACGACCAACACGAGCTGGCAGAACTACGCCGGCGAGGCCACGACGGGCCACCTGGCCGTCATGGCCGGGCTCGGTGTGCAGGGCTTCGCCTCCGCGGCCGTCGGCATGTGCGTCGGCCTCGCGCTCATCCGCGGCCTGATCAGGCGGGGCGGCACGGAGATCGGCAACTTCTGGGTCGACCTGGTCCGCAGCGTCTTCCGTGTTCTGCTGCCGCTGGCGGTCCTCTTCGGAATCGTGCTGATCTGCATGGGCGTCCAGCAGAATCTGGACGGCGCGCAGGCCGTGAACACGGTGGCGGGCGGCACGCAGACCCTGATCGGCGGCCCCGTCGGCTCCTGGGAGCCGGTCAAGCTCATGACCGGAGACGGCGGCGGCTTCTTCAACGCCAGCAGCGCCCACCCGTTCGAGAACCCCTCGTCGCTGAGCGACTCCCTCGAGATCCTGATCATGTTGATCGTCCCGACGGCCTTCATCAGGACCTTCGGCCGGATGGCCGGCAACCTCAGGCTGGGCTGGACCATGTTGACCGTGGTCGGCATCCTGTTCGGCCTGCTGCTGATCGCCGGCAACCTCGCCCAGGCCGCCCACACGGGCACGGTCGCACAGGCGGTGGGCGCCCAGACGGAAGGTACCGAGACCCGCTTCGGCATCCCCGCGAGCACGCTCTTCGGCGTCTCCGCGACGGCGTCCGCCGACGGCGCGCTCAACGCCTCCTACGACAGCTTCTCCAGTCTCGGCGGCGGAGTCCTGCTCGCGGCCATGATGCTGGGCGAGATCGCTCCCGGCGGCACGGGCAGTGGCCTGTACGGCCTGATCATGGTCGTGCTGGTGGCCATCTTCCTGGGCGGTCTCATGGTGGGCCGTACGCCGGAGTTCTTGGGCAAGCGCATCGGCTTCACCGAGATGCGCTTCGTGGTGCTCTACTCTCTGGTCTCGCCCACCCTCATCCTCGCCTTCACCGGGCTGGCTGTAGGGCTCCCGGCAGGAGTGTCGTCGATGGGCAACGTGGGGGCCCACGGTCTCACCGAGGTGTTGTACGCCTACACCAGCAACGTCAACAGCAATGGCAGCGCCATGGCCGGGCTGAACGGCAACACGATGTTCTACAACCTCACGATGACCGCGGCCATGTTCATCGGGCGATACCTGCCGATCGCCTTCGTCCTGGCCCTGGCCGGCAGCCTCGTGCGACAGCAACCCCAGGCGGTGACCGCCGGCACGCTGCGCACCCAAGGCGTCAGCTTCGTGGCCCTGGCCACGGGCGTCGCTCTGATCGTCGCGCTGCTCAACTTCCTGCCCGCGCTCTCCCTCGGCCCCCTCGCCGACGGCCTGCTCGGTTAGCCCGGACCGTGCGCCGGACCCCGTCCGGCGCACGGTTTGGCGATCTTGGCCAGTTGCTCGACCAGCCGGCCACGTCGTTAACGGACTGCAGACCATGGCTCCAGCCAAGAGCGCCGCCGACCATGGCCGAACGGGGCATGACCCCGACGGGTCTCCCCTGATTGAGATGCGCAGCGTTTTGATGTCCTAAGGTGCCCGAGTGAGCGACAGCGTGTCCCCGCAGGACGGTCTCGGCGACCTCTTCCGGGGAGGGAGGACCGAGGGCCGATCCCTGTCCGCACCCCTACCGCCCGGACGGATCATCGTGTCCGACGAAGGTGACGGTGAGCCGGCGTTGTGGATGTCCGACGAACCGGCATCTGGCGGCCTGTGGACGCGACTGCTCTCCGAGCATGACCGCTCAGGACTGTGGCCGCTCCTGCTGGGCTCCTCATCGTATGGAGACCACGAGGAGTTCGCTCCATGGGCGACAGGAGAGGTGTACCTGCGCTCGATCACCTCGCCCGACCTCCACAACCCCGCTGTGTTGCTGGCCGCGTGGTGGAGCCAGTACACCGAAGTCGATGCCGAGACGGATCCGCTGTCAGAGGCCGAGTGCATGGCCGTGACGGCGCCTTTCGGTCAGGAGTGGCCGGGACTTGCCCTCGCAGGAGAACTCCAGGTGGATCCGGACGCCATGGCGAGCCAGTACGCCGCTCATCTGCTCTCCCGCCACCCTTCGATGCGGATCGGCCTGGTGGCTGCCGAACGCGGTGCGGACTCACTGGCGGTCTGCGGGTGGGACGGCCCGATGAACTACACCAACGACACCGGCGAGATCGCGGCCGTCGTACGCACGTGGGAGGACCGGTACGGCGTACGGGTCGTCGGAGTCAGCCGATCCGAACTGTTCCTGAGCGTCGCTGCCCCACCAACCACATTGGATGAGGCACTCCACATCGCCGCCGAACACTTCGCACTGTGCCCGGACAACATCTGGCAGGGGCACAAGCCGTACACGCTGACCGCGTACGCCGAGCATCTCGTGGGATTCAACGCCTGGGAATTCTGGTGGGATTGAGCCTCCTGGGAGGATCGGAACGTGCCCAGTCGCGTGGAACGCTACCTCGCCCACCTGGACCGCCTGTCCGGTGGCGTGGAGCCCCTCTTCCAGCCCATCGAGTCCACCAAGCCGGGACTCAAGCGCATCGCCGTGATGATCTACAAGGACCTTCCTGAGCCCGGCTACATCACCGGATTCACCTATGGGCTGTCGCTCGGCGATCACCCCGACTGGCGCCTTGGCCGACCGGAACTCTGCATCAGCGTCCGCTCCGACAAAATCGACTGGCCCTGGCCATGGGATGGCTGGCAGAGAGCCTGCGCGGGCAGTGCCCGTTCAGCTACGGCGACACGCTCAGTCTCGGCGGGCCCGTAAGCGAGGAGACGGCGATGACCGGATTTGTGATCTTCGCCCCTGCGGTCCTCGACCGAGAAGACTTCCTCGGCATCGACGTCAGCCCAGACGAGCACGAGGGCCAC
>Ga0310811_10002947_pt1 | contig 21393 bp, 18 predicted proteins | sample YCmetagenome_FD_207642 | JGI IMG/M metagenome (GOLD analysis project Ga0310811, IMG submission 207642) | Soil microbial communities from experimental microcosm in Duke University, North Carolina, United States - YC | ecosystem: Engineered > Artificial ecosystem > Soil microcosm > Unclassified ...
TGGCCGTGACAAAGCGCGGGCCGCGGCGCTGTCGCAAGAGATCAAGCAGGCCGGCGGCAATGAACCGGCTTTCTATCAGGCCGATCTGTCGTCGCTCGCCGGCGTGCGGCAACTCGCCGACGCGGTGCTTGCCGATCACAGTCGGATCGACGTCTTCGTCAGCAATGCCGGCATCGGGTCGCAGAATGGCGGGCCCGGACGGCAAACCAGCGCGGACGGATTCGAACTGCGGTTTGCGGTGAATTACCTGGCAGGCTTCCTGCTCGCCTACCGCCTGCTGCCGCTGTTGAAGGCAGCAGCGCCGTCGCGCATCGTCAATGTCGCCTCGCTCGGCCAGCATCCGCTCGATTTCGACGATGTGATGATCACCCGAGGTTACAGTGGCAGTCGCGCCTACGCACAGAGCAAGCTGTCGCAGATCATGTTCACCATCGATCTAGCCGAAGAGCTCAGGGATGCAAACGTGACGGTGAATTCGCTGCACCCCGCCACCTACATGAACACGACCATGGTGCGGGCGGGTGGCATTACCCCGATGTCGACGGTCGAGCAGGGCGGCGCGGCGATCCTGCATCTGGTGAGCGGCGACGACATGGCCGGCAGAAGCGGGCTGTTCTTCAACGGCCTGCAGGAGGCCAGGGCCAATCCGCAGGCCTACGACGCAGCGGCGCGCCGGCGGTTGCGGACGCTGAGCCTGGAACTGACGGGCCTGCCGGCGGCGTGAGGCCGGCAATTTATGGTTAGCAAATGATTGAGATCGCCGTTGAGGCGTTAACCCGCTGCCGATAACTGCCGCATGACCGCGCTTGAAACCCCTTGTCCGCGCAATTGTACGGCCGCGCCGGGGCTTAACCTTTACGCGTCTTTAATGGCGCCGACGTAGGGTCGCCTTACGGGGTCCAGTATGGGCCGCGCTCCGTCCAGCATGGGCGGGTGTTGCGTAGGCGTTGGAGTCTTCCATGGATATCATGACGAGCGTCGGACTCATCTCCGGCATCATTGTCATCGCCGTTATGGTGTTCATGGGTGGTGACCTGCACATGTTCGTCTCCGAACATGCCATGATCATCATCTTCGGCGGATCGATCGCCGCCACCATGATCCGCTTTCCGCTTGGCGTGATGCTGCACGGCCTGCCGCTCGGCGCGAAGTTCGCCTTCACCATGAGCCGGCTTTCGGCGCGCGACCTGGTCGACGAACTCGCCCGCATCGCCGAGATCGCCCGCAAGCAGGGACCGGTCGGACTCGAGAAGGTCGACACCGCCGAACCGTTTCTTGCCAAGGGCATTCGCTACGTCGCCGACGGCTATGATCTCGAATTCATTCGCGACAATCTCGAGCGCGACCGCGACAATTTCCTTATGCATCTCGATGAAGGCAGCAAGATCTACCGCGCCATCGGCGACTGCGCCCCGGCGTTCGGCATGATCGGAACCCTGATCGGCATGGTGCAGATGTTCGCCAACATGACCGACCCCTCCAAGCTCGGTCCGTTCATGGCGACCGCGTTGCTGGCGACGCTCTACGGCGCGCTGGTCGCCAACCTGTTCTGTCTTCCGATCGCCGACAAGCTGCACGGCAAGCTGCTCGACGAGGAAACCAACCGCACGCTGATCATCGACGGCATCCTGATGATCCGCGACTCCAAGAGCCCGGCGCTGGTCCGGGAAATGTTGCTGGCCTATCTGCCGGAGAAGCATCGCCAGGAAGAGGGCGAACCGGTTCCGGCATGAAGCGGCGGGTGACGGCGGTCCGGGAAGCTTAAGTAATGGCCAAGAAAAAACGCGGCGCCGCACACGGGGGAGGGCACGGCTGGTTCGTGACCTTTGCCGATCTCATGGGTCTGATGATGAGCTTTTTCGTGATGCTCGTCGCCTTCTCCACCATGGACAACAACAAGCTCAAGATCGTCGCGGGCTCGATGCGCGACGCGTTCGGCGTGCAGACCCAGGTGCGTTATTCCGGCATCGTCGAATCCGACGGCCTGCCGACGCGGCCGAAGCTGAAGAACGTCGATCATGTTTCGCCGGAGGATTCCTCCGCCAACCCGACCCCGGACGAGAACGATCGCAGCCGTGCAAACGGCGCCCGCCTGCCGGTCGATCGTGAATTCGCGCTGGCCTCCGCTTCGTTGCGGCAGGCGTTGCAGGACATGCCGGAACTGACCGAAATCTCCAAGCACATCATGTTCGAGGAGACGAGCCAGGGTCTCAACCTCGAAATCGTCGACCAGGACGGCAGGTCGATGTTCGCCGATGGCTCCAAGGTGCCGTACGACCGCACCCGCCGGCTGATCCAGAAACTTGCGGTTCCGCTCAAGGCGACACCGCTGCGGGTCAGCATCACCGGCCACACCGCGGCCGGCTTCGTGCCGGCGCGCAGCGACTACGGCGCATTCGATCTTTCAGCCGATCGCTCTAACGTTGTGCGCCAGATCCTCGAGCGCGAAGGGCTGCCGCCGTCCCACATCTTCGCGGTCGCCGGCAAGGCCGACAGCCAGCCGTTGTTTCCCGACGATCCGACGCTGCCCGCCAACCGACGCGTGACCATCACGTTGATGCGCGAAGCTCCGCCGCTTCCGCCTGACCTGAAGCCGTAATTCTACGGTACTACTATCTTACCATTCGATTTGACGTGAAGCCTGCATTGCGGGAAGTCCCGCCTTGCAAGCGGTGCTATGATTGGACGATTGACAGGCAACGTGGAAGCGTCGATAGCCGCCCGGATCAAATCAACCGAGAGTGTTTTTCCCGCGTCATGACCGTGAGCGTTACATCCACCGAAGCCCATGAGGGGCCGGTCACCTCAGGCTTTTGGGCCCTTACACTGGGCGGCATCGGTGTGGTGTTCGGCGACATCGGCACCTCGCCACTGTATGCGTTCCGCGAGGCCGTGACGCACGCGGCAGGGGGCGAACCGGTATCGCGCACCGTCGTGCTCGGCGTGCTGTCACTGATCCTGTGGTCGCTGTTCATCGTGGTGACCGCGAAATACGTGCTGCTGCTTTTACGCGCCGACAACAACGGCGAGGGCGGTACGCTTTCCCTGATGGCGCTTGGTCAACGGGCGCTCGGCCGGCGAAGCCTGCCGTTGCTGGCGCTGGGTGTCGTCGGCGCTTCGATGTTCATCGGCGACTCCATGATCACGCCGGCGATTTCGGTGCTGTCGGCAGTCGAAGGTCTCAAGCTCGTCACGCCGGCGCTGGAAAATTACGTGGTGCCGCTGACGATCTTCATTCTCGTCCTGCTGTTCTCGGTGCAGAGCAGCGGTACCGCGCGCGTGGCGTCGGCTTTCGGGCCGGTGATGGTGATCTGGTTCGCGACGCTTGCGATATTGGGCCTCGTTCACATCAGCGACGATCCCACGGTCTTGGCGGCGATCAATCCCTGGCACGCGATCCGGTTCGTGGTGTCGCACGGCATCATCGGACTGGTGACGCTGGGCCTGGTGTTCCTGGCCGTGACCGGCGGCGAGGCACTTTATGCGGACCTCGGGCATTTTGGGCGCAAGCCGATCCAGGCCGGATGGCTCTACCTGGTGTTGCCGGCGCTTCTCATCAATTATTTCGGGCAGGGCGCGCTGGTGCTGTCCAATCCGGCGGCGATCGAAAACCCGTTCTACCGCATGGCGCCCGAAATCCTGCTGCTGCCGCTGGTGGTGCTCGCGACCGCGGCCACCGTGATTGCGAGCCAGGCGGTGATCACGGGCGCCTATTCGCTGGTGCGGCAGGCGGTGCAGCTCGGCCTGCTGCCGCGCTTCGAGGTTCGCTACACCTCCGAGACCCATGCCGGCCAGATCTATCTGCCGCGCGTCAACCGGCTGCTGCTGCTCGGCGTGATCCTGCTGGTGCTGTTGTTCCGCACCTCGAGCGGACTGGCGTCCGCCTACGGCATCGCGGTCTCCACCACCATGGTCGCCGACGGGATCATGGGTTTTGTCGTGGTCTGGAAATTGTGGAACTGGCGCGCGGCGACCGCAGCCGCGCTGATCCTGCCGTTCGTCGTGGTCGACATGACCTTCTTCAGCGCCAACCTCTTGAAGCTGCTCGAAGGCGCCTGGGTGCCGCTGTTGTTCGGCGTGGCGATGGCGGTGATGATCTGGACCTGGCGCCGGGGTGCCGCGATCCTGGTCGCCAAGACACGGCGCATCGAGGTGCCGTTGGCGGACCTGATCAAGAGTCTGGAAAAACGTCCGCCCCACATCGTCAAGGGCACCGCGGTGTTCCTCACCAGCGATCCGAATTTCGTGCCGACCGCGCTGCTGCACAATCTCAAGCACAACAAGGTGCTGCACGAACACAATGTGATCCTCACGATCGAGACCGGGCAGACGCCGCGCGTCGATCCCGCCGAGCGCGTCAGGATGGAAACCATCAGCGACAAGTTCGCCACCGTGCGGCTGCGGTTCGGCTTTATGGAATCGCCGAACGTGCCGAAGGCGCTGGTGATCGCGCGCAAGCTCGGCTGGCAGTTCGACATCATGGCGACGTCGTTCTTCGTCTCGCGGCGCTCGCTCAAGCCGTCCGCGCAGTCGGGCATGCCGCAATGGCAGGACCATTTGTTCATCGCGATGAGCCGCTCGGCGAACGACGCCACCGACTATTTCCAGATCCCGACCGGGCGGGTCGTTGAGGTGGGCACGCAGGTAACTATCTGATCGCCTGACGAGATTCGGGCTGCAGGTACCCGTGACCTATGTGCATATCGCATACCGGAGGCCTGAATTCGGCCTAACCTATGCATTCATGGCAGGAGTATAGGCCTGCTTCCCCGCATTTGTGCAGTGCGGTAGACAACCGAGGCCCTATTCCCATGTCGTCCGAGAGTGTGATTACCGCGGCGGTAACGCCCGCGGCCAATGGACATGGGGAAGCGCATTCCACCGCCGGCTTCAAGGCCCTGATGCTTGGCAGCATCGGCGTCGTCTATGGCGACATCGGCACCAGCCCGCTCTATGCGCTCCGCGAAGCCATCGTGGCGGCCAGCGGCGCGGCCGGAGGCGTCGACCCGCAGGCGGTCCTGGGCATTCTCTCGCTGATCCTGTGGGCGCTGATCGTCGTGGTGACGCTGAAATACGTCGTCATCCTGCTCCGGGCCGATAACAACGGCGAGGGCGGAACGCTGGCGCTGATGGCGCTGGCGCAACGCGCCGTCGCCAAAAACGCACCCACCATCGTTCTGCTCGGCATTGTCAGCGGCGCGCTGTTCTATGGCGACGCCGTGATCACGCCGGCCCAGTCGGTGCTGTCGGCGATCGAAGGCATCAAGCTCGTCACGGTCGCGTCCGAAGCTTACGTCGTGCCGCTGACGATGATCATCCTGACGGCATTGTTTGCGGTGCAGTCGCGCGGCACGGCACGTGTTGCGGCATTTTTCGGACCGGTGATGTGCGCCTGGTTCGCGGTGATCGCGATCGCGGCCTTACCGCAGATTGCGCGACGCCCGGAAGTGCTGCTGGCGCTCAATCCTCTCCATGCCGTCTCCTTCATGATCCATCACGGCATCATCGGCTTTGTGACGCTCGGCGCGGTGTTCCTCGCCGTGACCGGTGCGGAAGCGCTCTACGCCGATCTCGGCCATTTCGGCAAACGGCCGATCCAGACCGCCTGGCTGTTCATCGTGCTGCCGTCGCTGGCGCTCAACTATATGGGGCAGGGCGCGCTGCTGCTCGCCGATCCCAACGCGATCGAGAATCCGTTCTTCCTGATGTTCCCGGACTGGGCGCTGATCCCGATGGTCGGCCTCGCCACGGTTGCCGCCGTGATCGCGAGCCAGGCCGTCATCACCGGCGCCTATTCGCTGACGCGGCAGGCGATTCAACTCGGCTTGATGCCGCGGTTTGAAATCCGCCACACCTCGGAGGCCCATTCCGGCCAGATCTACATTCCGCGCATCAACCTGCTGCTGTTCCTCGCGGTGATGTTGCTGGTGGTGCTGTTCCGCTCTTCGAGCGCGCTGGCATCGGCTTACGGTATCTCGGTGACCGGGACCATGGTGGTGACCGCCATGATGGGCTTTGTCGTGATCTGGCGGGTCTGGAAATGGTCGCCGCTGGCGGCTGCGGCGCTGATTGCGCCGTTCCTGTTCCTCGATCTGATTTTCCTCGCGGCCAACCTGCTGAAGGTGGTCGATGGCGGCTGGGTGCCGCTGGCGCTGGGTGGCATCGTGATGCTGCTGATGTACACGTGGCGGCGCGGCAGCCGGCTATTGTTCGAGAAATCGCGCAAGCTGGAATTCCCACTCGCCGACCTGGTGGCGATGCTGGAAAAACGGCCGCCGCAGCGGGTCTCCGGCACCGCGGTATTCCTGACCAGCGACCCCGAGAGCGCGCCGACCGCGCTGATGCACAGCCTGAAGCACTACAAGGTGCTGCATGAGAAGAACGTCATTCTGACCATCGAGACCGCGCCGACGCCGCGGATCGACGACGCCGAGCGGGTGCGGATGGAGCAGCTCAGCGCAACCTTCTCCAAGGTGACGCTGCGGTTCGGCTTCATGGAATCGCCCAACGTGCCGAAGACGCTGGCGATCGCCCGCAAGCTCGGCTGGCAGTTCGACATCATGTCGACGTCGTTCTTCCTGTCGCGCCGGGCGCTCAAGCCGGCCGCCTATTCGGGAATGCCGCGCTGGCAGGACCATCTGTTCATCGCGCTCAGCCGCAGCTCGAACGACGCCACCGACTATTTCCAGATTCCGACCGGGCGCGTGGTCGAGGTGGGAACGCAGGTCACGATCTGATAAGGTCACGATCTGAAGTCACGATCCGGTAGGGTCACGATCCTATCGAATCCGCACGTCTCCGTCGCATCGTTGGAGCACATTTGACATGGGTGCTGCCGTTTACCGTCCTGCTACGCTTGACGATGCGACGCGGCTGTTTGAACTGCGGCGGAGTTCGATCCTCGAACTGGCGCTGTCGGGTATGTCCGTCGAGGACGCGACGGCGTGGGCAAAGCAGCTCACGCTCTCCGGAATGGAGCGAAAGCTTCGCGAGTTCGAAATATGGATTGCCGAACATGACGGCATGACGGCGGGATGGGGCGCCATTCGCGGCGACGTCCTCGAAGGGCTGTACACCGCCCCCGAATTTGGCGGGCAGGGCGTCGGTGCGGCGCTGTTGGGTCGGCTCGAAGCGCTGATGCGTGGACGCGGCGTTGCTACGGTTCGTGCGGAGGCAAGTTCGAACGCCAGGGCTTTCTACCTTCGGCGAGGCTACAGGCAGACCGGTCCGCAAACGCCGGTCGGGGCCTGGCCGATCGCCAAGCAACTTCTGAGCTGAATTGAGGCCAGCGCGAGCCCATCAAGCGATAGGCGCTAACGGGGCGCAGCCAGGATTTCGACGCGCTTTTAAGCCACCCGTGGCGCTTGATTTTCGCCTCGCGAGAGGCGACTTTGGCGCCCGGCTGACGGGGCGAACGGGACCCCTCAAAACAGGTTGTCGGGAGGATTTTGCGTGGCGGATCATCAGGTGCACGATTTGACGCCGGAAGACGTGGCGAAGGGCATGGCGGAGGGACGCTATCTGTTGGTCGACGTCCGCGAGCCGAATGAAGTGGCCGTGGAAGCCTATCCGGGCGGCGTGGTCGTTCCGCTCTCGACCTTCGATCCGGCCGCAATTCCGGACCCTGCGGGCAAGCAGGTGGTCTTTGCCTGCCGCTCCGGCAAGCGCTCGGTGACGGCGTCGCTGGCGGCGCAGGCGGCCGGCCTTGCCTATGACAAGCACCTGGCGGGCGGCATGTTGGGCTGGAAGGCCGCAGGCTTGCAGACCAAGGCCGGCGGCTGAATTCCGGGACAATTCTCCATATGACCTCCATGAACAAGGTCTTCGCCGACCTTCCCGTCACCGTTTTCGAGGCGATGTCGCAGCTCGCGCGCGACAACGATGCCATCAATCTCGGCCAGGGCTTTCCCGACGATCCCGGGCCTGAGGATATCAGGCGCGCCGCCGCGGACGCGTCCGTGAACGGCTACAATCAATATCCGTCGATGATGGGCATTCCCGAACTGCGGCAGGCGATCGCGGCCCACTACGGACGCTGGCACAGGCTGAACCTCGATCCGATGACGGAAGTGATGGTGACCTCGGGCGGCACCGAAGCGCTGACGTCGTCGATTCTGGCGGTGGTCGAGCCCGGCGACGAAGTCGTCGTGTTCCAGCCGGTCTATGACAGCTACCTTCCGATCATCCGCCAGGCCGGCGGCATCCCGCGCCTGTTGCGCCTCGAGCCGCCGTACTGGAGGCTGAGCGAGGAGATGCTGCGCAGCGTCTTCAATCACAAGACCAAGGCGGTGCTGTTCAACAACCCGCTCAACCCGGCCGCCGTGGTCTATCCGCGCGAAGACCTCGAATTGCTGGCGCGGTTCTGTCAGGAGTTCGACACCATCGCGATCTGCGACGAGGTCTGGGAGCATGTGACCTTCGATGGCCGCGAGCATATCCCGCTGATCACGATTCCGGGCATGCGCGACCGCACCATCAAGGTCGGCAGCGCCGGCAAGATCTTCTCGCTGACCGGCTGGAAGATCGGCTTCGTCTGCGCAGCACCGCCGCTGCTCCGCGTCGCCGCCAAGGTGCACCAGTTTCTCACCTTCACCACCGCGCCCAATCTGCAGGCCGCCGTCGCCTACGGCCTCAACAAGCCGGCCGAATATTTCCACGAGATGCGCAAGGATCTGGCGCGGAGCCGGGACCGGCTCACCGAAGGATTGGAGAGTATCGGCTTCCCGGTGCTGAAATCGCAGGGGACGTATTTCCTCACCGTCGATCTGTCACCTCTGGGGCTGAACGAAACCGACGTGGAATTCTGCAAGCGCATCGTGACCGACTACAAGGTTGCGGCGATCCCGGTGTCGGCATTCTACGAGCAGGATGCCGTGACCTCGGTGGTACGGTTCTGTTTTTCCAAGAAGGACGCAACGCTGGATACCGCGCTGGAACGCCTGTCGGACGCGGTCCATCGCCGGAAAAGGTAGAAGAGATGGCCGGTCGGCCCCGCAATTCCATCGTTGTGATCGGCATGATTGCTACGGCCCTGCTGTGCTCGCCAGTCAACGCCGAGGAGCGCACGGTCAACTTCTACAACTGGTCGAACTACATGGCGCCGGGGGTGCTGGAAGACTTCACCAAAGAGACGGGCATCAAGGTGGTGTACGACACCTTCGACGCCAACGAGACGCTGGAGACGCGGCTCTTGGCAGGCAAGTCGGGCTACGACGTCGTCGTTCCGACCGGCTATTTTCTCCAGCGTCAGATCACCGCCAAGGTTTTCCTGAAATTCGACAAGTCGAAGCTGCCCAACCTCGCCAACGCCTGGCCGATGGTGAGCAAAGAGCTTGCGATCTACGATCCCGGCAATAATTACGGCGCCAACTACATGTGGGGCACCACGGGTATCGGCTACAACGTCAAAATCGCGCAGAAGATCTTGGGCCCCGACGCCAGGATCGACAGCTGGGATATCGTCTTCAAGCCGGAGAACCTCGCCAAATTCAAGGACTGCGGCATTCACATGCTGGATTCGGCCGACGACATTCTCCCGGCCGCCCTGAGTTACCTCGGGATCGATCCGAACTCGACCAAACAGGCCGATCTGGAGAAGGCCGCCGATCTCGTCATCAAGATCCGGCCCTATGTCCGCAAGTTTCATTCATCGGAATATCTGGGCGCGCTGGCGTCCGGCGAGATCTGCTTCGTGGTCGGCTGGTCGGGCGACGTGATGCAGGCCCGCAGCCGCGCCGCCGAAGCCAGGAACGACGTCGAGATCGGTTACACGATTCCGAAAGAAGGCGCGCAGATGTTCTTCGACAATCTGGCGATCCCGGCCGATGCGAAGAATGTCGCCGAGGCCTATGAGCTCATCAACTATCTCTACCGCCCGGATGTGGCGGCCAGGAACTCGGACTTCCTGTCCTACGCCAACGGCAATCTGGCAAGCCAGAAGCTGGTCGATCCCAAGATCCTCAGCGACAGGAACATCTATCCGGACGAGGCGACGCAGAAGAAGCTGTTCGTCATTCTCGCGCGCGATCCCGCCACCCAGCGCGTCATCAACCGGCTCTGGACCAGGGTCAAGACCGGGAAGTAGCTATCGCCAGCGGCGGTGCAGCCACAGCCATTGGTCCGGATATTCGCGGATCCAACCCTCGACCACCGAAGTAACCGCCTGCATCGTACCCTGGACGTCGATCAGCCCTGACGCATCGCGGACCGGCTTGACCTCTTCGGAGAGTTCGGCGCGGAAGCGATGGTTGGGGAGACGGATGATGCGCACGCCGTGGATCGGGCATTCGACCTGGCGCAACAGGCGGGCCAGCATCGGGTTGGCCTTGGTGGTGCGGCCGAAGAAGGTGACGTCGACGCCATTGGTCAAATACTGATCGACCAGCATGGCGACGTGCTGGTTGTTCTGCAGGGCTTCGGCGAGCCTTAGCGGCGCGTTGCGGCCGGACGGGATCAGCGTGCCCATCTTGACCGCGCGAATCCGCTCGATGGCGCGATCGGCGGATTCGCTGTTGGGCCTCCGGTACAGGATTGCGCAATCGAGACCGTGGGCGACGGCGGCGAGCGCGGGAATTTCCCAATTACCGAGATGGCTGGCGAAGAACAGCGCCGGCTTGCCGTCATCGCGGAGTTGCTCGTACAGCCGCGCGCTGCGCTGGTCGAACTCGATACGGCTCGCCTTTTCGGGATGCGCGGGGTCGTAGTCCCAGAAGTGATCGAGGTGGGCGAATTCGGCGCCCATGCGGCCGAGATTGTCCCAGACGCCAGCCAGGATGGTTTCGATCTCTTCGGGTGATTTTTCCGGGAAGGCGGCCTTGAGGTTCTCGCGGCCGATCCGGTCCTCGCGCAGCCGGCGGCCGATGACGCGGGTGACGCGGCCGAGGAAGTCGGCGGTTTTGTCAGGATCGAAATAGCGCGTCGTCCGCAACAGCGCGATCGTCAGCGCGCCGACGGCCGCTTCCGCCACCGGCTTGGCGGCGTCGCGCAGTCGCGCCCTGGTGCGAAGCAGCAGCGGATGCATTAGAGACCAACGCCGAAATGGCCGGGCACTTGGTTAGATCGGTTCGCGCGTCAGAATCAGCGAGGCGTTCTGGCCGCCGAAGCCGAACGAATTCGACATCACGGCGGTGACGCGGGCATCGCGCGCCTTGTTGGGCACCACGTCGAAGGGAATGGTCGGATCCGGGATATCGTAGTTGATGGTCGGCGGAATCCGCTGGTGCTCGAGCGTCAGCAGCGAAAAAATAGCCTCGACCGCGCCGGCCGCCGAAATCGTGTGTCCCACCATCGACTTGTTGGACGATACTGGAATCTGCTTGGCACGCTCACCGAATACGGTGGAGATGCCGAGATATTCCATCTTGTCGTTTTCAGGCGTCGAGGTGCCGTGGGCGTTGATGTAGTCGATCTGGTCGGGCGTCATGCCGGCGTCGGCCAACGTCTTGCGCACACAGCCGATGATCGGCTTGCCGTCGGGGCTCGAGCGGGTGCGATGGAAAGAATCGGTCAATTCCCCGCAACCGGCAATGACACCGAGGATCGTGGCGCCGCGCGCGACCGCGGCCTCGTAGCTTTCCAGCACCAGCGCACCGGCGCCCTCAGCCATCACGAAACCGTCGCGGTTCTTTGAGAACGGTTTGGACGCACCCTGCGGCTGGTCGTTCTGGGTAGACAGCGCCGACAGCAGCGAAAACCGCACCAGCGTTTCCGCATTCACCGAGCTGTCGGTCGCGACGCACAGCGCAGCGTCGCTTTCGCCGCGGCGGATGGCCTCGACGCCGAGCTGGATCGCGGTAGCGCCGGAGGCGCACGCGGTCGAAAGCGAAATCGGCGAGCCCTTGGTGCCGAAGGTCTCAGCCAGATGACCCGCCACCGATCCGAAAAGGAAGCGGCGATGATATTGCGCGTATTTTCCGCCGCCGCTGACGCGCAGCAGGTCGCTAAAGTCGAATTCGGTTTTGCCGACGGCGCGGCCGATCTCGAGTCGCGGCGGCCATTCGGTCTCCACCGGCGCGACCGCGAGGAACAGCGGTCCCGGAAAATCGCCCTTGCTGCCGATGCCGGACTGTTCGAGCGCTTCCTCCGTGACCATAAGGGCGATTTGCTCGGTGAGGCCGACCGTGGAGAACGGTTCGACCGTAACGAAGTCCACCGTTCCGGCCATCGTCGTTTTCAAGCCATCGATCGGAAAGCGCGTCACGGTCCGGATTCCGGACTCGCCCGCGGTCAGCTTCGCCCAATTGTCGGTCTTGCCGGCGCCGAGCGAGGTGATGACGCCCATTCCGGTAACGACGACGATGGGCCTGCCAAATTTGTCGCGTGGTGCTGCCATGATTCTCCCCGCCGCTGCTGCCCGTCGCTAATCGATTGCCTCGACCAGGGCCATGCCCTCGCCCTGCCAATGGCCGGCGCCCACCACTACGATCTGGGTAGGCGGCTTGGACATTTCAACCTCGAGCCCGGTCGGGTCGTTGGGCGGAAACAATGCCCCATGCGAGATCGAGAGCGCCGCCAGCGCCAGCCCCAGCGGAAATTGGGCTTCCAGCGTCTGGCCAAACATCGTTCCGGTTGCCCGCACCGCAAAATTGGCGTGCTGACGCAGGAAGGCCTTTTCTTCCGACGTGACGGGTTCGGCTCCGGTCGCGCCGGTGATCAGCGCGCCATTGCCGTCGTGAACCCCAAGCTTGTTCCAGAGCGCTTCCAGCGATCGCGTTACCGCCCCGGGTTGCGTGCGTTGCGCCAGATCGGCGACCACGTTGGTCAGCCTGGCGTAGGGCTTGGCGCCGCGCGCCTGTGCATGGGCCTTGGATTCAATGACAAGAAATGCGCCGGCGGAGCCAAGTGCGAAGCCTGGGTTATTCTGGCGCGCCCATACCGGCACGAATCCGTCCTTCAGGTTGAAGCCGCCGAACTCGTAGAGCATCAACAGATCGAGGCGTTCGCCATTGTATGCCGAGCCGATGAGCGCGATGTCGCTCTGGCCGGCGGCGATCCGCGCCAGTGCGATCCGCGCCGCGTCGACGCTTGCGGCCTCCTCACCCATGAAGGTGCGGGAGGTTCCGGAAACGCCATGGACGATCGCAATATTGCCGGCGAGCAGATTGGAGAGCTGAGCCAGAAACAACGTCGGCCGCAGACCGTTCATCAGCCGTTCGTTGAGAAAGCCGGGATCCGAATTGCCCTTTGCGGCGGCGTTCAGGATGGCGATATCGACCGCCAGATCGCGCTCGCCGCCGGCGGCCGCGACGATCATGTCCATCCTGCCCAGGATTTCCTTGTTGCCCTTGACGCCTGCGGAATCCAGCGCCAGCCCGGCGGCATAGGTCCCGATCCGCTGCCAGGCCTCCATCTGACGCTGATCGCCCTTCTTGGGGATCTGCGTATCGAAGTTTACCGGCGCAAACGGATGGACGATGCAGGGCGCGAAGGTTTTCTCATCGACGTTGATGCGGCGCGCATTGAGCGCTTCCCAGTTGGCGTTGAGCCCTTCGCCGAGCGAGGTCGCCAGGCCGATGCCGGTGATCCAGACTTCCCTGGCTGGCGATGCCATGGTCTCAGTCATGCGTCAGTGCCTGTGGAAAGCCGATCTTGTTGGCCATCGCGTTCATGTGTACGCGCAAATCGGGATTGGGGAAGGGGATATGGCGGAAGGTCAGGTCGGCGTTGCACTTCAGCTCCTTGCCGGCCCGGATCTTGGCCGATGCAACCGCAAACCCCGAACCTTCGTGCTCGATCCTGGCTTCGACCGTCAGCAGTTCGCCGGGTCTGACGAAGCCCCGCATCTTGGCTTCCTTCACCATCGCCAGGAACGGCATCCGTTCGAACTTGGTGATGGCGAGCAGCAGCCAGCCGCAGCTCTGCGCCATCGCTTCAGTCAGCAGCACGCCGGGCATGATCGGATAACCCGGGAAATGCCCCTCGAAGATGGTGTGGGTTGCCGGAACCTGGGCTTCGACCGTAATCGTCCGCTCGCCGACATTGAGGTCGACGATGCGATCGATCAGCTTGAAATAATCAAGGTCCATGATGGGCGATTACGCGCCCGTGCCCGCGCTCTTGGCCGCGACCAGTTCGTCGATGCGATCGGCGAGATTCTTCAGCACGAAATATTGTTCGGTCGTGGCCTTGCCGTCGTTGACCTCCTGGGTCCATTTTTCGAGCGGCATCTTGATCCCGAACGCCTTGTCGATCGCAAACGCGATGTCGAGGAAGTCCAGACTGTCGATGCCGAGGTCGTCAATGGCATGGCTCTCCGGCTTGATCGTGTCGCGCGGAATGTCGCAGGTCTCAGCGATGATGTTGGCGATCTGATCGTATGTAGAAGACATCATTAAGCCTTTGATATATTGGAGATAAATCCGGAACGGCTTGGGGGCGGCGGGTGCGTCGTTTTCCCTGGGCCGGAGTCGAGAGCCCGTATATCGGAGCGCAGCCCCGAGTTCAATGGAGCTTGGCCGCCCCGGCGGGAGCCGGTTTATCTGCCAAAGAGGCGGTTTTGGACGTAGCTGCTAACTATGCGGCATCACGGAAATCCGGGCGCAATCCCGGCGTCCCATCAGGACGCAATCCTGGGTCTTGCGGAGATCGGCGATGCTCATGGCGAGCCAGATTCCGATCGCCGTCAGCGCAACCGTGAAGGCCAGCGCTGCGACATTGGCCAGCATGCGGTAACGGAAGTCGTCCGGCTCGTCACGTCGTCGTTCGTAGCGGGACAGGTCGTTCGCCACCGGCTGGCCATGGGCCTTGTCGCCCGGCTCGTCGCGGTGACCCGGCGGATGGGCCGAGGTGCGCGGTCTAAACCTGACCACGACGTGCTCGTCATCGCTCTGTATCGGCCGCTGGGTCTTCACTGCTGTCGGTCCGTGGAAGCTGTGATCCTGTCTACCACGGCTGCCGTGCTTCCAACATAAAATGTTGGTGCACGCATAGCCGTTGATCATTCCGGCAGCGTGTCATGGAACCTGCCGTAATCAATCCTGACCCGGCCATCTTCCGCGGTGTCGAGGATTTCCGCGTAGCGATGACCGAAACGGATGTCGAGGTGTTCGTAGGACTTTCGGGCATGGACCGTTTGCGCCGCAACGACGTCGTATCCGGACACCACTATCACCAGCGAGGCCTGGATCGATTCAAGATCGTCGGCGCCAAGGCCGTGAAGCGGGCTCGCCTCATCGATGATGTGAAACAACGTCCAGCTCAGCGCCAGCGCGGGGCTTTCATTGCGCAGCAGCGGCAATTCGTAAAACCTGCGGAACGACCGGCCTTCCTTGCTCACGATATTCTTGAACAGCCACAATCGGGCATTGGCGTTGCTGATGATATTGTGGCGCTCATTGGCCAGGCGGATCATGAGCGCCGGCTCGCCGTCATGGCTTGATATCACCGGATTGTCAGCGAACAGCAGCCGCGCGCTCGGCCGCGAGAAGCGCGCGAAGATCAACCCGGTCATCAGCGACATCGAGAAGATGCCCGTGAACAGTTCGACGGTGGCGATGAAATGCCCGTAATGGGTCTGCGGGTGCATGTCGCCATAGCCCGCGGTCGAAAGCGTCTCGATGCTGAAATAGAGGTAGTCGATATAGGCGCCATCAGGCACGTTGGAGATCGGCTGGTCGCCGATCCAGTAGAAGGTCGCGAAAAACGCGTTGAAGGCGACGAACACCAGCGCGGCGCCGCCGATGAAGGCCGGCCATGAGGCCGTCATGCAGCGGTGGCTGATGTCGGCCCAGAAATTCAGATGCAGGCCTTCGGTGATGACCTCGCGGCTGCCAAGGCGCACCACCCGGGCTTTCGACATTCGCTCATTTAAGCCTTTGGCCATGCTTTTCAGTCTCTCGCCGATCGCTCGCAATCTCGCGCAAGTCCCTGCCGGGCGCGGGCGGGCGTTTCACCGCCGGCGCCATCATGACATAATGGAACCCGTTCAGACCAATTTCCGCCGGTCAAACCCTCAAGGCTCCAGTCATGGCAAACCTACGCGAACCCATCCTCAAGCCGGTCTCGATTCTGTCGCTGCGTCCGACCCAGATGACGGTCGGAATGCGGGAGGTAAAGGAAAAACGCAAGCGCTGGCGCGAGCACAAATCGGCGAAAAAGCGCGCCGAGCTGCTCGGCAAGCATATGATCCCCGTCGTTCACGGCCCGGACGAGCGCTACTATGTGGTCGATCACCATCATTTGGCGCGCGCGCTGCACGATGAAGGCGTCGAGCACGTGCTGGTCACCGTGATCGGCGATCTTGCCATGGTCGAGCGCGATGCGTTCTGGGGCGTGATGGACAACAAACGGTGGGTCTATCCCTACGACGCCAAGGGCGAGCGGCGGCATTTCAAGGACATCCCGAAATCGGTCACCGACCTCAAGGACGATCCGTTCCGCAGCCTTGCCGGTGAATTGCGCCGTGCCGGCGGGTTTGCCAAGGACACCACCCCGTTCAGCGAGTTCCTGTGGGCGGACTTCCTGCGCCGGAAGATGTCACGCAAGAGCGTGGAAATCAATTTCGCCAAGGCGATCGAAAAGGGCCTTGGCTTTGTGAAGAGCAAGGATGCAGTCTACCTGCCCGGCTGGTGCGGACCCGCCACAGACGATTGAGGGCGGCCAAAAGAAAATTGCGTTATTTCGGCAGCCGGCCCAGCATGTAGAATTCATCGTTCGGGCGCATCGCGGTGACGTTGGCCATGCGGTTCGACAGCGCAAAGAACGCCGCGATCGCGGCGATGTCCCAGATGTCGTCGTCGGAAAAGCCGTGGCCGGCGACCGCGGCGAAATCCGCTTCCGACACCGTGTTGGCCTGCTGGCTCACCTTCATGGCGAAGTCGAGCATGGCGCGCTGGCGCGGCGTGATGTCGGCCTTGCGGTAGTTGACGGCGATCTGGTCGGCGATCTGCGGGTTCTTGGCCCGGATGCGCAGGATCGCGCCGTGGGCGATCACGCAATAGTGGCACTGGTTGGCGCTCGAGGTCGCCACCACGATCATCTCGCGCTCGGCCTTGGTCAGGCCGCCGTCCTTCTCCATCAGCGCGTCGTGGTAGGCAAAGAATGCGCGAAACTCGTCGGGACGATAGGCCAGCGTCAGGAAGACGTTGGGAACGAAGCCGGACTTCTCCTGTACGGCCAGGATGCGGCTGCGGATATCCTCCGGCAGTTTGTCGAGAGAGGGGGTCGGAAAGCGCTTTGCAACAGGCTGCGTCATGGAAGGGTCCCGGCTACCAGCCGCGTGTTACGGCTGTTTTCCGGAACCATATAGAGCGTTTTCGAGCGAAGTGGATACCGGTTCGCGTGAAGAAAACGCGTCAAAAGTGGAATCCAGAGCTTTGGTTCTGATCTAATCAGAACCGAAGCTCTCGCGTTTTCGAGCGAAGTGGATACCGGTTCGCGCGAAGCAATCCCGCGAACGGCGGGATTGTCAGCGCAGCGGCTTCTTCAGCAGCGAGAAGCGATCGGGATCGAGCCCCAACGACGGCTGCAGCATCGGCGCTTCCGCCATGCGCGGCTCCAGCGTGCGTGCGGCCGGCCGTTCACTGATCATCGGATCGTTGGGCACGTCGCGATGCGAGGTAGCGCCGCGCCAGCGGTCCAGCACGGCGCCGACGAAGTGCATGTCATGGCCGGCGGCGACCGAAGGCGAGGTCGCGATCGTGGCTTCGCTGCGCGGCAGCTGGTGGATCGGGACTTCCTTGAAGCGCAGGCGCGTCGGCAGCGCCACGCCTTCGCCGAACGCCAGCACTTCGCGGGTGCCGAGCGAGGGCACGAACGACAACAGGTTGGCGGCGGCGTCCGAGACCGCCGAGCGCAGCAGCGCCTGGTCGCGGTCGTTGGCAAGGCGCATTGCAAACAGCGTGTTGCACTGGGAGATGATGGTGGCGTCGAGCTCGGCCGGCCGTTGCGTGACGAGTCCGAGATAGACGCCGTATTTGCGCCCTTCCTTGGCGATCCGCGAGACCGCCTTGCGGGTCGGTCCGAAGCCGATATTGCGGTCGGCGGCGGCGTAGCGATGCGCCTCCTCGCAGACGAACAACAACGGCGAGACGCCGTCGCTCCACAGGCCGAAATCGAACGCCATGCGGCACAGCACCGACACCACGGAATCGATGACTTCGGCGGGGAAGCCCGCGAGCTGCATGACGGTCATCGGCCGGCCATTGGCGGGCAGGCGGAACAGATGGCTGATGACTTCCGCCATGGTGTCGCCGCCGACATTGGCGTTGTCGAACATGAACGTGTAGCGCGGATCGTTGCGCACGGTCTCGATGCGCGAGATCAGCTTGTGATAGATGATGCGCGACGAGCGGTTTTCCAGCTTGCCCATCCGCTCGTCGATCAGTGAAATCAAATCCACGAGCCGATAGGGCACCGGCGTATCGACGGTGTAGCCGACCGCCCTGGGATCAGCCCGTTTCAAGCCGATGCGGTCGCTGTTCTGGTATTGGGTGTAGATGCCCTTCGCCATCGGGATCACTTCGGCGAGGATATCGAGTTCCTCGGGCACGCCGGGCCGACCGGCGAACAGCACGTCGACGATTTCCTCGAAATTGAACAGCCAGAACGGCAGCTTCAGGTTCCGCGGGTTGAGCACCAGCGCGCGGTCGCCGAAGCAGCGGCCATATTCGTTGTGGACGTCGAGCAGGAAGATGCGCAGGTTCGGGCGCGCTTTGAGGATTTCGTTCAGCAGCAGCGACACGCCGGTCGATTTACCGACGCCGGTCGAACCGAGCACCGCGAAATGCTTGGAGAGCATTTCCTCGACGTCGACATAGGCGATCACCGACCGATCCTGCTGCAGGGTGCCGACATTGATCTGGTCGGACCCGGTCGGGGCGTAGACCGTGCGAAGTTCCTCATTGCTGATCAACTCGACGTCATCGCCGATGGTCGGGTAATTGGTGACGCCGCGCTGGAATTTGGGCCGATCGCCGCCGAGGATTTCGCCGAGCAGGTCGACGCCGGCGGAGGCAATGTAATTATCCGAGGTCGGCAGATCCTCGGAGGTTACGTCGGTGATCATGGCGACGATGGTGGAAGTTGCACAGCGGATGCTGATGAAGCGGCCGACGGTGGCGCGCACTTCCGAGGCCGCCAACTGGCTTACCGCACGAAGTCCGATCCGGGCGAGGGAGCCGCGCACCGAAATCACACGTCCGAAGGATGTCACAGTGTTTAACCTGGCATTTCATGAAACTGGGTCGGGCCGCATTATTGGCAGCCGGGACTAGCAAAACGGTTAAACTGGACAGGTTCCACATTCGCTAAATACGCGGCATCCTGTCCACCTGTCGCCTTGCGACAGGTTCCAGACATGGCTTCAACTTGACAGTTACGCAGGAAAATCAGCACTTTCTCGCATCGGCGTGCGTGTCTGAAACCTGCCCTGCTTTAACGCCTTGTTTACCATCTCAAGGGAGCGCGCCGCATTCGACGATCGCGCACCGGTAACGTCTCGCTCCGAACCGAAGATTGGGACCAGCCCGTGCATCGCGGTAACCGGTTGCTAACTGCGAGTTGTAACCCGCCTTCCATCTGTCGTGCGTAACGATGCCACGGTGGGGAGGCACCAGGTGACTTTCGATAACGGCCATCACATCACAGGCGTTTCTGCGAATCCCGGCAAGAAGCTGGGGATGGCGAAGCGGCTTGCTTTTTGCGCCGTACTGATCGCCGCCGCGATGTTGGCCGAGGTGGCGACCGAGGCGTGGGGTGTTCGCGAGCAGGGACTGTTCGCCGTTATTGGAGTCCTGGCGGTCATCGTCAGTCTGTTGTTGCGGCGTCATCGATTGGCCGATCAGCGGCTGGCGGCGGAGCGGCGCCAGCTCATCGTTGCCGTGAACAATATCCCGCAAGGCCTTGTTCTCTACGACGCCTCGGCGCGCATCGTCATTTGCAACCAGCCCTATATAGAGATGTTCGGATTATCGCCGGATGTGGCCAAGCCTGGCTGCACGATGCAGCGGCTGATCGGGCACCGGAAGGAAACCGGATCCTTTGACGGCGATGTCGATGAATTCTGCAGTGGCATCATCCGCAACGTGTCGCTCGGCATAGGCACGCGCCAGCTCACGGAAGCGCCGGGCGGCCGGGCGATCGAGATCGTCAACCGGCCGCTGAAAGCGGGCGGATGGGTGGCCACGATCGAGGACATCACCGAGCGCACGCGCGCCGAGGCGAAAATCGCCCATCTGGCGCATTACGACGCGCTTACCGACCTGCCGAACCGGGTGTTGTTTCGCGAGCGGCTGGAACAGGCCCTGAAGGCGGTCAGACCTGGCGAGCAACTCGCCGTGCTGTATATCGACATCGACGAGTTCAAGAGCGTCAACGATGCCCTTGGCCATCCGGTCGGTGACGAACTCCTGAAGGAGGTGGCCGAGCGCCTGCGCGGTTGCCTGAAGGAGACCGACGTGGCGGCCCGGCTCGGCGGCGACGAGTTTGCTGTCATCCAGTCCGCTATCAAGAACCAGTCGGAAACCACTCAACTCGTTGAGGGAATTTATGCGGCGATCAGGCAGCCTTTGGAGTGCGCCGGTCACCTGATCACCACGGATGCCAGTATCGGTATTGCGCTCGCGCCGGGCGACGGGCTCGACCTCGACCAGTTGCTGAAGAACGCGGACCTCGCGCTGTACGGCGCCAAGGGCGACGGCCGGCGGACCTACCGCTTCTTCGAGGCCGGCATGGACGCGCGCGCAAAAGCGCGGCGAATGCTCGAACTCGAATTGCGTCAGGCGATCGCCGAGGGTGGCCTTGAAGTCTACTATCAGCCGGTGGTCAATCTCGAGGACGGCAAGGTCTCTTCCTGCGAGGCGCTGCTGCGGTGGCGCCATCCCGAACGCGGCATGATCTCGCCGGCCGAATTCATTCCGGTTGCGGAAGACACCGGCCAGATCAACCAGCTCGGCAACTGGGTGCTCAACGCGGCGTGCGCCGAGGCAATAAACTGGCCGGAGAGCGTTCGTGTCGCGGTCAACGTCTCGCCGGTCCAGTTCAGGAGCCCGACGCTGGCGCTCAATGTGGCCACCGCGCTTGCCACCTCGGGGCTATCAGCCTCACGGCTCGAGCTCGAGATCACCGAGGCCGTTCTCATTCGCGATGACGAGGCGGCGCTGGACGTGTTGCATCAGTTGCGGAAGCTCGGCGTGCGCATCGCGCTGGACGATTTCGGTACCGGCTATTCCTCGCTCAGCTACCTGCAGCGGTTCCCGTTCGACAAGATCAAGATCGACCGCTCCTTCATCCGGGGCCTGGCCGGCGAGGGCGCCTCGTCGTCGATCGTCCAGGCCGTCGTCAATATCGCCGCCGCGAGCAACATGACGACAACAGCGGAAGGCGTCGAGACCGAGCAGCAACGGAGCTTGCTGTACACACTCGGTTGCACCGAAATGCAGGGATTTCTGTTCAGCC
>Ga0310811_10002948_pt1 | contig 21392 bp, 16 predicted proteins | sample YCmetagenome_FD_207642 | JGI IMG/M metagenome (GOLD analysis project Ga0310811, IMG submission 207642) | Soil microbial communities from experimental microcosm in Duke University, North Carolina, United States - YC | ecosystem: Engineered > Artificial ecosystem > Soil microcosm > Unclassified ...
TGCGGCAATATCGGCAATGGAATAGGCCTTGCCGACCAACCACCCGGAGGGTTTTAGCGCCTCTTCCATCTTGTCGAGGAGTGCGACCAGTTTGGCGCGGGCGGCGTCGCGTTCTGCCTCGGTATAGGGTTTTCGCGCCGCCCGCAGCCAGGCTTCCTGGCGTTCCTTGCTCGGGATGTTCTTCAGTTTCTCGGCCAACTCCGCATCGGTCCATTGCGATGCCGTCTTCGCCAGATGGTGCCGCCAGTTGAAGATGATGAGGTTGCCGATCAGGCCGTCGATATGCCGGATCCAGTTGCGCATCTCGGCGCGCTGGTAGGGGGTATCGGGGCGCAGCGGCGGGTCGGGAAAGGTCTCGTCGAGATATTCGCAGATCGTGCCGCTCTCGTGCAGCGGCCGGCCGTCATGGATCAGGGTCGGGATCACGCCGAGCGGATTGATCTTCAGATATTCCGGCGAGTGGTGCTCCATTTTGGCCATGTCGACGACATGGCCCTGATAGGCGAGGGCCTTCTCTTCCAGGCAGAGGCGCACCCGGCGCGAAGCGCTCGAACGCCACCCGTGGTGAAGGGTCATCATGGCCGCCTCCCCGCAGACCGATAACTCCGGTCTTGTTGTTGGAGTGTGGTGCCACGGTTCGGCGATCCCGGGCAAGGTCCGGAGGCGAGACCAATCCATGCGTTAGTGCATGATGGCCTTGAGTTGAACCGGCGCGGCATGCCTCACCGCGCCCTGTTTGTGCCCCATTCTACTTTGCATGGGGTTGTTTTCGAGATTTTGTGTCCAGGCCTCCGCAAGGGGGCGCGGGGACGCGTTGCCTAAATCCTAATGCGCCATATGCGTGGTCAGCGGATGATCGGCGGCCTTGTTGAAGAACGCGGCCTCCTCGGCGGTGGCTTCCAATAGCTGCTCGTCCTGGGCGTAGATGTCGTTGCGGAAATGCACCGTCTGATCCTTGGTCATCCATGCCGTGAGGTAGATCCAGGCCACCGGGACCTTCCTGGTGACGCGGATATCGTGACGCTGGCCGGTCGCGATCATGGCGTCGATCGCGGCGCGGTTCCATTGCGGCTGGTCCTTCAGGAGCCAGGCAGCGAGGTCGCGGACATTGTCGACGCGCGAGCAGCCATGCGAGTCGAAGCGGTAATCGTCGTTGAACAGATTGCGCTGGTTGGTGTCGTGCATGTAGACCGAATAGGAGTTCGGCATGTCGATCTTGACCGCGCCCAGCGCGTTGAAGCTTCCGGATTGCTGGCGCACGGTAAAATTCGGCACGTGGGTGCCGGACCAGTCGACCGAATGCGGATCGATCGGGGCATCATTGGCGCCGAGAACCTCCATGTGCATGCGCGAGAGATAGGTCGGGTCTTTACGCATATGTGCAGAAATTTCGGCTTTCGCGATCGACGACGGCACCGTCCAGGTCGGGTTGAGATTGACGCTGGTGATCTCGGCGGTCAGCGTCGGCGACGGCTTCTCCGTCTTGCCGACGATAACGCGATAGCGCCTCACGACCTTGTCGTCCTCGATCGCTTCCGCAAACGTCGCAGGAATGTTCACCACCACATAGCGCTGGCCGAACGGAAAATTCATCTGGCCGAGGCGCTCGAGCGAGGCCTCGAGCTGCTTGATGCGCTTCTGGACCGACACGTTGAGCGCAGCCAGCGTCCGCGGCGTCACGCTTCCGGTTGCCGCCAGGCCATGGCGCACCTGGAAGCGCTTGATGGCGTCGGCAAGCGCATCGTCGTAAGGGCCGGACGCCATGTCGGCGGCGAGATCGCCGCTGATGATCAGGCGCTTGCGCAAGGCTTCGTCATGCGGGCCCGCGGTCCCTGCCGCGAATTTTGCGTCGGAAGGAATGACCGGCCAGCCGCCGCGCACCGCCACATCGGAATAGCTCAGCGCGGCCTCGCGGATCCGTTGCGCGCTGCCTTCGTCGTAGGTCGGGTCGTGCTGGAGCGATAGCACGGCCGCCGAGCGCGATTCCGGCGTTGACGAAGGCGCGGCCGGCTTGGCCGGCGCCGCATGCACGGCGGGGGCCGCGCCCTGGCCAAACGCCGGCGCAGCCGCAAGCATCGCGGCCATGGCAACGATTGTCATTCTCTGCATGTCGGAATTCCCCTGGTCAGATTTCTGTGGGAGGCGCGCGATGCGCCGGAACTGAAATGAATGGCTGGGTCGACGAGACCCGATGGGGCGGCTGGGGCTGTTCGTCAACAGGCGCAGAATACACCGCGGGAGTTGCGTTCTGATTAAGTCGCTGAAGTGGCTGTTGCACTGCCGCAAATCCCCAAGCCGGCCCATTTTCGAGCGAAGTGGATACCGGTTCGCGTGAAGAAAACGCGCCAAATAGAGAATCCAATGATTGGACTTTCGTCCCCTTTGATATGTCGCCGCGACCGCTATTGTGGTTCGCAACAGATCAAGAAAATAGCATTTCGGAGAATGGCATGCCGTTGACGCGCAGGCAGGTGATTGCGGGATGTGGCGGCGGACTGGCCTGGCTTGCCCCCTTTCCCGTAGCGGCCCAGGCGGCCTATCCCAACCGCACCATCAAGATGGTCGTGCCCTATCCAGCGGGCGGAACCACCGATCTGCTCGGCCGACTGGTCGCCGACCAGTTCAAGAGCGGTCTTAACAACGGTCTTGGCGCAACCGTGGTGGTCGAAAACAAGCCGGGTGCGGGGACGACGCTCGGCGCCGACCAGGTCGCCAAATCCGAGCCCGACGGTTATACGCTCCTGATGGCGACCTCGACCACGCTTGCCATCAACAAGACCCTCTACAAGAAATTGCCCTACGACCCCGTGAAGGACTTTGCGCCGATCGGGCTCGTCGCCGCCGTGCCCTTTGCGTTGATCATCAATCCGGAGATCCCGGCCAGGACGCTTGCCGAGTTCATTGCCTACGCCAAATCCAAGCCAGGCCTGGCCTATGGCTCGGCCGGCAATGGCAGCCCGCAGCATCTCGGCGCCGAAATGTTGAAGTCGGCCTCCGGTATCGATATCAGGCACGTGCCGTATCGCGGCGGCATTCCGGCGATGGTCGACGTGGTCGCCGGGCACATCCCGTTCATGGTGTCGGACCTGCCGCCGGCGCTGCAGCAAATTCGCGAGGGCAATGTGCGGGTGCTCGGCGTCACCACGCCGAAGCGCGTCGCGGTTGCCCCTGACATTCCGACCATCGCCGAGGCCGGACTCCCCGGCTATGAACTGGTCGCCTGGCAAGGCGTGGTGGCGCCGGCCGGCACGCCGCGGCCGGTCGTGGATGCGCTGGCCGCGCAGATGGCAAAGCTGATGGCCGATCCCGCAACCCAGGACAGGCTGAAGGCGCTTTCGCTGGAGCCGTTGCCGCCATCGACACCGGACAGTTTTGCGGCTTACATCAGGTCTGAGGTCGAGCGCTGGGCGGTGATCGTGAAAAACTCCGGCGCCGAGCTCGAATAACAGAACAACAACAAATATTCGGCAAATGGCTCACCTGCAAGCGCGCGCTTCGTGCCCGGCATGAATGACACCAATGTCCTGATCGTCGGCGCCGGACCGGTCGGGCTCACGCTCGCGATCGACCTGGCGTGGCGCGGCATCGACGTGTCGGTGGTGGAGACGCGCAGCGCCGCCGAGCCGCCGGAGCCGAAATGCAACCACGTCGCCGCCCGCACCATGGAAATATTCCGGCGGTTGGGAATCGCCGAAAAAATCCGCAACGCCGGATTGCCGGCGGATTACCCGCACGACATCAGCTATCGCACCTCGTTCACCGGACAGGAGCTGACGCGGATTCACATTCCCTGCCGCCGCGACCGCTTCACGGCGACCGACGGCCCTGACTGCAACTGGCCGACGCCGGAGCCGCCGCACCGCATCAACCAGATTTTTCTCGAGCCGATCCTGTTCGCGCACGCGGCCGCGCAACTGCGCATCCGCATCGTCAACCGGACCGCGGTCGATGACGTCGTGGTCGAAGACAATAGTGCGCGCGCCACGTTGCGCGATCTCGATACCGGCACCACAAGAATTGTGCAATGCCGCTATCTGATCGGCTGTGACGGCGCGCGCTCGATCGTGCGCAAGGCGATCGGCGCGGAACTGTCGGGCGACGCGATCATCCAGCGCGTGCAGTCGACCTACATTCGCGCCCCAGGACTGATCGACCGCCAAGGAAGCGAACGCGCCTGGGGCACCGGGGCCATCAACCCGCGCCGCTCCGGCATGGTGTATGCGATCGACGGAAACGAACGCTGGCTGGTGCACAATTACATGAAGCCGGACGAGGGCGATTTCGACGAGGTCGATCGCGACGCCTGCCTGCGCACCATTCTCGGCGTTGAACGTGATTTCAGATACGAGATCCTCTCCAGGGAAGACTGGGTTGGCCGCCGGCTGATCGCCAGCAAGTTTCGAAATCGCGGCGCCTTCATCGCCGGCGACGCCGCGCACATCTGGGTGCCCTATGCCGGCTACGGCATGAATGCGGGGATTGCGGACGCCATGAATCTGTCGTGGCTACTGGCGGCGCATCTCAACGGCTGGGCACCGCCTTCCATTCTCGACGCCTATGAGGCCGAGCGCTGGCCGATCACCAGCCAGGTCTCGAAGTTTGCGATGTCGCATGCGGAGGCTGAAATCCGCCGCCGCGGCGCGGTCCCCGCTGATATCGAGGATGACGGGCCAGCAGGCGCGCGGGTGCGCGACGAAGTCGGCCGGCTCACTTACGAGATCAACGTCCAGCAATATGCCTGCGCCGGTCTCAATTTCGGCACCTATTACGACGGCTCGCCGATCATCGCCTATGACGGCGCCGAACATCCGGCCTACACCATGGACCACTACACGCCGTCGACCGTGCCGGGCTGCCGCACGCCGCATTTCTCGCGCGCCGACGGCAGCTCGCTGTACGACGCGATGGGGCCCGAGTTTACGCTGTTGCGGTTCGATTCCGGTGCGGACGTTGCGCCGCTCGAAGCCGCGGCACGATTAAGGGGCGTGCCGCTGGCAGTGCTCGATCTCGAAAGGCCTGACGGCGCCGGCTATGATGGCCACAGCCTCGTGTTGTCGCGCCCGGACCAGCACGTTGCCTGGCGTGGCGTCCGGCCGCCGGCCGATCCGCTTGCGCTGATCGACCGCGTTCGCGGTGCGCTCGCGTAGTGCGTAGGGCGGGTTGTCTTTAACCCGCCATCTTGCACGGATCGGCGGGTTGAAGAGAACCCGCCCTACGCGACTGCCCACGGGCAGCATTATATGAAAATTGAATCGGAAAACACCGCTCGGTTCTGATGGCATCAGAACCGGGCTCAATTTGCTTCACGCGGTATTGTTTAACGCGCTTTTTCTGGCGGACTTTATGACGCGTTTTGTTCGCGCGAACCGGCCCCCCAGTTCGCGCGAGAACACCGGGCAATCGATCAGTCTTCGTTCGCGGCGATCGATTCCATCAAGGATACCAGCTGACGTTGTACGGTCTGGTCCTTGATCTTGCTGTAGGCCCGTAGCAACCGCAGGCTGAAAGCGCTGTCGAGGAACAGCAGGCTCTCGACCTCACGCGCCTTGCCATCGCCGTCGTAGAAGAACGTGACGGGGACGTCGAGCGCGGTGGCGATCGACTGAAGACGAGCCGCGCCGACACGATTGACGCCCTTCTCGTACTTCTGGACCTGCTGGAAGCTGACGCCGAGTTTGTCGCCGAGCTCCGCTTGCGAGATTTTCTGCTCCACACGGCGCAAGCGAATCCGCTTACCCAATTCAATGTCGGGTTTGCCGGCACTGCGCTGCTTCATCTTCTTTGCTGCTGATCTGTTCATTCTGGTTTTACCGTCCTTCGATCGGGAAGCCCTCACCGCTTAGGTCAGGGGTTCATCCGCATTTACCGCGTTAAACTTCATCAAAACCGTGAGTTCGTCTCGAGAACCAAGGCATCTTGAGAGACTGCGGGATGGTAGCCAATGGCGTCTGCGCATTGGAAGCATCCTGATACCGGCACCGTCGACTACGTTCAGCCGTTGGCGCCCGGGGAAAATAATCAAAACCCCGCACGCCTACATTTGGCAAACTATACAACAAACTACAACCACTGCGGGTTCAATGGCCCACAGAATTTAGAAGCATACTTACTGTCGGAGGGGTTGGACACTTGGTACTTTTACGGACTCGCGGAGCGGTTGCGGGCTGGAGAAATTGCACTTCCGGCTGGTCTGCGGGCACCCCGGTCGGCTGTGCCCGGCGAACGGCGCAACCGTCATATCTAGAAAAATACAGCAGCTTCGGCGCCGTTTTCAGATCAACGCGCGCTGGACAATTGTGCAAAAGTTCGGGATCATTGGTCCAGGCTCTCACACGGACAATTGCGTGCCAGCGGCCAAATTATTTTTGTTGCCTTTTGGTGGAGAGGCCCATGAAACGAACACCGCCTCCAATCTACCTTGCAAGTTCGGGAACTGAAAAAATGCCGTTGGCTCATTCGGAAGAGCGTTTGCTGTCGCTTCTGGCAACGCTGGAGGAATGCCGCGCGTTCCTCGCGGGCAAAGCCAACCCGGAAACGGGACGATTGCTGTCACTGGCCATTCTCGAGCTCCGGATGGAACTCCATCAGGTGTCGGATTCCGAACTGAAAGCCCTGTGCGACCTGATGGCGACGGACGAACAGGCTGCGCAAGGCGCCGAGGCCAGCCAGGGCCAGCGGCTGCCGCACTATCTGAAGCTCATCAAGTAGACGCAAGTTTTCGTGGGCGACCCCCACGTCCGCCTCGCGGTGGGTGCGACCCGTTGTCGCTCGATCGACGGAATTCCGTTCCGCTCAGCTCTCATGTTCGAGCGCGCTGGTCAGTGTGTAGACCACCCCGCCGGGCAGAAAGTCGACCGTGGCCTCGCCGCCGAGCTGGTCGCGTGCGCTGCGTTCGATCAGGCGGGATCCGAAGCCGCGCTGTGCCGGCGCTGTGACGTGCGGGCCGCCCGCCTCGGTCCAGAGCAGCCTCAGTTTGCGCCCGTCGCTCTCCTCGATGATCTCCCAATCCAGCGTGACGGTGCCGGTGTCGTTCGACAGCGCGCCGTACTTGGCGGCATTGGTGGCGATCTCGTGCAGGATCATCGACAGGATCACCGCCAGCCGCGGCGACAACGGCACCTTCGGTCCGAACTTCCGCACCCGCTCCGGATTGCTGAGCAGATAGGGATTGAGGACGCGAGCAATGACGTCCTGCAATTCGGAGCCTTGCCACTTCTCCTGACTCAACAGATTATGCGCTTCGGCGAGCGCACCCAGCCGCCCTTCGAATTTCTCGCGCTCGGCGCGGCTGGCGCTGCGAAAGGTCTGCGTCGCGATCGATTGCAGGATCGCCAGCGTATTCTTGACGCGGTGATTCAGCTCCTCGATCAGGAGATCATGCAGCATCTCGCCGCGCGCAATCGCCGTTGCCATCCGCACCGCAAAGGCGAGGCCGACCATGAGCAGGACGCCGCCGATCACGCTGGTGATCGCAAGGCTGCGCCATAGCGGCGCGACCAGCGAGGTTTCCGCCGTCCCTGCGGCGACGGTCCAGCCCGTCAGCGAGGAGCGCGCGATGCTGGTAATGAGCGGCACGCCTTCGAGCGACACGGTGGCAAAGGTGGCTTCCGGGTTGCGGAACATCTGCGCACGCAGCGAGGGCGATGCCGGCATGCCGATCGTGGCTTGCGGGTTCGGCACGCGTGCGAAATTGACGCCTTCGCCGTCGAAGATCGAGATCGTCCAGTCCTTGTCCGGCCGCTGTTGTTCGATGATGGCCTGAAAAATCTCGAGCGGTGGGCTGAAGGAGATATCATAGAGCACTTCGCCGTCGCGAATGACGGGTACCTCGACCGTCACGATCAGCGTCTTCTTGACCACGCCGACGAACAGGTTTGAGTAATACGGGCGCTTGGTCGCGAACACCTTCTCGACGATGTCGCGGTTGTTGCGCGGCGGCAGGTTTGCGACGTCAGGCGTGAGCGAGGAAAACAACTGGCGGCCTGCGCTGTCCGCCACCAGCACGACGCCGTCCTTGCCATACTGGTCGAGGAAGCCGGCGGCGATGCGGCGAAAACTGTTGAAGTCGCCGCTGCGCAGCGAATTGGTCAGCGCCAAAACCTGGAGCCCGCCGGTCATGCGCTGCATTTCGGCGTCGAGCACGAGGCGGATGCTGCGCACGGTTTCGAGCACGCGTTGCGTCGCGTCCCTGCGGTCCTGCTCATAATTATTGAAAATGATACCGGCCGCAAAAATGATCAGCGGCAACGTGGTTCCCGCAACCAGAAGGGCGAGACGCAGTGGCAATGAGAGTTTTGGCAACGCAAGTCCCGGATCGGCGCCCAACTGCCGGGAGCATAGGAGAACCGGCGTGAATCCGCCAAAGGATTCAGCCTTATTTCAGGCGGCCATGCCGCGGCGCCCGAGTGTGCGCCGCGGCATGGCCGGACATCCGCCTTACAGATTGCTGTCGGTGATCGCCGAATACACCATGGTGCGCAGTTCGCGCCGCACCGGATAGGAACTCGACGGCAGCAGTTGGGACATGAAGATGGTGACCATCTCTTCGGCGGGATCGATCCAGAATGCTGTCGAGGCAGCACCACCCCAGTAATATTCGCCCGCGCTGCCCGGAAGCAGCGTCAGCGCCGGGTTCATCGTGACGGCAAAGCCGAGGCCGAAGCCGACACCGGCCAGGGTCGCTTCACTGAACATCGATCGCGACAGTTCCGTCAGATCACGTCCGCCGGGCAAATGATTTGTCGTCATCAGCGCGAGTGTCTTCGGCGCGATCAGCCTGACGCCGCCAAGCTCGCCGCGATTGAGCAACGCGCGGCAGAATGTCAGATAATCCGCAGCCGTCGAACACAAGCCTCCGCCGCCCGAAACCATGGAGGGCGGCTTGAGAAACGAACTCTCTGCCGGATCGTCCTGCAACGTCATGCCGCCCTTGCCGTCAGCGGAATAGCACGCCGCAAGGCGATGTGCCTTCGCCGCCGGAACGTGAAAATCCGTGTCGTTCATTCCGAGAGGATCGAGGATGCGCTGCTTGACGAACTGCTCGAACGGCATGCCGCTGATCAGGCCTGCGAGATAGCCGAGCACGTCGGTGGAGACCGAATAGTTCCAGGCCTCGCCCGGCGAGAATTCCAGCGGAATTTTTCCGAGATCGTCGATCATCGATTGCAGGGTGCCGACTATTTCGACCCCGCCGATCTTCCGCTCGCGATAGGCCGCATCGACGTTAGTTCGTTTTTGGATGCCGTAGGTGAGGCCGGAAGTGTGACGCAACAGGTCGACGATCTGCATCGGCCGTGCCGGAGGCTTGGTCAGGAAGGCCGGGAAGGTGCCGGCCTGAAACACGCCGAGGTTCTTCCACTCCGGAATGTATTTATGCACCGGCTCATCGAGTGCGACGCGGCCTTCCTCGACCAGCATCATGAAGGCGACGCTCGTGATCGGCTTGGTCATGGAATAGATGCGGAAGATGGTGTCGTCCTTGACCGGGACCTTGCGCTCGAGATCGGCAAAGCCCTGCACGGTCGAGTGCACGACCTTGCCGCGGCGGTAGACCAGAAGCTGCGTCCCCGGGAAGCGGCCGGCATCGATGTAGCGCTGCTTTAAGTGAACTTCGACGCGGTCCAGCGCGGCGCTGGACATTCCCGCAGATTCGGGCGTGGCGGGGGTGGGGGCTAACATCGGGACTGATCTCCGGCTGGCAAGGGGGCCCTTGTTAGCCGAAAACTGTCCCCTGTTCCAACCGTCCCGCGCTTACCCCGCGCGCAACGGTGGTGTAGGCTGGCACCTGCCAACGCTCACCCTGCAGGACAGCCAAAAATGCCCCAATTCAACGAGACCGAACTGACTGCCGCCGTGATCCGCAGCTTTGACGACACGCCCGATCCGCGCGCGAAATTCCTGCTGCAGGAACTGGTGAAATCGCTGCACGAGTATGTCCGCAAGACCGACCTCACCTTCGAGGAATGGGAATATGCGATCGATTTCCTGACCCGGACCGGCCAGAAGTGCACGCCGATCCGCCAGGAGTTCATCCTGCTGTCCGACGTGCTCGGCGTGTCGATGCTGGTCGATGCCGTCAATCACAGGGAACGCGAGGGCGCCACCGAGACCACCGTGCTTGGGCCGTTCTATGTCGGCGAACACAAGGTGATGCCGCACGGCACCGATGTCTCGGCCAATTTGAAGGGCGAGCGGATGTTCGTGCAGAGCCGCGTCACCGATCTCAAGGGCAAGCCGCTGGCAAATGTTCCGGTCGACATCTGGCACGCCGATGGCGAAGGCTACTACGATTCACAGAAGCCGGAATATGCCACGGAGGGACCGTCGTCGCGGGCGCGCTTCGTCACCGACGCCGACGGCCGGTTCTTCTTTCGCACCATTTTGCCGTGCAGCTATCCGATCCCGACCGACGGTCCGGTCGGCGAGATGATCATCCAGACCCGGCGTCATGCGATGCGGCCGGCCCATGTGCACTTCCTGGTCAATGCGCCCGGCTACCAGCCGCTGATTACGCATGTGTTCATGGATGGCGACAAATACCTGGATTCCGACGTCGTATTCGGCGTCAAGGATGAACTGGTGGCGAAAATCGAAAGGCGCACCGACGCTGCCATGCCGGACGGCAAGGCCGCCGTCGCGCCGTGGCATCTGATGACCTATGAATTCAGGGTGAAACCGGGCGCCGGCGACGCGCCAAAACCGATGGCGTCGAAGGCAAAAGAAGACGCCTGAGCACTTTGTTTAAGCCCATGCTCAACTTTTGTGCGTCGCACAAGAATTGAGCGAATCGCAAGTTTTGGATGCGGAAGCAGATCCTTGCGTGCCTCCGCGTCAAATCCTCAAATTATTGAAATGAATAACTTTTTTGCGCCGCGGAAGGCTTGGCACGAAGCTTGAATAGTTCGTGCCGACGCCATTGAAGCCGTCCCTTGAGACCCATCATCCGAATTGTAACGCCGCCATTCCGGGGCCTCCCCGGAACGCGCCCCTCTTTGCGCACTCGGCGCGGCGGCACCAACCGGACGGGCCATTTCAGTTGCAAAGGATACCGATACAAATGACGAAGCCCGCCCATCCGACCCCAAATGGACTTAGCCGCCGTCAGATCCTGAAGGCGACCGGTGGAACGGCAGCGCTGCTCGCCGCGGCCAGGCTGAATTTCCCCGCCGGCGCGTTCGCGCAGGGCGCAGGTCCCGAAGTGAAGGCTGCCAAGCTCGGCTTCATCGCGCTGACGGACGCTTCGCCGCTGTTCGTCGCCAAGGAGAAGGGCATCTTCGCCAAATACGGTATGCCTGACGTGGAAGTGCAGAAGCAGGCCTCATGGGGCACCACGCGCGACAACCTGGTGCTGGGCTCCGAAGGCAACGGCATCGACGGCGCGCATATCCTGACCCCGATGCCGTATCTGATCTCGGCCGGCAAGGTGACGCAGAACAACCAGCCGACGCCGATGTACATCATGGCGCGGCTCAATCTGAATGGTCAGTGCATTTCGGTGGCCAAGGAATACAGCGACCTCAAGGTCGGCATCGACACCGCGCCGTTCAAAACCGCGCTCGACAAGAAGAAAGCTTCCGGCAAGGCGGTCAAGGCGGCGATGACCTTCCCGGGCGGCACCCACGATCTCTGGATCCGCTACTGGCTCGCCGCCGGCGGCATCGATCCCGACAAGGACATCGAAACCATCGTGGTACCGCCGCCGCAAATGGTTGCCAACATGAAGGTCGGCACCATGGACTGCTTCTGCGTGTGCGAGCCGTGGAACCTGCAGTTGATCCATCAGGATATCGGCTACACCGCGATCACGACAGGCGAACTCTGGAACAAGCATCCGGAAAAATCGTTCGGCATGCGTGCCGCCTATGTCGATAAATATCCGAAGGCTGCGAAGGCCCTGCTGATGGCGGTGATGGAAGCTCAGCAATGGTGCGAGAAGCCTGACAACCGAGAGGAAGTCGCGGCGATCTGCGCCAAACGGCAGTGGATCAATTGCCCGGTCGAAGACGTCACCGATCGCGTCAAGGGCAAGTTCGACTACGGCATTCCAGGCAAGGTGGTCGAGAACTCGCCGCACATCATGCGGTTCTGGGCGGACCAGGCCTCCTATCCGTTCCAGAGCCATGACCTCTGGTTCCTCACCGAAGATATCCGTTGGGGCAAATACGAAACCGGCTTCGACGCCAAGGCGCTGATAGGCAAGGTCAACCGCGAGGATCTCTGGAAGGAAGCTGCCAAGGAACTAGGCGTTGCTGCCGCCGACATCCCGGCCTCGACCTCGCGCGGCAAGGAGACCTTCTTCGACGGCAAGGTGTTCGATCCGGAAAACCCGGCTGCGTATCTGAAATCACTGTCCATCAAGCGTGTTGAAGTCTGATTCAAGCAGGACCGCCGTTCAAGCGGGCGGTCCGCCTCGTGAACACGGAGACGCACTTCCAATGAACATGCCTGCGATCAGAACCGAACCCGCTGCCGCGATTATCGCGCCCGCGGCGGCCCCGGTTGCCACCCCGGTCGTGACGATGACGCCGAAGCGTCCGCCGCGTGCCGACCAATATATCAAGATTGCGAGGGAAACTGCGGTGCGCGTCGTGCCGCCGCTGATCGTGATCGCGCTCCTGATGTTGTTCTGGGAGTTGGTCTGCCGCCGCGCCGGTTCGACCCTGCCGCCGCCCTCGCGCGTGTTCAAGGAGACCAGGGAACTGATCTTCGATCCGTTCTTCGATCGCGGCGGCATCGACAAGGGGCTGTTCTGGCATCTGTCGGCGAGCCTGCAGCGCGTCGCGCTCGGCTACTCGCTGGCGGCGATCGCCGGCATCGCGCTCGGCACGCTGGTCGGTCAATCGGTCTGGGCGATGCGCGGGCTCGATCCTTTATTCCAGGTGCTGCGAACCATCCCGCCGCTGGCGTGGCTGCCGTTGTCGCTCGCCGCATTTCGCGATGGCCAGCCCTCCGCGATCTTCGTGATCTTCATCACCTCGGTCTGGCCGATCATCATCAACACCGCGGTCGGCATCCGGAATATTCCGCAGGATTACCGCAACGTCGCCGCGGTCGTGCAACTCAATCCGCTGGAGTTCTTTTCCAAGATCATGATCCCGGCCGCCGCGCCCTACATCTTCACCGGCCTGCGCATCGGCATCGGTCTGTCCTGGCTGGCGATCGTCGCGGCCGAAATGCTGATCGGCGGCGTCGGCATCGGCTTCTTCATCTGGGACGCGTGGAACTCCTCGCATATCAGCGAAATCATCCTGGCGCTGTTCTATGTCGGCATCATCGGCTTCGTGCTCGACCGCCTGATCGCGGGAATGGCGAAGGTGGTGACCCGCGGCACCGCGTTGAACTGAGGAAATGTCATGCAGGCCTATCTGAAGCTCGACCACATCGACAAGTCCTTCACCCGCGGCAATGCCACGACCGAGGTGCTGAAGGAGATCAATCTCACGATCGACAAGGGCGAATACGTCTCGATCATCGGCCATTCCGGCTGCGGCAAGTCCACGCTGCTCAACATCGTGGCCGGCCTGACCAACACCACCAATGGCTGCGTGCTGCTGGAAAACCGTGAAGTCAATTCGCCGGGGCCGGACCGCGCCGTGGTGTTCCAGAACCACAGCCTGCTGCCGTGGCTGACCGTCTACGAAAACGTCAAGCTCGGCGTTGACAAGGTGTTTTCGTCCAGCAAGAGCCGCGCCGAGCGCCACGCATGGGTGATGCACAACCTCAACCTCGTGCAGATGGCCCATGCCAAGGACAAGCGGCCGTCGGAAATCTCCGGCGGCATGAAGCAGCGCGTCGGCATCGCGCGTGCGCTGGCGATGGAGCCGAAGGTGCTGCTGCTCGACGAGCCGTTCGGCGCGCTCGACGCGCTGACCCGCGCCCATCTGCAGGATTCGGTGATGGCGCTGCATCAGAAGCTCGGCAACACCATCCTGATGATCACGCATGACGTCGATGAGGCCGTGCTGCTGTCGGACCGCATCGTGATGATGACCAACGGACCGAGCGCACGGATCGGCGAGGTGCTGGAAGTGCCGCTGGCGCGTCCGCGCAAGCGGCTCGAGCTCGCAACCAACCCCGGTTACCTGAAGTGCCGGCAGCGCGTGCTCGAATTCCTTTACGAGCGGCACCGCTTCGTCGAGGCGGCTTAGAGCGTTTTCAAGCGAAGTGGATACCGGTTCGCGTGAAGAAAACGCGTCAAACAAGAATCAGAGCTCCGTTCCGATTCCATCGGAACGGAAAGGCTCTGGTTTCGAGTGAGGATGCGCCATGAGCGAACCGCTGGTGATCGTCGGCAACGGAATGGCCGCCGCGCGTCTGGTCGATGAACTGGCCAAGGTGGCGCTCGGGCGTTACGCCATCGCCGTCATCGGCGATGAGCCGCGCCTGGCCTACAACCGCGTGCTGCTGTCATCGGTTCTGGCCGGCGAGACCGCTTCCCATGATATCGAGCTCAGGCCGGCGGCGTGGTGGCGCGATCGCGGCGTCACTCTGAAGTACGGCTGCCTTGCCACGGAAATCGATGTCGGACGCCATGAGGTCAAGATCGAAAACGAGGAAAGCGTCCCGTATTCGAAGCTGATCCTGACCACCGGCTCGTCGGCACTGCGGCTGAACGTGCAAGGCGCCGATCTTGCCGGCGTGCATACCTTTCGTGACAGCCGCGACGTCGATCTCCTGCTGACGCTGGCGGCGCAGAAGAAGCGCGTCGTGGTGGTGGGCGGCGGACTGCTGGGACTCGAGGCGGCCTACGGGCTCGCCAAGGCCGGCGCGCCGGTGAGGCTGGTTCATCTGATGGACCGGCTGATGGAGCGCCAGCTCGATGCGCCCGCCGCCGAACTGCTGAAATCCCTGGTCGAGCGCAAGGGCATCGAGATCCTGCTCAACGCCAACACCGCGCGTATCCATGGCGACACGCGGGTCGAAGGCGTCGAACTGAGCGACGGCCGTCGCATCGACGCCGATGCCGTGATCTTCGCCGCCGGTATCCGGCCCAACACCGCGCTGGCAAAGGAAGCAGGCATTGCCGTCAACCGTGGCATCGTGGTCGATGACCACCTGCAAACCGGCGTCGCGGACATCTTTGCGATCGGCGAATGCGCCGAACACCGCGGGGTCTGCTACGGCCTGGTCGAACCCGCCTACGAACAGGCGCGCGTTCTGGCGCGGCATCTTGCCGGCGGGGACGTCACCTACGCCGGCAGCGTGGTGGCGACCAATTTGAAGGTCTCCGGCGTCAACGTGTTCTCGGCCGGCGATTTCATCGGCGCCGACGGCTCCGAGACCATCGTGCTCAGCGATATCAATCACGGGACCTACAAGAAGCTCGTGATATCCGAGGGACGGCTGACCGGCGCAGTTCTGATTGGCGATGTCAGCGACGCGCTCTGGTATCTCGAACTGATCCGCAGCCGGCAGCCGACGCTGCGAATTCGCGCCGACATGATGTTCGGCCGCTCGCTCGCGATCCGTTCAGAGGCGGCATGATCCGGTCGCTCGCATGACCGCCGTCGATCCGCATCTGCGCGCCATCAGGACCACCTGCGCCTATTGCGGCGTCGGTTGCGGCGTATTGGCGACGCCGGACGGCAAGGGAGGGGCCGCGATCTCGGGCGATCCCGGGCATCCCGCCAATTTCGGCCGGTTGTGTTCGAAGGGATCGGCGCTCGGCGAAACGCTCGGTCTGGAGAACCGCCTGCTGCACCCGATGATCCGCTGCGGCAAGGGGACCATGGAACGCGTGGCCTGGAGCGATGCGCTCGATCATGTCGCGCACCGATTCCAGCACATTATCGCGCGCGACGGCCCGGGCGCGGTCGCGTTCTATCTCTCCGGCCAGCTGCTCACCGAGGACTACTACGTCGCCAACAAGCTGATGAAGGGATTTATCGGCAGCGCCAATGTCGATACCAATTCGCGGCTGTGCATGGCTTCATCCGTCGCCGGCCACCGCCGAGTGTTCGGCGCCGACACGGTGCCGGGCTGCTACGAGGATCTCGACGAGGCCGATTTGCTGGTGCTGGTCGGCTCCAACGCGGCCTGGTGTCATCCGGTGCTGTACCAGCGCATGCTCGCCAACAAGCAGAGCCGCGGCGCCCGCATCGTGGTGATCGATCCGCGCCGGACCGATACGGTCGGCGAGGACGATCTGTTCCTCGGATTGAAGCCGGGCACGGATACCGCGCTGTTCAGCGGGTTACTGGTGCATCTGGCCGACCACGGCGCGCTCGATCGCGATTACATCGAACACCATACGTCAGGTTTCGAGGACGCGATCGTGCGGGCCCGCAGCCTGGCCGGCAGCCTCAGTGCAACCGCGCTGGCGACCGGCCTGTCCGAGGCGGACGTCGCCGCGTTCTTCCGGATGTTTGCCGGCACGCCGCGCGTCGTCACCATGTATTCGCAGGGCGTCAACCAGTCGGCGCAGGGCACCGACAAGGTCAACGCCATCGTCAATTGCCACCTCGCGACGGGCCGGATCGGTAAGGTCGGCGCGTCGCCGTTCTCGCTGACCGGGCAGCCCAATGCGATGGGCGGCCGGGAGGTCGGCGGGCTCGCCAACCAGCTCGCCGCCCATATGGGTTTTTCGCCGCCGGATATCGACCGCGTGCGCCGGTTCTGGAAGGCGCCCCGGATCGCCACCCATGAAGGGCTGAAGGCGGTCCAGATGTTCGAGGCGATTGCGCGCGGCGAGATCAAGGCGCTGTGGGTGATCGGCACCAACCCCGCGGTGTCGCTGCCCAATGCTGACGCTGCCCGTGAGGCGCTGAAGAAACTCGAACTGTTCGTGGTTTCCGAGAACGTGGTTTCCAACGACACCGTCGATGCCGGCGTGGATGTGCTGTTCCCGGCGCAGGCGTGGGGCGAGAAATCCGGCACGGTAACGAATTCGGAGCGGCGCATCTCGCGGCAGCGCGCGTTCCTCTCCTCGCCGGGCGAGACCCGGCCCGACTGGTGGATCATCGGCGAGGTCGCAAAACGGCTCGGCTTTGGCGCGGCGTTTGATTTCAGATCGGCGGCGGATGTGTTCCGCGAACACGCAGCGCTCTCGGCATTCGAGAACGACGGCAGCCGCGATTTCGATATCGGCGGGCTGAAGACGCTGTCGGACGAAGGCTTCGACATGATGGTGCCGGTGCAATGGCCGATCCGGCTCGATGCGCAGCCGCAGGCACGCTTCTTTGCCGAAGGTGGATTCTTCGGCAACGATAACAAGGCGCGTTTCATTGCCCCGGAAATTCCGGCGTTGCGGACCGAGACCACGGCCGCGCACCCGTTGCGGCTGAACACTGGCCGCATCCGGGATCAATGGCACACCATGACCCGCACCGGGTTGAGCCCCCGGCTCGGCCAGCATCTGCCGGAGCCGTTCGTCGAGGTTCACCCTGACGACGCCGCGCGGCACGGCCTCGCCGACGGCGACTTCGCGCGGGTCGCCACCGATTACGGACAATGCACCTTGCGGGTCGTCGTCAGCGAGCGGCAGCAGCGCGGCATGCTGTTCGCGCCGATCCACTGGAGCGAAGCCACCGCAACCGGCGCGCGCGTAGGCTCCCTGGTGGCCCCCCACACCGATCCGTTCTCCGGCCAGCCCGAGAACAAGGCGACGCCGGCCTCGATCGTGCCGTACGAATGTGTGTTTCGCGGCTTTGCGCTGTCGCGCACGCCACTCGAATTGCCGGCGCATGCCTGGTGGGCGCGCGTCGCCGTCTATGGCGGCTATGGCTATCTGCTGGCCGACAATGCCGATCTCGGCGGATGGCAATCCTGGCTCGGATCGATCGCCGGCGATGATCTCGCCGAGTACAGGGATTTTGGCGGCGGCGTCTATCGCGCGGCGTCCTTTGCCGCGGGTCGGATCGAAACCTGCCTGTTCATCGGACCTGCGCGGGACGCCGGCGACTGGAACGTCGTCAAGGGCCTGTTTTCAGCAGATTCACTGAGCAACGAGCAGCGCCGCATGTTGCTGTCGGGTAAATCGGCGGACGGCCTTGCCGATGCCGGCCCGATCGTCTGCGCCTGTTTTGGTGTCGGCCGCAACACCATCTGCGAAACCATCGCCGCCGGGGCGCGTTCCATCGCCGGGATCGGCGCAAAGCTGAAGGCCGGCACCAATTGCGGCTCCTGCATCCCGGAAATGAAGCGGCTGATCGCGCAGGCCGCGCCCGATGCCGTGCCGCAACAATTGGCCGCCGCGGCGAACTGATCTCGATCTCTCCGCGTCATTGCGAGCGCAGCGAAGCAATCCATTCTTTCTTTCTGCGGCGCGATGGATTGCTTCGCTGCGCTCGCAATGACGGAGCCTGTCATCTAAGGTGCACCCGCTTTTGCAACGCAGGTGACCCCCGATGATGTATCTCGATACGCCGCCAAAACTGATTCCGACGCAAGTGTTCTCGGCGATGCCGGACGAATTCCGCCGCAAGGTGCGCACCGAATGGGCCGACGCCAACCGGCCGGGTGCCATGACGGACTGCTTCATCGAAGGTCCGTCCTTCGACGCGTCAGGCAATCTCTACATCGTCGACATTCCCTTTGGGCGCATCTTCAAGGTGTCGCCGGACAGGAAATGGTCACTGGTCGTCGAATATGACGGCTGGCCCAATGGCCTCAAGATCAGCCGCGACGGCCGCATCCTCGTCGCCGACTATCGCCACGGCATCATGGAGCTCGATGCCCGGGCAGGGCGGATGCAGAAGATCCTGACCTCGCGCAACTCGGAGTCGTTCAGGGGATGCAACGACCTGCACATTGCCGGTAATGGCGACATCTACTTCACCGACCAGGGCCAGACCGGCCTGCACGACCCGACCGGGCGGGTCTACCGGCTCTCAACCAGCGGCAGGCTCGATTGCCTGATCGATACCGGCATCAGCCCCAACGGCCTGGTGCTTGATCCCGCCGAGGCCGTGCTGTTCGTCGCGATGACCCGCGACAATGCGGTCTGGCGGATGCCGTTCATGAAGGATGGCAGCGTCTCCAAGGTCGGCCGCTTCTGTTCGATGTTCGGTCCAAGCGGCCCCGACGGCATGACCATGCACAAGGATGGCCGGCTGTTCGTCGCACACGCCTCGCTCGGGCATGTGTTCGTGTTCGCGCCCAATGGCGAATGTATCGCCCGCATCAAATCCTGCGCCGGCCAGAGCTGCACCAATGTCGCAATCGGCGGTGCAAAGCGCGACCGGCTCTACATCACGGAATCGGTGACCGGCACGGTGCTGGTGGCGGATATCAGCGGGCTTTCTTGAGTGGTCATCGCCTGGTCATTTTCCGGGTAACGAAAAACCCGGAACGGGTTCCACCGGGACATCGAGATCAGGTTCGTCTAAAGTCGCGCACGCGGGCTTGAAGGACGAACGAGGCGACGCTTTGCGCAAACAGAAATTCGGAAGTCGCGGCCCCGATGTGACGATCATCGGGCAGGGCACCTGGTACATCGATCGCGGTGATCGCAGAAGCGCGGTTGCGGCACTGCGCCGCGGCATCGAGCTCGGCATGACCCATATCGATACCGCGGAGATGTATGGCGACGCGGAGCTCGTGATCGCGGAGGCGATCGCGGGCAGGCGTGAGGACGTTTTCCTCGTCTCGAAAGTGCTGCCGGGCAACGCGTCGCGGCGTGGCACGATTACCGCCTGCGAGCGATCCCTGAAACGGCTGAAGACCGAGCGGCTCGATTGCTATCTGCTGCACTGGCGCGGATCCTTTCCGCTCGAGGATACGGTAGCGGCGTTCGATGAACTGATCGCGGCTGGAAAGATCGCCTCATGGGGCGTCAGCAATTTCGACACCGACGATCTCAGCGAACTGCTGGCGGTCGCGGGCAAGGGCAAGATCGCCTGCAACCAGGTGCTCTATCATCTGCAGGAGCGCGCGATCGAACACGGGGTGATCCCGTGGTGCGAGCGCAACGGCGTTGCCGTCGTCGCCTATTCGCCGTTCGGCCACAATGATTTTCCGTCGCCGCACAGTAACGCCGGCAACGCGCTGCAGGCGATTGCGGACGCGCATCGCGCGAGCGCGCGTCAGGTCGCACTGGCATTTCTGACGCGGATACCGGCGGTATTTGCGATTCCGAAAGCCGCGAGCCCGGAGCACACGGCTGACAACGCCGCAGCCGGGAATCTCCGGCTGAGCGAGGGGGAAATCACCGTCCTCGACAAGGCCTTTCCACGCGGCCCGAAGCCGCGCAGCCTGCCGATGCTGTAGCGGACACAGTTCTTAACAAAGCGTTTCAGGCGCGAGTCGCGCAAGGCGCCGCAACAGCTGCGGCAGGCCGCCCGTGCGCGTCAGCGCATATCCGCATCCTGTTTTCGGACCTTGTTGTTTTCAGCCAATTGGCGTTTTGTGGAGCCTCGCCCGATTCAATATTGACTACGTTCGAGATTGCCGTGACCCCGCCTCCCGCCGCAGCCGCAAGGCTGGACAGCGCTCCACTGCCGTTGCCCGAGAAGAAGTCCGCCGCTCCCAAAGCGCCCGCGCGCGCCGATCGCCCCTTCAAGGGAATTGCGTTGATTCTGGCATCGACGGTATTTCTCGGCGCCTCCGACGTGACCGCGAAATACCTGTCGGCGACGCTGCCCTCGATCGAGATCGCCTGGATCCGCTTTCTGGTGTTCGCGCTGATCATGACGCCGGCGATGACGCCGGGCTCGCCCTTGTTTGCGCTGCCGACCAAGCGGCTCGGCCTGCAGTTGCTGCGCGGCCTGACGGTGCTGGCCTCGTCGCTGTTCTTCATCTCGGGGCTCAGCTTCCTCCCGATCGCGGAAGCTTCCGCCACCGGTTTCGTGGCGCCGCTATTCGTCACCGCGCTGTCGATCATTTTCCTCAACGAGAAGGTCGGCCTGCGCCGCTGGATCGCGACCGGCGTCGGCCTGGTCGGCGTCATCATCATCCTGCGACCCGGCGTCGGCGCGTTTCATGTCGCGGCGTTTTTCCCGATCGTCTCGGCGCTGGCCTGGGCCTGCACCCTGATCATGACGCGCATCATGAGCGGCAGCGAGCGTGCGATCACGGTGATGACCTATTCGTCGATCGCGGGGGTGTGCATTCTCACCGCGCTGGTGCCGTTGGTCTGGGTGACGCCAAGCTGGCACGATATCATGTTCGGCGTCTTCATCGGCATCGCCTCGACCACCGGGCAGTGGATCGTGGTGCTGGCGTTCCGTTACGCGGGTGCTTCCGTGCTGGCGCCGTTCTCCTACACGCAATTGCTGTGGGTCAGCGCCGGCGGCTTCCTGGTGTTTGGCGAAGTGCCTGACGTCTGGACCGTGACGGGCGCGGCCTTCATCGTCGCCAGCGGCCTCTATACCGCCCATCGCGAGCGGGTCCGGCGCTCGCAGCTTTTGATGGTGCCGGCCGAACCGTCGCCCAACGCCTGAGCCCGCGACCTGCTT
>Ga0310811_10002949_pt1 | contig 21389 bp, 21 predicted proteins | sample YCmetagenome_FD_207642 | JGI IMG/M metagenome (GOLD analysis project Ga0310811, IMG submission 207642) | Soil microbial communities from experimental microcosm in Duke University, North Carolina, United States - YC | ecosystem: Engineered > Artificial ecosystem > Soil microcosm > Unclassified ...
GCACGAGACGAACGCGCTGATAGCTCCGATAGGCGTCGCCCGGACTAACGGTGCCCGGGATCGGCGGGATCAGGTTCTTGTCGAGGTTTTCCTTGAGATAGACAACGTCGCTCGTCAGAATCACCGAGCCGGTCTTGGGCAGCTTCACGACCGCGAATTGGCTGCCGGGGGTATGGCCGGGAGCGCGCATGATGCGCACCGAGCCGTCGTCGAACAGGTCCAGATCGCCATTGAGGCGCACCACGTTCATTTTCTTGGTGTCGGCGAAATCGCCGGGAATGTAATAGACGGAGAATCCCACATCCGGCCACCAGGCAGCCTTCAGTTCATCATCCTGGACGACGAGGGTCGAATTTGGAAACTGGCTGACATTGCCACCGTGATCGAGGTGCAGGTGACCGGTCACGACAAACTTGATGTCATCGGTCTTGAGGCCAATCTTGGCCAGCTGCGCCGGGATCGCGTCGTCTTTCGTCATCTTGAGGCCGAAGCCCTTGGCGAGCGGTCCCCACCATCCCTCCGCGTCGGTGATCGTCTTGTCGTTATTTCCGGTATCGAAAATAACGTTGCCCTTGGGATGTTTGATCACATAGAAGCTGACCGGCGCCCAGTCGACGTTACCCTGACCGCCCATCTGCAGGGCGGCCTTCGGGAAACCACCCAACGAACCGGATGTGAAGACGTAAAGTTTTGGACCCTCTTGTGCGGAGGCCGGCGCGGCCAATGCCGCAGCGCCGAGCGCGATAGCTAGACTCAAGGCAACATGCTTCATCGTCATAGCGTGTCCTCCTTTGCCTTCGTTTTACGGGCCCTCTTTGGAGCCACAAAGCCCCGCCCGACGAGGTCGGGGCCAAGGTCCAACAATAGATTGAGCGCCCCGGCAAAAGCAAGTTGGGAACGTCGACGGGCTTCCCATTTTTTGGCCGGGCGAACGAGGAAACTCCAGCGTCGATGTCGTGCGCGGCCGATCGGCCCGCCCCACCAACGCAACATCAGACGAGCGCAAACCGGAGTCCGATCGCGCAAGGCGCTGGTGCGGTGTCGAACTGTGAAATTGCTGCGGTGCGAATATCACCGCGAGAATTGCCCGCAGAACGGCCTAACTTACCCCCGCTTCGCCTCAATCGTGTCCCAAATCCTTGCCGCCACATCCGGGCCGTTGAGCCGCGCGATGGCGCGGATGCCGGTGGGCGAGGTCACGTTGATCTCGGTGAGGTTGCCGTCGATCACGTCGATGCCGACGAACAGCAGCCCGCGTTCGCGAAGCGCCGGACCCAGCGTGGCGCAGATTTCGCGCTCGCGCGGTGAGAGTTCGGTGGCTTGGGCGGCGCCGCCGCGCACCATGTTGGAACGCAGATCGTCCGGAGCCGGCACGCGGTTGACGGCGCCGGCGAATTCGCCGTCGACCAGGATGATGCGCTTGTCGCCGTGTTTGACCTCGGGCAGGAAGCGCTGGATCACCCAGGGCTCGCGGAAGGTGATGGAGAACATGTCGAACAGCGAGCCGAAATTCATGTCCTGCGGCATCACGCGGAACACCGCCGCTCCGCCATGGCCGTGCAACGGTTTCATGACGACGGCGCCATGCGCGTCGCGGAACGAATTGATCTCGTCGAGGTCGCGCGAGATCAGCGTCGGCGGCATCAGCTGCGGAAAATCCAGCACGAACAATTTTTCCGGCGCGTTGCGCACGCTGGCCGGGTTGTTGACGACCAGCGTCTTCGGGTGGATGCGTTCGAGAAGATGTGTCGAGGTGATGTAGGCGAGATCGAACGGCGGATCCTGCCGCAACAGGATGACGTCGAAGGTGCCGAGCGCGGCGCGCTTCGGCTCACCGAGGGTAAAATGGTCGCCGACCTCGTCGCGCACGGTCAGCACCTGGACCGGCGCCACCAGTTCCTCGCCGCGCAGCGAGAGCTTGTCCGGGGTGTAGTAGGAAAGGCCGTGGCCGCGCTTCTGCGCCTCCAGCAACAGCGCAAAGGTCGAATCGCCGCGGATGTTGATACGCGCGATAGGGTCCATCTGGACGGCGACATTCAGTTTCATGGGGATAGGTCCGGGTCTCTGGAGGGGGTCTCTATCGGGATCACGTGGAGGCGTCGAATGCCGCTAACAGATGGCGTGGCAAACGCCTGGGCGCAATCAGGATCGCGTCAAAACGCAGATCAAATTCGGCATGCTCGGGATGCGCCATCAGCCAGCCTTGCGCGGCGTCGATGATCCGCGCCTGCTGGCGCGGCGTTAGCGCATAGGCGGCGTCGTCGAGGCGGGCCCTCGCCTTGACCTCGATAAAGGCAATGAGATTGCGTTTCCTTGCTACCAGATCGATCTCGCCATAGGGGGTCTTGAAGCGTTTGGCGAGGATCCGGTAGCCCTTGGCCATCAGATACGCGGCGGCGCGGGTTTCCGCCGACAGCCCGGTCCGGAACGCCGCGACCCGTTCGGGCGAGGCAAGCTTGGCAGGATCAGGCGGCGCGGCGCCGTCAGTCTTCGCCATCGTTCGCTCCGGCCTTGATTTCTTTCGCAAGCTCCAGCGCGCGGGCGTAGACCTCGCGGCGCGGCCGCCCCGACAATTCGACGGCATGCGCTACCGCATCCTTGACGCTGTCGCGCGCCAACTGCGCGCGCAAGAGGTCGTCGAGGTCCTGCGCGGTCATCGCCAGCGCATCGGCGCGCGGCGGGCCGATCACGAGGACGAATTCACCGCGGGTTTCCAGCGTATCCGCGGCCTTTGCCAGTTCAGTGATCGGCGCGCGCAAAATCTCTTCGTGAAGTTTGGTCAGTTCGCGGCAGATCGCGGCGTCGCGGCCGGCCATGATCCCGGCGAGATCGCCAAGCGTGTCGGCTATGCGGTTGCCGGATTCGAACAGCACAAGCGTCGCATCGATCCGGGCAAGCTCTGCGAGCCGCGTGCGGCGCGCCTGCTCTTTTGCCGGCAAAAATCCCTCGAAGAAAAACCGGTCGGTCGGCAACGCCGCCACCGACAGCGCCGTCAGCACCGACGACGCGCCCGGTATCGCGATCACGGCGTGGCCTGCCGCGCAGACCTCGCGCACCAGCTTGAAGCCGGGATCGGAAATCAACGGCGTGCCGGCGTCCGAGACCAGCGCGATCGAAGCACCCTGCGCCAGCTTCTCCAGGATTTTCGGCCGCGCCATCGCGGCGTTGTGCTCGTGGTATTGTTTCAGCAAGCCTGAGATTGCATAGCGCTCGGTCAGGCGGCGGGTGATGCGGGTATCCTCGCAGGCGATGATGTCGACACCGGCCAGCGTTTCCAGCGCGCGCAGCGTGATGTCGCCGAGATGGCCGATCGGGGTGGCCACCAGATAGAGGCCGGGAACCGGTTTTGGGGCGGTCAGGACGTGGCCTCGAAGCAAAAATGTCCGCTCCGGAGAACCCGGTTCGGCTTCAGACCCGTAGTTGGAGCTGGTTTTTGCGCGCATAATGCCAATCTAAAGGGGAAGGAGCGCCAGCACCACATCGTGGTGGGACGCTGGCGTCGCGACCACGGCTGGGAGGTGAGGTCCCTGCAACAGGCAGCGACGCCGTGGGGCCATCATCCTTTTGTTTTGGTTAACTATTCGCCGACAATATGCCTGAATCCACCCGCTCATTCGGTGGAGTCCTGGCCGATCGCGGTCGGTCAAGAGAAGAGAGACGATGGTAGGCCCGCTCAAAGCCAAGTCTTCTTCGAAAGCCAAGTCTTCCTCGTCGGGCGCGACCCGGCGGACGGCGGTCGGCCTTATTCTCGGCGCGCCGCTGCTCGGCGCATGCTCCAGCGTGCAGCAGAGTTTTAGCCAGTTTTCCAACCCGTTCGGCTCGTCGCAGCCTGAGGCCGGGCCCGCCGGCCCGCAGCAGCAGCCGCTTTCGGTCGGCACCGGGCAGGTCAAGGTCGGCCTGATCCTGCCGCTCTCGGCCGCGGGCAATGCCGGCGTTGCCGCGCAGTCGATGAAGAACGCCGCCGAAATGGCGCTGGCGGAATTCCAGAATCCGAACGTCCAGCTCCTGATCAAGGACGACGGCGGCAGCCCGCAAGGCGCCAGCCAGGGCACCCAGCAGGCGCTGGCTGAGGGCGCGGAGATCATTCTGGGCCCGCTGTTTGCGGTCTCGGTTCCCTCCACCGCGCAGCTGACGCGCACCCGCGGCGTCTCGGTCATCGCGTTCTCGACCGATTCCAGCATCGCCGGTCGCGGCGTCTATCTCCTGAGCTTCCTGCCTGAATCCGACGTCAACCGCATCATCGACTATGCGGCCGGGACGGGTAAACGATCCTTCGCGGCACTTTTGCCCGACAACGCCTACGGCAATGTGGTGGAAGCGGCCTTCAAGCAGGCGGTGGCGCGCAAGGGCGGCCGCATCGTTGCGTTCGAAAAATATGGCGCCGATCGGTCGGCGGCGGCACGGACGGTGGCGCAGTCGCTCGGCCAGGCCGACGCGCTGTTGATCGCCGACGACGGCGAATCGGTGGTGGCGACCGCGGATGCGCTGACAGCCGCGGGCTCGAATTTGCGCAACATCCAGCTGCTCGGCACGGGTCTTTGGGACAATCCGCGCGTGTTCGCCAGCCCGGTGCTGCAGGGCGGTCTCTATGCGGCGCCGGATCCATCGGGCTTCCGCAGCTTTGCAGCCCGCTATCGCACCAAATTCGGCGGCGAACCGGTCCGTACTGCAACGCTCGCCTATGACGCGGTCGCATTGGTCGCGGCGCTCTCGCGCACCCAGGGCGCGCAACGCTTCGCTGCGGAAACGCTGACCAACCCGTCGGGCTTTGCAGGCATCGACGGGCTGTTCCGGTTCCGCGCCGACGGCACCAACGAGCGGGGTCTTGCCGTCATGAAGGTGGCGCAAGGCGGCGGCACGCCGGTGGTGGGTTCGCCGAAGAGTTTTGGCGCGTAATCTTCAACCTGCCGCTTTCGCGAACTCGGCTTCGTAACGCCGCCGGTTGCTCCAGTAGATGTTGGCGAACAGCGCCGCCTCCTGACGCCAGGGGATGTGGTCGTCCGGATCATGGGCGGCTTGCGCCTCGATCCAGGCGGCGTGCTCGGCGATGGCACCTGCGCGGTCGCCTCGCAATGCGCGAATCTGGAATTCGAACATGTGGCTCTCGATTTCGGGATAGCGATCGTACCAGCAGGTCGACCATTGACGGTTCTGCAGCGCAAAGCGCCTGATCCAGCGCTCGGTCAGGTCCATCTCGTGCTCGGGCTTGGAGAACATCACGTCGCGCCGGGCTTCCTGCAGGGTTTCGATCGCGACCGGCTTGTTCTTCTGCCACAGCGTTTGCATCGACGGGTCGGTCAGGTAGCGGTCGGCATAGATCGGATGCGCAAATGCCTGTTCGCGCAAATGCGGCAGTTCGAAATAGACCCGGATCTCCGAGCAGACGCTGGCCTTCAACTCATTGTCCTCCATCTTGCGATGGAAGGCGTCGAAGCCGATGCCGGGGAAGTAAGGCATGAAGGCCGAATGGAACATCTCGTGCAGGCGATACAAATCCTCGATCGCCGGATTGTCGTAGGAACGGTTCATGGTGACGCCCCACCATGAGCAGAAATGCGCGCGCTCGAGCCGGTCGTCGGTCGAGTCGCAGAACAGTCGCGGCAGGCCGGCGAACTGCGCGACGATGTCGTGAATGAAACCGCCGTCGGCGTGCGAGGCGCGGATCGCTTCGCTGCGCCACAGGGAATGCACGTGCCGGTGAATCGCTTGCGCATCCGTCAAGATGACCGGGTTCTTCACGGCGCGCCTCCGGGAATGGCGATCGGACCCGCGGTTCCGATCAGTTCCGCCATCGCCGGTGTCAGGCACAGCCTCAAGCGTGCGTTGGGATCGCCGGCCGGGCGGCGCAGGAAATCGGCAAGCGTGCGATCGGTGGTGGAATTGGGTTCGGCCTGCGCCAGAACGCCGACGTCGCAGGGCGACAATATGAGGCCCAGATGTCGGCCAACCAGGGCAGCGGCCTCGCGCTGCACGTTCCTGTAGCGGCGCGGCAGATCGAACACATCATGACGTTCGAGCAGGGCGACGCCGAGTTGCAGCGAAGTGAGGTTCTTGAACCATTGATTGCCGAACAGGCTCGGCATCGCGCTCCGGCACAGCACGCCGCCGATGCGGTCGTAGTATACCCCGAACGGCTTTGACAGGCTGAAGGCGAGCGCCTGCACCGCAGGGCTGTCGGCGGCAAATCGCAACGCGGGCGCCTCGGCGATAGAGCCGACATAGGTGACATCGAGCAGCACGCGAGGCTTGTGGCTGGCGGCGGCCAGCAGAGCGAGGAAATCATTGGCGTGCGGCCAGACATTGCCGTCGATGGCGGATGGCTGGCTGAGGCAGAACAAGGCATCCTGCGGCAGCGCGCGGCCGACCGTCTGCCAACGGCTCCGCGGATGTTCGATCACGGTAATGCCGCAGGCTTCCGCATAGGCCTTGTAGCCCTCGTACTCGCCGGCGAAGACGTGAACTTCCGGATTGAATTTCTCGCCGCGGGCGCGATTGCCATACGCGGCGATGACGTGAAACAGCGCCTCGCTGCCGCCGGCGGTCGGGTAGCGCCAGGGAAAACCGGCCGCATCGATCGCGACGACGGGGGCCGCCCAGGCCATCCAGCGCTCGATGAAGGCCTCATGGGCGGCGAATTGCTTGCCGGTCCAGGCGTCGCGGAATTGTTCGAGATGGTGGCGGCGCGCAACGTCGGGCGCCGTGACGGCATTGCCGAGGATGAAGTTCTTCGCGGCTTCGGTCTCCGGGGTGACGAGCGCATAAACGGTCTTGCTCGCGCCGGCGTTTTTGACGCGGCGGTCGAGTTCGGGAGCGTGGATCGGCGGGGTGATGGTCCGGTGGTTCACAATCGTCAGTCGAATGGCGCTAGGATAAGGTTCAGAACGGAATCTAGCGCGTAGCCCGGATGGAGCGAAGCGAAATCCGGGGCGGTCGAGCCATCCGAGATGGTGATCCCGGATTTCGCTGCGCTTTATTCGAGGCTACAGTTTATCGCTACGCGGCGAGATCGGCCACGACCGCGTCGAGCACCGGAAATCCCGCCTGCGTCACCCGCAGCCGGCCGTCGGCATCGACGACGATGGCGCCTTCCTCACGCAGTACGGCGATCCGGCCGGGATCGAGCGTTCGACCGGACAGCGCGGCATAGCGCTTGGGATCGATGCCTTCCGCGAGCCGCAATCCCATCAGCAAAAACTCGTCGGCGCGCTCTTCGCTGTTGAGGTGGTCGTCGGTGATGATGCCGTGACCGCTGGCCTCGACCCGCGTCAGCCACGCCTCGGGGCGTTTTTCGGTCGCGATCGCATGCCTGACGCCGTCGATATCGAGACGGCCATGCGCGCCAGGACCAATGCCGGCATATTCCTCGCCGCGCCAGTAGACCAGGTTGTGCCGGCACTCCGCGCCCGGCCGCGCGTGATTGGAAATCTCGTAGGCTGGAAGACCGTATTGAGCGCAGACGTCCTGCGTCACGTCGTACAGCGCGCGGGCGGTCGCCTCGTCCGGCGTCTTCAATTTGCCGGCCGCATGCAATCCGAAGAACGGCGTGCCCTCTTCGATCGTGAGCTGATAGAGCGACAGATGTTCGGCGGCTTCCGAAATCGCCAGCTTCAATTCTTCGGCCCACAGCTGCGGCGTCTGGTCGGGACGCGCATAGATCAGGTCGAACGAATAACGGTCGAACGCGGCGCGCGCGATCGCCACCGCGTCCAGCGCCTCGCGCGCGGTATGCAGCCGCCCCAATGCCTTCAGCGATGCATCGTCCAGCGCCTGCACGCCGAGCGACACCCGGTTGACGCCGGCCGTGCGATAGCCGCGAAAGCGCGTGGCCTCGACGCTGGTGGGGTTGGCTTCAAGGGTGACCTCCACATCGGATGCGACACGCCAGCGCTTTGCGATCGCATCCAGGATCGCGCCGACGGTCTGCGGTGCCATCAGCGATGGCGTGCCGCCGCCGAGGAAGATCGAAGTGACTTCCCGCCCCGGCGCGCGGTTGGCTGAGGTTTCGATCTCGCGCGCAAAGGCGCGCACGAACCGCGCTTCGTCGACCGGGGCGTGCCGGACATGGCTGTTGAAATCGCAATACGGGCATTTCGACAGGCAGAATGGCCAGTGCACGTAGACGCCGAAAGCCTGCCTGCCCCGGGGGCGTTCCACGCTAGCCAAGACAGATCTCCGCCAGTTTGACGAAGGCGCGGGCGCGGTGCGACAGGCCGAGCCCCAACGGCGGCAGGCCATGCTTTTCGAGGCTGGTCATCTCGCCGAAGGTGCGCGTGTATCCGTCGGGCAGGAATGAGGGGTCGTAACCGAAACCTTCCGAGCCGCGCGGCGGCCAGACCAAAGTTCCATCGACGCGCGCCTCGACCTGTTCGAGATGATCATCGGGCCAGGCGACACACAGCGCCGACACGAAATGGGCTTTGCGCTTGTCAGGGGTCGTAGCGCCACGCTCCTGCAACAGGCGTTCGACCCGCGTCATCGCCGTCATGAAATCCTTGTTCGCCCCGGCCCATCGCGCCGAGTAGAGTCCGGGCGCGCCGTCCAGCGCGTCGACCACGAGGCCCGAATCATCGGCAAAGGCCGGAAGGCCTGCGGCTTTCGCCGCGGATATTGCCTTGATCGCGGCATTGGCCCGAAACGTCGCGCCGGTCTCCTCGGGTTCATCGAGGCCGAGCTCGCCGGCAGATACCGCTTCCACGCCATGCGGCGCCAGCAATTCGCGCATCTCGGCGAGCTTGCCGGGATTATGGGTCGCGATCACGAGGCGGCCGGTGATTCGACGGTGCATGTGCGGATCAGACTACGTGACGGCCATCTTCTGCAAGTCCACAAGCCGCGCGACGCCTTTGCGCGCCAGCGCCATCAGCGCCAGGAACTCGTCTTGCGAGAATGGCGTCTTTTCAGCGGTGCCTTGCACCTCGATGATGCGGCCGTCGCCGGTCATGACGAAATTGGCGTCGGTGTCGGCCTCGGAGTCCTCGGCGTAATCGAGGTCGAGCACCGGCGTTCCCTGGTAGATGCCGCAGGAGATCGCCGCGACATTGTCGCGCAACACGTTGGCTTTCAGCATGTTGCGGGTCTTCATCCAGGAGATGCAGTCGGCCAGCGCCACCCAGGCACCGGTGATCGAGGCGGTGCGGGTGCCGCCGTCTGCCTGGATCACGTCGCAATCCACCGTGATTTGCCGTTCGCCGAGCGCTTCGAGGTCGATGGCCGCGCGCAGGGAGCGGCCGATCAGGCGCTGGATTTCGACGGTGCGGCCGCCCTGCTTGCCGGCCGCGGCCTCGCGGCGGGTGCGTTCCAGCGTGGCGCGCGGCAGCATGCCGTATTCGGCCGTGACCCAGCCGCGGCCCTGTCCTTTCAGCCAGGGCGGCAGCCGCTCTTCCAGCGTGGCCGTGACCAGCACATGGGTATCGCCGAATTTCACCATGCAGGAACCCTCGGCATATTTGACGACGCCGCGTTCCAGCGACACGGGGCGCAGCTCATCGGGCGCACGGCGGCTTGGCCGCATGGGAAATCCTCCAAAAAAACCGGCAAATACAGTTCGCGGTGCTTGTAGGAGCGAGAACGGGCAGCGGCAAGGGTTTTGACCGCGCGATTACGGCATAATGCGTGCTTGTCAGGGGCCCTCGGGATCGACAGATTAGGGGCCAAGCGAGGGAACAAGCGTTGGCCCACCACGACCCGATTGGCCTGATCGCGCCGAATGCTGGGCTGGCCCAGCTCAATGAGCGTTCGCGCGACATTTTTCGTCAAATCGTCGAGAGTTACCTTGCGACCGGCGAACCGGTCGGCTCGCGCAACATCTCGCGCCTGATCGCGGTGCCGCTGTCGCCGGCCTCGGTGCGCAACGTGATGTCGGACCTCGAAGCGCTCGGGCTGATCTATGCGCCGCATACCTCGGCCGGACGTCTTCCCACCGAACTCGGCCTGCGCTTCTTCGTCGACGCCCTGATGCAGATAGGCGACCTCACCGAAGACGAGCGCCAGTCGATCCAGACCCAGCTTGCTTCCGTCGGCCGCGCCCAATCGGTCGAGGCCGCACTTGGCGAAGCCCTGACGCGGCTATCGGGGCTCACCCGCGCCGCCGCGGTGGTGCTGACCGCGAAATCCAATTCGCGGCTCAAGCATATCGAATTCGTGCGGCTGGAGCCGGAACGCGCGCTGGTGGTGCTGGTCAGCGAGGACGGCCAGGTCGAGAACCGCGTGCTGGCATTGCCGCCCGGGGTTCCCTCCTCCGCGCTGACGGAGGCCACCAACTTTCTCAATTCCCGCATTCGCGGCCGGACTCTCGCCGAATCGCGGCTCGAACTCGAAACCGCACTGGCGCAAAGCCGCGCCGAACTCGATCAGCTGACGCAAAAGGTCATTGCGGCCGGGATCGCGAGTTGGTCCGGCGGTGAAAGCGATGATCGGCAGTTGATCGTGCGCGGTCACGCCAACCTGCTCGAGGATCTGCATGCGCTGGAAGATCTGGAGCGCGTGAAGTCGCTGTTCGACGATCTCGAGACCAAGCGCGGCGTCATCGATCTGTTGGGCCGTGCCGAACGCGCCGAGGGGGTGCGGATATTCATCGGATCGGAGAACAAGCTGTTCTCACTGTCCGGTTCCTCCACCATCATCGCGCCCTATAGCGATGCTGCCGGCCGTATCGTTGGCGTGCTCGGCGTGATCGGACCGACGAGGCTGAACTATGCCCGGGTGATTCCGACGGTGGACTACGCCGCCCGCATCGTCACCCGGATGCTGGGTGGTTAATCGGCCGGAATCCTGTAGGGAACGCTTGATTTTCGTCGCCTGAAGCACGATATCCCGGCCAGCAAATCCTAAATTTAACCAGACGGTTCTTTTGATAAGGCAGCCCTATGACCGATCCCAACCGGCCGGATGATGATCCGGCGGCCCAGAGCGGCGAGCCCGTGGTCTCAAAGCCATACATCATGCCCGACGATCCCGAGGAAGGGTCGGTGGAGGCGCTGACCAGGGAAGCGGCGGAAGCGCGCGACAAGATGCTGCGCACGCTGGCGGAGATGGAAAACCTGCGCAAGCGCACCAGCCGCGAAGTCGCCGATGCCAGGACCTATGGCATCACAGGGTTCGCGCGCGACATTCTTGATATCGCCGACAATCTGCAGCGCGCGCTCGACGCGGTTCCGGCCGAGACGAAGGCCACCGCCGATCCGGCGCTGAAAGCGTTCATCGAAGGCGTCGAGCTGACCGAGCGGTCGCTGCTCAATACGCTGGAGAAAAACGGCGTCAAGAAGTTCGATCCGTCGGGCGAAAAATTCAATCCGAACTTCCAGCAGGCGATGTACGAAGTGCCTGATGCGTCGGTGCCGTCAGGGACGGTGGTGCAGGTGGTGCAGGCCGGCTACACGATCGGCGATCGCGTGTTGCGCCCGGCGCTGGTCGGCGTCTCCAAGGGCGGCGCCAAGGCGGCCGCTGCTCCCTCGGAGCAGAACTAAACCGCTTCGCCCGCGAACGCGCTAGCGCGGCTGGATGCCGTCGCGCACGGCGCGGAAACGCGGGAAGGCCTTGGCCCAATCGTCGCGTGGCGAGCTGCCGATGATGCGCAGCGAACTCCCGCCACCGAACCGCAGCCATTGCACGATCGTCACCGGCGTATTGTCCTTGCCGCTGACGGCATCGATCCGCGTCTCGTAGCCGGCCTGACCATCGATGCGGACCGGCTCGGACATCGTGATGCGCCCGTCGCGCACGCCGGGAATCGTCGCCGCGATCTGCTGGGCAAAACGCCCGCGGTCGTCGGGCGATGCCGCGGTCGACCCGATGAGGCCGATGATCATGAAGGGCGCTCCTTCGAAGCCGGTCTTTTCGTCGCCGTCAGCGAGAATGAGCGCGGCACCAGGCGCGAGCGTGCGGACATTCTTGAAATTGCTCAGTTCGCCGAACTTGAACGGCATCAAGCCAAGCTGCTCCTCGACCGGAACCTGGTTGCGGATCACGGCCGATGCGAACATCTGGCGAATGGCATCGTCGGTGTAGATCCTGGTGGCGTTCTCGGGCACCTGCACGGCGACGTATCCGGAGAAGGTCGGACCCGGCAGGATCATCGAATAGCGCCGGACATTGGTCGCGCCATCCTTGGCGTTCTCCGCGGTGTAATAGGCAAGACCCGCGGGGGTCTCGATGCTCTCCGGCTTGACGCCGCCGCTGCCACCGGGATTGGCCTTGAAGGCGTTGGCGACTTCGCCATAGGCCTCGGCGGGCAGGTCCGTCACCAGCACCTTGACGCCGTGATCCTCGGTCTCGAAGCCAACGAATGATTTGGCGGGGACCAGGCCGACCAGCGGCGTCATGCCGACCCTGGCGCCCGGCGGAAAAACTGGATCGGCGGCGAATGCGGCGCTGGTGGCCGCAATCAAAAGGGCCACCGCAACAAGGTATCGAGCAGGCATCATGAAGGATCTACCGGGTTTGCATTGAGGCCGTTCAATGGTCGGCCGGTGCAGCGCTTGGGGTCCCGGGGTATCCGCGCCTAGGGTCCAAGGGCCTCGTTTCAGTCGGCCCGCTTTTAGCGGTTTTGATGTCCCTGCAACAGGGCGGGGACGCCGTCGGTTCGCCCATCATGCGTCGAAACACCGGATTTTTCGCACGATATCGCCGGTCTCCAAACATTTCGGGCATTTCCGGCGGCAGGCAGATCGTTTTATTTCGGGCCGGCTCGGCGGCCAAATACCGCGCTGGTGGGGATCGCTACCGAGCGTGCATCCTGGCCGGCATGATGCGACCGTCGGTGACTGCGCCGGCCTTCCTTGCCCATTTGTTAACGCGGCTGCACCACCCGAACCTCGGCCGCCTTGATCTGACACAATCTTTCAAACGTCAGCATTTTCAGGCCCTAAGGTTGCGTTCGGTCCTTGCAGGCCCGACCCCCCCTCCTATATGAGGCTCACCGTCGCAATATCGCGAGTATTTGAACGTTGGGGGTTCGGTTAGGTGCGCCGTCAGGGCCCAGCCAACCTGCCGCAAAAAGAAGGATATGAGGACCATGGGAAAGGTCATTGGGATCGATCTCGGCACCACCAATTCGTGCGTTGCCGTCATGGATGGCAAGACAGCCAAAGTCATCGAGAACGCGGAAGGTATGCGCACGACCCCCTCGATTGTCGCTTTCAGCGATGATGGTGAGCGCCTCGTCGGCCAGCCTGCCAAGCGTCAGGCGGTCACCAATCCCGAGCGCACATTCTTTGCGGTGAAACGCCTCGTCGGCCGCCGCTATGACGACCCGATGGTCGAAAAGGACAAGAAGCTCGTCCCCTACAAGATCGTCAAGGCATCGAACGGCGACGCCTGGGTCGAAGCCGATGGCAAGACCTATTCGCCGTCGCAGGTCTCCGCCTTCATCCTGCAGAAGATGAAGGAGACCGCGGAAGCCCATCTCGGCCAGAAGGTCGAGCAGGCGGTCATCACCGTCCCCGCTTATTTCAACGACGCGCAACGCCAGGCCACCAAGGACGCCGGCAAGATCGCCGGCCTCGAAGTGCTGCGCATCATCAACGAGCCGACCGCGGCCGCGCTGGCCTACGGTCTCGACAAATCGAAAGCCGGCACCATCGCGGTGTACGACCTCGGCGGCGGCACCTTCGACGTCTCGATTCTTGAAATCGGCGACGGCGTGTTCGAGGTGAAGTCGACCAACGGCGACACATTCCTGGGCGGTGAAGATTTCGACATGCGGCTCGTCAGCTACCTGGCCGACGAGTTCCAGAAGGAGCAGGGCATCAACCTGCGCAATGACAAGCTTGCCTTGCAGCGGCTGAAGGAAGCCGCCGAAAAGGCCAAGATCGAATTGTCATCGACCACGCAGACCGAAATCAATCTGCCCTTCATCACGGCCGATCAGACCGGTCCGAAGCATCTGACGATGAAGCTGACCCGCTCCAAGTTCGAGGCGCTGGTCGACGATCTCGTCCAGAAGACCATCGAGCCGTGCCGCAAGGCGCTGAAGGATGCGGGGCTGACCGCCGCCGAGATCGGCGAAGTGGTGCTGGTCGGCGGCATGACGCGCATGCCGAAGGTTCAGGAAGTGGTGAAGCAGTTGTTCGGCAAGGAACCGCACAAGGGCGTCAACCCGGATGAAGTCGTGGCCATCGGTGCTGCGATCCAGGCCGGCGTGCTGCAGGGCGACGTCAAGGACGTGCTGCTGCTCGACGTCACCCCGCTGTCGCTCGGCATCGAGACGCTGGGTGGCGTGTTCACCCGCATCATCGATCGCAATACCACGATCCCGACCAAGAAGAGCCAGGTGTTTTCGACCGCCGAGGACAACCAGAACGCCGTCACCATCCGCGTCTTCCAGGGCGAGCGTGAAATGGCGGCCGACAACAAGGTGCTCGGTCAGTTCGACCTGATGGGCATTCCGCCGTCGCCACGCGGTATGCCGCAGATCGAGGTGACGTTCGACATCGACGCCAACGGCATCGTCAACGTTTCGGCCAAGGACAAGGCGACCGGAAAGGAACAGCAGATCCGGATTCAGGCGTCCGGCGGTCTGTCGGAAGCCGACATCCAGAAGATGGTCAAGGACGCCGAGGCCAACGCGGCCGAGGACAAGAAGCGCCGCGAGGCGGTCGACGCCAAGAACCATGCCGACGCTCTGGTGCATTCCACCGAGAAGGCGCTGGCCGAGCACGGTTCGAAGGTCGAGGAAACCGAGCGGCGCGCCATCGAGGATGCCGTCAGCGATCTCAAGGAAGCGCTGAAGGGCGACGATGCCGAGGCGATCAAGGCCAAGACCAACACGCTGGCGCAGGCTTCGATGAAGCTCGGCGAGGCCATGTACAAGCAGCAGGCCGAAGCCGATGCGGCCAAGGACGCGGCCAAGGATGACGTCGTCGACGCGGAGTTCACCGAGGTCGACGACGACAAGAACAACAAGAAGTCAGCGTAAACGGGCTTTCGATCATGACCCCCACGCCAAAGAGCGCGCCGCGTCTCGATGGGTGGGGGTCATTTTTCGTTAAGGCCGAGGTTGCATCTTGGGATGCACCTTCCAAAATGCACTCTTGCGGCACAAAGACGAAATTCGGACGGATCTGACGGATGTCCACCAAGCGCTGCTATTACGAAACCCTTGAAGTCGAACGGGGCGCGGACGATTCCAAGCTCAAGGCGGCCTTCCGCAAGCTCGCGATGAAATGGCATCCGGACAAGAACCCTGGCGATGCCGCCAGCGAAGTGAAGTTCAAGGAAATCAACGAGGCCTATGAGGTACTGAAAGACGGCGACAAGCGCGCCGCCTATGACCGCTACGGCCATGCGGCGTTCGAGCAGGGCATGGGCGGCGGCGGACCAGGCTTCGGTGCCGGCTTCGCCTCGTCATTCTCGGATATTTTCGAGGATCTGTTCGGCATGGCCGGGCAGCGTGGCCGCGGCGGTGGCCGCGAGCGCGGCGCCGACCTGCGCTACAACATGGAAATCACGCTGGAAGAGGCCTTTCAGGGCAAGACCGCGCAAATCGAGATTCCGGTCTCGGTCACCTGCGAATCCTGTTCGGGCACCGGCGCCAAGGCCGGCACCAAGCCGAAGACCTGTTCGATGTGCGGCGGGCAGGGCCGCGTGCGGCAGGCCCAGGGCTTCTTTACGCTGGAGCGGACCTGCCCGGGCTGCCAGGGCCGCGGCCAGATGATCGAAGACGCCTGTCCATCCTGCTCGGGCTCGGGACGGGTGACGCGCGACCGGACCCTGTCCGTCAACATTCCTCAGGGCGTGGAAGACGGCACCCGCATTCGCCTCGCCGGCGAGGGCGAAGCCGGCGTCCGCGGCGGACCGCCCGGCGATCTCTACATTTTCCTGTCGCTGGCGGCTCACGAATTCTTCCAGCGCGATGGCGCTGACCTGCATTGCCGGGTTCCGATCTCGATGGTGGCGGCAGCCCTTGGCGGCGAATTCGAGGTGCCGACCATCGACAAGGGCAAGACCAAGGTGAAAGTGCCGCCGGGCACGCAATCTGGTCGGCGTTTCCGCATTGCATCAAAAGGCATGCCGGTGCTGCGGTCGCGCCAGACCGGTGACATGTATGTGCAGGTCATGGTCGAAACGCCGCAGAATTTAACCAAGAAACAGCAGGAATTACTGGCCGAGTTCGAAAAGCTGTCGTCCGGTGCAACCCAGCCGGAGGCGGCGGGTTTCTTCACTAAGGTCAAGGACTTCTTCGGTAACCGCGCTGCCTCGCAGTAACCGTTTTGCTTGACCATATCGGCTTCGACCTATACGTCTTTATGACTGTTTTCTGACATTGCCGCCCGTTCGCGGTCCCGCCTGGTAGCGACATGCCTCTGCAATCGTCCGTGCGTGCGTTGAAGAAGCCTCTCCGTCTTGACGACGAGGTTCGCTTCCTCCGTTCATGGATCGAAAAGCCGCTGCACATGGGCGCGGTGATGCCGTCGAGCAAGCTCCTGGCTCGCACCATGGCGCAATATGTCGATGTCGAGTCTACAGGACCGGTCGTTGAATTGGGGCCGGGCACCGGTGCGATCACCAATGCGCTGATCGAGCATGGCGTCGATCAGAAACGTCTCGTGCTGGTCGAATATAATCCGGGCTTCTGCGCGCTGCTGCGCGATCGTTATCCGCACGCCAAGGTGGTGCAGGGCGACGCCTATAAACTTCGCGACTCGCTCTGGAAAGTTCTCGATGTGCCGGCCTCGGCCGTGGTCTCCGGCCTGCCGCTGGTCACAAAACCGATGCTGACGCGCCTGAAACTGATCCGCGACGCTTTCGTGGCGCTGGCACCGGGTGCGCCCTTCGTGCAGTTCACCTATTCGGTCGCGCCGCCGATTCCCAAATCGTTGCCGGGCGTGTCCACAGAAGCTTCCGAGCGGATCTGGATGAACCTTCCGCCCGCCCGGGTCTGGGTGTATCGCAAGGGCCAGTGACCCGAAGCGTCCTGCGCGGCGGGTTCGGCCCGAACCGCGATTTATAAAATATGTCCGCGCTGAAAATCCTCGTGATCCCGGGTTCGCTGCGATCAGGCTCGCTCAATGCGAGGCTGGCGGCGGCGATCGCGCACGAGCTCGCGCAATCCGGCGCCGAAGTCACCCGTATCTCGCTGTCGGATTTTCCGCTGCCGATCTACGACGGCGACCTGCAGGCGAAATCCGGCGTGCCCAAGCATGCGGTCAATCTGAAGCGCATGATCGGCGCCCATCATGGCGTGCTGATCGTGACGCCGGAATATAATTCCTCGGTGCCGGCGCTGGTCAAAAACACCATCGACTGGATCAGCCGGGTGCAGGACCCGCATGAGACCCGTGGCCAGGTGTTTCGCGAACGCGTGTTCGCGATCGCCGCGGCCTCCGGCGGCCGGCTCGGCGGCACGCGCGCGCTGGCGGCACTGCGGCTGATCCTGACGGCCTGCCACGCAACCGTGGTTCCGAACCAGTTCGCGCTGTCATTTGCGGACCATGCCTATGACGAGATGGACCATCTGAAACATCCCGCCGACATCGAGGCGCTGAAAGCGCTGGTACGGCAGTTGATCGATCATTCCCAACGCATGATGTGAGGTGACATGCAGCCAGCCAATATCGCGCCGAAAGACCGGTTGATCGTGCCGCTCGATCTGCCCGGCGTCGCCGAGGCGGAAGCGATGGTGGCGCGGCTCGGCGACAGCGTGACGTTCTACAAAATCGGCTATCAACTCGCTTTCGCTGGCGGGCTGCCGCTGGTGCGTCAGCTCGCAGGCGCGGGCAAGAAGGTCTTCGTCGATCTCAAGCTGCACGATATCGGCAATACCGTCGCGCGCGGCGTCGAGAGCGTCGCGAAACTCGGCGCAACCTTCCTCACGGTGCATGCCTACCCGCAGACCATGAAGGCCGCGGTCGAGGGGCGCGCGGGCTCCGGCCTGAAGATCCTCGCCGTCACCGTGCTGACCTCCTATGACGACGGCGACCTGCATGCCGCCGGCTACCGCCTCAACGTCACCGATTTGGTCGAGGCGCGTGCCCAGCAGGCGCAGGTGCTGGGCGTCGACGGGCTCGTCAGTTCGCCGGAAGAAGCGGCGAGTTTGCGCAAGATCGTCGGCCACCAGATGAACCTGGTGACGCCGGGCATCAGGCCGGCGGGAGCTGCGGCCGGCGACCAGAAACGCATCATGACGCCGGCGCGCGCGATCGCCGCCGGAGCGGACTATCTTGTGGTGGGGCGGCCGATCCTCGAAGCCGCCGACCCCAGGGCTGCTGCGGATGCCATTCAAGCCGAAATCGCGCAGGCGCTGGGCTGACAGCAAAAGGACAACTGAGATGGCGAAAGGCTACTGGATCGCACGCATCGATGTTCACAACATGGATGGCTACAAGGAATACATCGCGCAGAACGGCGCGGTCTTCGCCAAATTCGGCGCCAAGTTCCTGGTGCGCGGCGGCGCGCACGAGGTCAGAGAGGGCTCGTCGCGGTCGCGCAACGTGGTGCTCGAATTCAAGGACTACCAGACCGCGCTCGCCTGCTACAATTCGCCGGAATACGCCCGCCTGGTTGCGATCCGCAGCCCGCATTCGCAGGGCGATCTCGTCATCATCGAAGGCTATGACGGCCCGCAACCCACCTGAAGCGGGCCTGATCGGTTGCCGGAACGGCCTCATCCCGGTATAGGCGTGGAGAGGTGAAGCCATGGCCGACATGCGTTTGATCGTTGCGGGAGCCGGCGGCCGGATGGGCCGCGCGCTGGTCCGCGTCATTTCGGAGACCCCCGGCGCGGTGGTGACCGGCGCGCTGGAGGCGCCGGGCTCGGCACTGCTGGGCAAGGATTCCGGTGTGCTCGCGGGGCTGCCGGAGAACGGCGTCAAACTTTCGGCCGATCTGTGGACGCTGTCGGCCAATGCCGACGGCATTCTCGATTTCACCGTGCCCGGTGCGACGATTGCCAATGTCGCGATCGCCGCCGAACGCGGCCTCGTCCATATCATCGGCACCACCGGCCTGTCGTCATCGGACGATGCCGTCATCAAGAGCGTCACCCAGCGCGCCATCGTGGTGAAGTCGGGCAATATGAGCCTCGGCGTCAATCTTCTGGCGGCGCTGGTCAAGCGGGTCGCGCAATCGCTCGACGCCGATTTCGACATCGAGATCCTGGAGATGCATCACAAGGCCAAGATCGATGCGCCCTCGGGTACGGCGTTGATGCTGGGCGAGGCCGCCGCCGCGGGCCGTGGCGTTGACCTCCACCTGCATTCGGCACGCGGCCGCGACGGCCTCACCGGCGCGCGAAGGCCGGGCGATATCGGCTTTGCGGCCTTGCGCGGCGGCACCGTCACCGGCGAACACAGCGTGATCTTCGCCGGCGCCATGGAACGCATCGAGCTGACGCACCGGGCCGAGGATCGCACCATGTTCGCCCAAGGCGCGATCAAGGCGGCGTTGTGGGCGCGGGGCAAGGAGCCCGGCCTCTATTCGATGGCCGACGTGCTCGGCTTGCGCGACTTCTGATTTAACTTCGAAAACGGGATCCTTGAATGAGCGACCGCCTTCTCGTGCTCGTGCGTCACGGCCAGAGCGACTGGAACCTGAAGAACCTGTTCACCGGCTGGAAGGACCCTGATCTGACCGAGCAGGGCATCGCGGAGGCCAAAGAAGCCGGCCGCAAACTCAAGGCGCAGGGCCTGTCGTTCGACGTGGCGTTTACCTCCGTGTTGCTACGCGCGCAGCACACGCTCGATCTGATGCTGGCCGAGATCGGCCAGACCGGGCTGCCGACCACGCGCGACCTCGCGCTCAACGAACGCGATTACGGCGACCTGTCCGGCCTCAACAAGGATGATGCCCGCAAGAAATGGGGCGAGGACCAGGTGCTGATCTGGCGGCGCTCCTATGACGTGCCGCCGCCCGGCGGCGAGAGCCTGAAGGACACGCTGGCGCGCACGCTGCCCTATTACGTCAAGGAAATTTTGCCTCGCGTGCTGCGCGGCGAGCGCACGCTGGTGGCCGCTCACGGCAATTCGCTGCGCGCGCTGATCATGGTGCTGGAAAAGCTGACGCCGGAACAGATCCTCAAGCGCGAACTCGCGACCGGCGCGCCTGTGATCTACCGGCTTAACGCGGACTCCACGGTGGCATCGAAGGTCGATCTGGCCGGATGAAGCCGTAGGGATAGGTAGAAACCCGTCTTCATCGCAAGTCGTAACCGATCGGTTGCCCTTCGCGCTTGCTATCCGACAAACCAACAGGTTGCGGACTTGCAAGTCGGTGCGCTCGGAGCAATGTTGCCATTGTTCGACGGTGAGCGAGGCGATTATGATGGCGTCGTATTTGTGTTGCTGAGGCTTAGAATTGGGAGTCTTCGACATGACGCACCCATCGTACGGGCCGAGCGAACTCAACCAGGGATTCGTGGTCGCAATTCAACTCGAAGCAAACGTTGGCGAAGAAGATCGGCTAGCGGAGAGCCTGGAAAGGCTGATCGAACCGACGATGTCGGAGCCTGGCGTCAAATTGTTCCTGCCCTATCGGTCGCCGACCGATCCAAAGACATTTTTTGTCTACGAACTCTATGTCGACGAGTCGGGCTGGACGGCGCACCAGCAAACCAGCCATTTCAAGGCATTCGTCGACGAGATGCTTCCGCGCCTTGCTCGGCGTGAACGCATTCCTTTCGTTCCGTTCGCAAGCGTTTGACGTCCGAAATCTCGCTCGGGCTAATGCAGCCCCACCTGGCCGGCTTCCCAGCCCAGCATCGCCTGCTTGCGGGTGATGCCCCAGTGATAGCCGGTCAGCGCGCCGCCTTTGCCGAGCGCGCGATGGCAGGGCACTACGAATGAGACCGGATTGCGTCCGACCGCCGCACCGACGGCGCGCGAAGCCTTCGGGTTTTTGATCTTGTTGGCGATGTCGGAATAGCTGACCGCACGGCCCATCGGTATCTTCAACAGCGTCTCCCACACCCGCACCTCGAAATCGGTGCCGATCAGGACCACGCGCAGCGGCTGGTCCGCGCGCCACATCCTGGTGTCGAAGATCCGCTGCGCCAGTCCGGCCGTGCCGTCGCGGTCCTCGATATAGGTCGCATTGGGCCAGCGCCGCTTCATGTCGGCGAAGGATGCCTGCTCTTCGCCGGGATCGGCAAAGGCCAATCCCGCAAGCCCGCGGCCGCTCGCAATCACGATCGCGGTGCCGAACGGCGAGGCGTGGAATCCATAGCGCAGCGTCATGCCGGCGCCGCCGTTCTTCCATTCGCCCGGCGACATCGCCTCATGGGTGACGAACAGATCGTGCAGCCGGCCCGGACCCGACAGCCCCGAGTCGAGGGCGGCGTCGAGCACGCTGGCTGAATCGCGCAGCAGGCCCTTGGCGTGGTCTAGCGTCAACGCCTGCATGAAGTCCTTTGGCGTTAGCCCGGCCCAGCGGCGGAACAGGAGGTGCAGTTCATCCGG
>Ga0310811_10002950_pt1 | contig 21384 bp, 14 predicted proteins | sample YCmetagenome_FD_207642 | JGI IMG/M metagenome (GOLD analysis project Ga0310811, IMG submission 207642) | Soil microbial communities from experimental microcosm in Duke University, North Carolina, United States - YC | ecosystem: Engineered > Artificial ecosystem > Soil microcosm > Unclassified ...
TCTCTTAATTGAAGAACAATATCATCTGCGTTGATGTAGACACCAAAATCAATTGGAATCTCTTTAATCTTATAATCTCGAACAGCTTGGATGATGGTACTTTTGCCAGAACCATTGGGCCCAGCAAATACCCTTAAGCGAAGAGTTTCGTTTCTTTTTGTTTTAGTCAAGGATTACTTGACGGCTATGTCGACTTGAGGCCCAAATACGACCCAGATTTTTTTTACGTCCAGTGCTATCAATCTTTACGATCCTGCCATTTTCAGCCTGGATTATGTATCCCTTTAATCTCATTGCTTGCATTGAGATAGAGTGTGTGGCTTTGTCCGTTGCACGCAATAGCACTCGTTTTGTCAGGTATGCATGCTTGCTATTTGCCTTTGCCATTAACAAATATAACCATTCCAATCCTAATTCAGTTCCTCTTGTCTTCTTCGACTCAGCTCATTGTTTGAAAAGAATATAAGGGCAGTTCATCACCCTTTTATTGGAGCCGCCGGATTTCCAAACACTGTCTCTCCCGCCTTTACCGGAGCGATCACCACCGAGCCCGCACCCACGCGAGCTCCTTTGCCAATAGTAATACCTGCAACTATGGTAACGCCAGCGCCAATAAAAACTTCATCTTCCACATGCACACCTGCACCAATAATGCTTCCTGCTCCTACCTGCACAAAATTGCCGAGCACCGCCTGCACTCCCACCACGGCATTGGTATGCACCATGCAATGACTCCCCACCTTCGCGGCGACAGCCACTTGTGCTCCTCCATCAATAAAATTGCCATAGCCGATCTCCGCCTTTGCTGAGACCAAGGCTTGTGGATGTACGGCATTCACGGGCTGCACATGACGCACGTCGTTGAGCATCTTGGTCAGGTTCTTGCGAAGTTTGTTGTCGTCCAGGGCAATGAACGCCTCGCATTTTTTGCCGATCAATTTTAAAAACCCATCGTCGTCGGTGGCACCCAGCACCGAAGCTTCGTCAATTTCTTTGTTGTGGAGTTTTTTGTCGTCGTCCAAGAATCCGTACACTACCGCTTCGTTCTTTTCAAAAATTTCCTTGGCAGCGCGGCCAATGTAGTTGGCCCCAAAAATGATCACCGGGTTTTTCATGCCGCAAAGATAGCCATTGACGTTTAACGCAATTGCTTACTTCTTTTTTCAATAAAATCGATCAGCGGATTACGATAGGCCAACATGAAAATCAAGAAAGGCAAAAACCCCACGCGATAACGCGAGAGTGTACCTAAGTTGGGCGTGGACAGGGCAAGAAAGACACAGAGCACCGTGCAGTAGCTCAGCGTGGTCAGGAGCAGCACGTTGACCCGCCCCTGAAATCTTTTTCGGTTGTGCCACACCAGCGATACGGCCAACACCAGAATCAACAAATTCTCGAGTGACGCAGCACCTCCGAGTGCGCCTTGGCCCTCGCCAATGAATGGGCGAAAAATACCCGACACTACGGCCCAGGGTGCATTTATTGCAATGCTGCCCACCGTTGGGTTGAGCGCATAGAAATGGATCACGTTCTGATCTTTTGATAGAGCCACAAAGGCATCATGATTGCTAACCACCACTTCCAAAAACTGATTCAAGTAGAAGTTCGGATGTAGGAAACTCACACCAATTCCGATCGCGGCAAAACACGCCAGGTAAATGGCGGCTAAGTATTTTTTTATTGCACCGTACTTCGTCAAGTAATTGGTCGCCAACCCTGAGATGACCGCTATGAAAAAAACTCCTGCCCAATAGTATTTTAACGCCCACAGCACCATGGCCGCGAGAACAGCTGCCATCAAGCGAGTCACCGAGATTTTCCGGCTGACTAAAACTTGTACGAACAGCCCCGCAAGAAAGTAAAGCGCCGTGAGCGCCACCGTCTCCTTTTCGATGCCGCTACTCCAGAACACAACCGACGGAAAAATCAAAAAAGCCAAAATCGCAGCGCACTTCGAATGCTCGAAATAGGTCGTGATCTTCCTGTACAAAAACCATGACGCCCCAAACGAAAGCAAGGAAAAATAGGCCGTACAGAGCCAATAGTTGTTGCCCGTGACCAGGGAAAAGAAACTCAATATTTTTATAAACACCTCCGAACGAAAATCATGTGTGGCAAGGTGGGCTGTGGCCTCGCCGGTAAAGTCGGCAAGCCCGTACATGTAGGAAACCAAATCGTGTTTGGCCAGCTGCGACAATAGGTTGGCATCTTCAAAAAAAAGCCAGGTGTCGTTGGACGCATAGTAATACGTGTAGATCAACCCCACGCTGATTCCAGCACCCAAATGAAACCCCAATGTTGACCAATACAGTTTACTGGATGTCACCTGCCAATGTCTTGCCAAAGCAAAAGCGATGGTTAGCAACAAGACCACATGGACTGCGGCTAACATAACGGAGTTGGCTTTAGAAGCGCCACGCCAATATTGCAATTGAGACACTGTCGGCCCTGGCAGAAGGCATTGTGGAGTTCAATCGTTGCCTGCGAGTCGAAGGCATTTTTGGTTTTCAACCCAAGTCCGTTCCACATTTTTGTGATCCTGTTTTCTTCGGCGGGCAATTGCTGCAGAAACTCCACCGCCCGATCAATGTATGCCTGGTCATCCTTAGATTTTCCATACGCGACCAGCAGTGGCGCCACTGTGTTAATAACGATGTTCTCGGTGCTCGTTTTCCCAAGGCCGGCCACTTTCCTTTTCGCCTTTCCACCAAAGTGATAGTGCGTCTGCCAATAGCCCGATTGATTTTGCTCAATGATTTTCCGTATGTCCGGATAGGATCCAGTGGACATAAGTTGCGAAAAAATATTTTTGGTTTGAAAAAGCATGGCTGCGAATTGCGCTATCCGCAAGGTAGGAAAATTGGCGGGTCGCAATCGGAGAAAGCGCCATTGGCTCGCACTCAATCGCAAATTGTGAAGGGCATATTTTTGGGCTATCCAATGATATTCGCGGAAAAGCGCTGACACATATTCGTCTTTTGTTTTTGTGTCGAGCATCCCCGCCTGGCCAAAAAGTAATGCCTCTACCTGCAGCAGTCCATTTTGCTTCTGAATGATTTTATAAGGAACCACCTTACTCAGCTGGAAAAAAGGATCTGCGTTCACTTTGAAGCCAAAATTTCGTGCAAAAAGTTGATAGGTCGTTTCTTCCCAATCATTGCCGTTGAACTTTAGTAGGTCCCTCACATGATCTGCCTTTTTCTCCAGCCGCTGCATCAGTGCTTTGTCGAGCATGGAGAATTTCACGACGTCACCGACTTCATAAAAAGATTTTTCGCAGGCAATAGGTGTGGAACTGTTGACTAGCCTCCGGTATTGCTGCAACAAAGAATCATTCACCTTCAGTTTGAGTTCTAGCGTGGGGACCGAAACACCATTTTGGGTAACGGGCTTATCGTTCTCCCAAACCACATGGAGGATAACGGTGTTGTAGGCCGCATCTTTTTCGTGACGGTGCGCGTACCAATCCGAGCTCTTGATATGGATCTCTACATTTCCGATCAATTCTATCCCGTCAATATTGATCTTGGCGTTGAAAAAATCAGGGCCGGCATTGGAGTTCGGAAATCCCGTCTTCAAAACACGAAGCGATTCTCCTTTGGTTGTGCGTAAATCGTTGCGATCGAAATATTGAAACTGCCATACGTAGTGAATGAAAGATTCGGTCATTTTAATAAATGAGGGGTCTCCTCAAATATTAATCGTTTTTCCAATAGAACCTTTGATTTTGAAATCCACCTATTGGGTGGCTTGTCTACAGGGACAGATGTGATAATTAACGGGGTCTGAAGGCAAGAGGTCTCACCTGATCAAGTAGCCGAAAACACAAAGTGGAGCAGAAATCTTACAAGAGATTAAAGCTTAGCATATTTGTCGAGCAGGAGGTTCATTTCCTGTTGGATTTTTTTTGCCTCTGTATGTGCCACGCCGGCAAAATCCGTGTCGGTGGACGCATAAATAATTGCTCTTGATGAATTCACAAGCAATCCGCATTGCTCGTTCATGCCCGCTCTTGACACCGCTTCCAAATCTCCCCCCTGCGCCCCGATTCCGGGAACCAGGAAAAAGTGATCCGGGGCAAGCCTGCGAATTTCTTCCATCTTGTCTGCTTTCGTCGCGCCCACCACGTACATCATTTGATCGGGGCCAGCCCATAGTTGCGAGGCGTAGATTACTTCTTCGAAGAGAAACTTTCCGTCGCGGGTCTCCAGCAATTGAAAGTCTTCTGCGCCTTTGTTAGAGGTATGCACCAGCAGGATCACCCATTTGTCTTTGAATTCCAAAAATGGTTTCACCGAATCTTCGCCCATGTAAGGAGCCACGGTGATGGCATCGAAATTCATTTGCTTGAAAAAGGCGCGGGCATAAAGTGATGAGGTGTTGCCAATATCTCCACGTTTGGCATCTGCTATCGTAAAACAATCTTTAGGGATATATTCCAAGGTTTTCTTCAAGCTCTCCCAACCTTTGGCGCCGATCGCTTCGTAGAAAGCGGTGTTGGGCTTGTAGGCCACGCAAAATTCTTTTGTGGCGTCTATGATTTGCTTGTTGAATTCAAAGATGGGGTCGTCCGCCTTCAACAGGTGCTTGGGAATTTTTTCAAGATCTGTGTCAAGCCCCACGCAGAGGTAGGATTTTTTCTTTTTGATTTGCTCGAAGAGCTGTGAACGGTTCACAAATCGTTGTTTGTTGTTGGTTGTGCGTTGTCAGTAAATGTTCTCGATCCAATCACCTAGGTACGAACCCCGAACAACGAATTTATTGTCATCTCAAATCTTCCTCTCTCACGCCTGGGAATTTCTTCTTGTCGAAAGTGAAGAAAGCGTCTTCCACCTTGATATTGGGGACGAACTTAGTGATGATGTATTTGTACCGATTCCCTCCGCGGTCAAACATCGTCCAACTGGTCACGCTTTTGTCTTTCTTGGAAATCAACATTTTGATTTTGAAATACTGTGCATCCTTCTTCTCCGGCACCAGGTCAACTTCATCGCAAAGTACTCCTTCGTCGGTTTTGTCGCCGATCAAAATGTACTTAAACCCTTTTTTATACATCTCAAAAATCTTAGAGGGATTGAGGTCTTCCGATTTGGGGTCGAAGTTGTCGATGTTTACTTCCTTTTGCTCCGGCAAGTAGGTCCACACAGTGGTGCCATTGTTGTACACCTGTTGCTCGGGCAATTCAAGTCGGTACTTATCGCCCTTTACCGTAATTTTTCCCTTGAATTCATCTTTTACTCCCGCCGATTCATTTACCAGTGTGGAGGTAAGGTTAGCCTCGAAGGAGCTTATCGACTTATATTTTTTACTCATGGCTTCCAACACCTCAAGCGCTTTAGGGTCATATTGAGCGGCGGCTGTTTTAATCAAAAGGGCTCCTACAAGGGCAAAAAGGGATTTTTTCATTTCAGGCTATTATGATTGACTATGTTTCTCTTTTAATGCACTCAATAATTGTTCCAAACTTATCATATCCGAAATCAAAACTTCACGCGCTTTGCTTCCTTCAAAAGGCCCCACAATTCCTGCCGCTTCCAATTGATCGATGAGCCGCCCTGCCCTGTTATAGCCGAGCTTCAGCTTTCTTTGAATAAGGGACGTGCTGCCCTGCTGGTGCTGTACAATCAGTTTGGCTGCTTCCTCAAACATGGAGTCGCGCTCTGAAAGGTCTACCATGGATGCCCCTCCTTCATCTTCCCCTTCAAATTCAGGTAAAAGGTAAGCCGAATCATAACCACGTTGCGAACCAATAAACTCGACAATGCGATCTAACTCCGGTGTGTCGACGAAGGGGCTTTGTAAACGAGTTATTTCAGAGCCCGCCGCCAAAAGCATGTCGCCTTGGCCCACGAGCTGATCGGCACCGCCCGTATCCAGGATGGTGCGCGAATCGATTTTCGAGGTCACCCGAAACGACAAACGTGCCGGGAAGTTTGCCTTAATCACACCCGTGATCACATTTACCGATGGGCGCTGGGTGGCCACCACCAAATGAATTCCAATCGCACGTGCCAACTGAGCCAGTCGGGCAATAGGTGTCTCCACTTCTTTGCCGGCAGTCATCATCAAGTCGGCCAACTCATCGATTACCAAAACAATGTAAGGCAAGAAGCGATGGCCCTCTTTGGGGTTGAGCTTGCGGCTCACAAACTTGGCGTTATACTCTTTCAGGTTTTTTGCACCCGCATCTTTCAGCATCTCATAACGATTCTCCATCTCGATGCAAAGTGAATTGAGTGTGTACACTACTTTTTTCGTGTCAGTGATGATCGCCTCTTCGCTATTGGGAAGTTTTGCCAGGTAATGTCTTTCGATTTTACTGAACAGGCTCATCTCCACTTTCTTCGGATCGACCAAAACAAATTTCAACTGACTGGGGTGGCGCTTGTAAAGCAGGGAAGTCAAGATCACATTCAATCCCACGGATTTTCCTTGGCCGGTAGCACCCGCCACGAGCAAGTGCGGCATCTTCGTGAGGTCGATCACAAACAATTCATTTGAAATCGTTTTTCCCAATGCCACTGGTAGTTCCTTATCGGTCTTTGTGAACGATGGCGAGGAAAGTACTGAGCGGATGCTCACCATCTCGCGATTTTTATTGGGCACTTCAATACCGATAGTTCCCTTGCCTGGAATGGGTGCGATAATGCGAATGCCCAGTGCTGCCAAACTCAGAGCAATATCATCTTCCAGGTTCTTGATGCGTGAAATCTTTATGCCGGCGTCGGGCACAATTTCGTAAAGTGTTACGGTCGGGCCGATCGTTGCCTTAATGCTGCTGATTCCAATTTTGAAATTGGTCAGCGTAGCTACGATCTTGTCTTTGTTGGCGTTAAGTTCCTCCGGGGTCACTTGGACTTTGCTCGCCTCATATTCATTGAGCAATTCCACGGGAGGGAATTTGTAACCGCTCAAGTCCAAGGTGGGGTCGTAAAATCCTTTCTCTTCCACCAATTCTTCTGAGAGTTTGTCAGCTTCAGACGTAGGTTCTTCTACGATGAGATCCAATTGCTTTTCCTCTTTCCTGGGTTCCACCTTCGGCTTCTCAACTTCAAGTTTGATTTCCGATTGCGTCCTTTCAACGATAGGTTCGTTTACCAACAGCACAGGTTCGGTTGGGGCGTCTACCGGTTTGGGCCAGTTGTCGAGGTCGTCGGTATACGTCGACGACGTCTTCTCTTGATCTACCGGAAGGGCATCATTGCCCATTGGCTTTGGATCACGCACCTGAAAGGCGTTGATGGCAGTGACGTTGAAATAATAGATGATGAAAACAAAAAGAGAGAGCACGAGAATCAAAAACGTACCCCAACCAAAGAGGCCGTCCGAAATTTTTGCCAGTTCATAGCCAAGCCCTCCGCTCAAAAAACCTATCTCGGTAACGCCGGCCATGCTGTGTGTGATGTAGCCCAACAAAAGACTGAGCCACAATCCCGAAAAGACGGAGAAGACAAATGCCGGAAACAGCCGAACCAGGTCTCTTTTGAATACCAATCGAAATCCAAGAAAGAAAAACAAGGGCGGCATAAAGAACGCGGAAATACCAAGCCATCGGAAGATCATGTAATGCGAGGTGATGGCACCCCAAAGGCCAAGCCAATTGCTGGTTTCTTTTCCTGAATCAAGGAGAGTGGTGTCGCTCAGCGCTTCGATTACGCTTTGATCGGCTTTGCCTGTAAAAAGGTAAGAGACAAAGGCGGTGAAAAGGAAAAGAGAAACGATGATGAGGAAGAAACCGACGGCGAGAATAAATCGCTCGTCCTTAAAAAAATCGAAACTGAAATTTGACTTTGACTTTCCTGCCTTCGACTTTTTTTCCTTTTCGGGCTTTTTGAAAGAGTTGGTCTTAAAAGTGTTTTCGGCCATCCGTGAATTTGGATGCAAAAATAAACAATATATCAGCGAAAACGGCAGTAGCCGCGCGATTTCTTACATTTGAATCTGCTTTTTCACTGAGTGAATTAGACTGGCATTTTTCTACCCTAACCTTCCGCCGTCTCCATGAGATTTCTGCTCTGTTTTTTTCTGGCCGCCTGCTGTTTGCCTTCGTTTGCGCAACGAACAAATGTCGACAGCCTGCTCACCATCGCAAAACATAATCAAGGTGATGCTGAAACTTTTTTTGCGCTTGAAAAATTGGCTGAGTATTACACAAAGGACGATCCCGAACTAGCGGTCAAATTCTACCGTCGTGCCATGAACTTTCCCTTTCGATCGATTTACGCCAAGAATTTTGTTGGCGCCTGCAATTCGTTGGCCGAACTGTATCAAAATCAGGGCTCCTACGATTCTTCCATGCTCCTTCATCGACAGGCGCTGGGTCTGGCGGAGAAAGTTGATTTACAAAAAGAAGTAGGCAAGGCATATCAGGGCATAGCGCTTAATTATTTCCGCATCTCGAAGAATGATTCAGCTCGAAAGTATTTGAACCGGGCGCTGGATTTATTTGATAAACTAAAAGAGACTGTACTCATCGCGGGTGTACACGTAAATCTGGGAAACGTAGCGCTCGAGGAGCGGAATTATCCAGAGTCGCTCAATCAATTCATCAAGGCGGCAGAGATTTATGAAGGCCCTGTCAACGACTCCACGGGCTTGGCGCGGGCTTGGCTCAACATTGCCAACATTGAAAATATCATCGAACAATACGACAAGGCACTCGACTATTTACAGCGGGGTTTGAAAATCGCGGAACGAAAGAAAAACTATTCTTACCTGGCGTACTGCCATAATCTTTCGGGGCGGATTTTTAGAAAACAGAAAAAATTCAAAGAAGCGCTTCAGGAATACGTGACGGCCACTAAAATCTATCGTCAGCGGGGAGATATCAGAAATGAAGCCGAGACTATTTTCGCTTCCGGGAATATCTATTCTGAACTGAAAGAGTACCAGCAGGCGATTCAGAATTACTTCGTAGCACTTGACTTGTGTAAGAAAATTGAAGCCCCTTCACTCCTTTCTTACATCTATTCCGCCATCGGCCAGAATCAATACATGATCAAGAAACCCAGCGTTGCCATTGCTTACTTGGATTCATCCATGATTTATGCGTTAGAATCGAAAAATAAATATTTGGAGATGGATGCTTACGGCGTCAAGAGCGAGATCTACAAAACGCAGAAGAATTTCGAAAGGGCGCTTTTTTTCCACGAAAAGTATTTGGCTTTAAAGGATAGTATCACCAAGGATGAAAATCGCCAAACGTTGGCCGACTTAGAGGGGAAATATCAGAACACAAAAAAGAATGCCGAGATCACGTTACTTCAAAAAGATCGGGAACTTCAAACTGTTTCCTTGAAACAAAGCCGTACGGTACAAACGGCATTGATTGCAACGGTGGCTTTGTTGATGATTATTGGGTTGCTTGTTTTCAACCGTAACAAAATGATTCACCAGGCCAAACGGCAAATGGAAATTGAAAAAGTTCGAAATCAAATTGCACGTGATTTGCATGATGATGTAGGCTCCACATTATCCAGTATCAATTTGATCAGTCAGGTGGCGTTACGGGAAAACCCTGCCGACGTCCAAGAGAAATATTTTCGGCGCATCAGCGATCAGTCAACTAAAATGATGGAGAGCATGAGTGACATGGTGTGGTCGATCAATCCCGACAACGACACGTTCCAAAAAACAGTGGCACGGATGAAGGAGTTTTCGGCCGAGATTCTTGAGCCGAAGAACATTGACTATCGATTTGAAGTGGAGGAAACACTAAATGAACTGACGCTTAACGTGGCCAAAAGGAAAAATCTGTTTTTGGTTTTTAAGGAGACGATCAACAATGCAGCCAAGTACAGCGAGGGGTCTTTCGTTCATATCACGATCACCCAAACGGTGAATGAACTGCTGCTGAAAATTAAAGACAACGGTAAAGGTTTTGATGCCTCAAACGCAGGCCCAGGAAATGGATTGCGAAACATTCGAGCCAGAGCGAGCGAAATCAACGCCCAAATCAATATTGAATCGTCGGTTGGTGGAGGCACATCGCTGGTATTAAATATGCCTCTCACATGATCGAGGTATTTCATTTGAGAACAGAGTTTACGTAGTTTGTTTCGCTATTTCCCATGCCCACATCGATCATTTTATTTGAAGACAATGAAATGCTTCGCGAAAGCATCGTTCAAATGCTGTCGATCAATCAATACTTTGTTGTAAAGGGTGCATTTGACAACGTGCTGCAGTCCACGGACCTGGTCAAGTCGCTAAATCCGGATGTCGTCCTCATGGACATCGACTTGCCTGGGCTCAGCGGTATAGAAGCGGTAAGGAAAATCAGAGCGACGGGAAACAATACACCTATTTTGATGTTGACTGTCTTTGATGACAACGGCCACGTATTTGACGCGATTTGTGCGGGGGCGTCGGGCTATCTTTTGAAAAAACATCTTTCCTCACGTCTGTTTGAGGCCATCGAAGAATTAAAATCCGGAGGAGCGCCCATGTCGCCCAGTGTGGCGAGGATGGTGATTACATCCATGCACCAAAAACCGGTGCAAGAAAATCCCTATGGCCTGACGGCAAGAGAGAACGATGTGTTGACTTCGCTTTCGAAAGGCAATAGTTATAAGTTGATCGCCTCGGAATTTGGCCTCAGCGTGGATACCGTGCGCACGCACATCAAAAGCATCTACGAAAAGCTTCATGTTCATTCGCAAACCGAAGCGGTAGCGAAAGCACTGAACGAAAAGTTGGTCAATCGATAATCAACCTCACACGATCGTGTGATTTCTGCGGCTTAATTTCTACGGAAATTTGAGTCACGAAAGTTTCTAACCCGATTTACATTCATGCACACAAACCCATCCTTCCAAAGGATAGTTGGCTTTACTATTCTCTTTTTTTCAGGTGTTTGTTCTTCCGATGCCCAGGTCAAAAGCGATTTCACGTCGAATGACGACGGGTGGACTGTTTTTAATGCAGGCTCCGGAGCAACCTCCTCGCCGGTTTATAGTGGCACTGGCGGCAATTCCGGAGGAAATATTTCTTTCACCAATGCAACCACAGCTGTCAATCTCTATTGGACAGCTCCATCAAAATTTAGAGGAAACCTCGGCGCGTCCTACAATCAAAGTCTAACCTTTGATCTCCTTGTAAATGCCGCCGGTGCGGACAATTCTATCGGCGACGTCATCTTGACAAATTCAGCGACTGGCACTTCGGTTGCTTATCAATTACCGGCGAAACCTACGGCGGGTTCGTGGACATCTTATTCTGTTCCGTTGAATGAAGGCCAGTGGCATTACAGTTGTCCTACTTGCTTGGCACCAAATCAAATCGTTTTCAAGCAGGTTTTATCAAACGTGACCAATCTCCAAATTCGATTAAAATATGCCACCACGATTTTCGCTCCCTACATTAGCCAACTCGACAACGTTGTTCTAAACACCGTTTCGTTTACCGCTCCTCCAGTGGTCGCTTCCATTTCTCCTACGTCAGGTCTTGCCGGAACAACAGTGACAATCACTGGAGCAAATTTCAATTCGACTGCATCACAAAACGCGGTTTATTTTAAGGGAACGCGCGCCACCGTTACGAGCGCTACCAGCGCTCAGCTAAAAGTGACGGTACCAACAAGCGCCTCCTTTGGACAAGTGACGGTTGAAAATCTGGGCACTGGTTTGCAAGGACTCAGCCTGCAAAGTTTCAATCCCTTGTTTGACAACAACAAAGACTACGGAAGCCGAATCATTCCGTCGTCAATGAAAATGGGATACTCCACTGTATTGCCCACCAATAACGCTGCATCCAATGGTTTTGGTAATATGGACAAAGGTGATTTGGATGGCGATGGATGGATAGATTACGTGGCAACAGAAACGTCGTCCGGAAAAATTTATGCATTTAGAAATCTAGGAACCGGTGGCAATGTAGGTGTCTCGTCTTTCGCTTCAGCCATACCGCTGCCAAGTTTAGCGTCCATTCCCGGTGGTGGTGGATCACTTTCGGAAGTTATTGTGGTGGACGTCGACTCCGATGGAAAGCTAGACGTCGCCGCATCGACCAGTGGCAATTATGGCACAGGGACCGGGTTTCTCGCCGTGTACAGAAACACGAGCACGTCAGGCAATATCTCATTTGCAAGCCCCTTGTTCTTCGCTTACAATTATTACTCGGCTTTGACCATGGCCACGGGAGATTTGGATGGCGACGGAAGAACGGATTTTGCATTTACTACGGGAACGTCACCGGGCAATCTTTTCATCTCGCAGAATTTCAGTACGCCGGGAAACATCGACTTTGCATTTGGTGGTTCTGTCAGTGCCGCTACCACCAGTGGCTACAGTGATGTCGTGATCGGCGATTTAACAGGCGATGGAAAACCGGAAATTGTTTGCCCCGGCTATAACGCTGCGGTGCTCTCGGTTTATCAAAACAATTCGGCGCCTGGATCGATCAGTATGGCCAGTCCATTTACTGTGCCTGCTTCCGTTTCATATACGGTTCAGCTGGCGATGGCCGATTTCGATGGTGACAATAAACAAGACATGGCGTGGAGCGTTTATGGTGCACAGTACGTTTACTTCACGAAGAATTTATACGCGGGCGGAACCTTTGATGCCACTTCATTTGGCACCACATTTCAAGTCGCCAACAAGCTTTCAAATCCTTTGGGCATAGCGGTCGGAGATATCAATGCCGATGGTCAAGCCGATGTGATCATGAGTGGGTATTCCGACTTGGCGGTATTGCAAAATGTGAGTACCGCCGGAAATCTAAATTCATCTTCATTTAGCCCAACCGTTGTTTTTCAAGGAAGCGCAACAGCAGGCGGAAATATTTTTGCGTTGAGCCCAGTGATAGCAGATGTAGACGGCGACAATAAACCTGAAGCCGCCGTCATATCCTCAGCAGGTGGGTTGCCCGCGGGTCAAGCCGGGGTCTATATATTTCACAACGAAAGTTTCCAGCCTCCGCAAATTACAAATGTCAATCCTTCGAGCGCGTCCAGTGGCAGTACGGTGACAGTGACAGGAAATTATCTGTACACCAAGAGCACAACACCTCAGGCTACCGGCATAGGGATCGTCACGCCTGCGTCAAATCCGTCAAATACCTCATTTCAAATTAATGCTCCGGTCGGGTCATCTGACAACAGAATTTCGGCCACCCTTCATGGACTCCAAGCATTTTCACCTACACAGTTTTACACACAACTCAACGGTGGTGCCGGTGGCGCAATCAACTCGTCCACGTTCGCGGGAAGTGTTGATTACAACCTGTCTTCTTTTGCCGCCAACGCCGGTCTCGCGGTCGCTGATTACGATCAAGACGGGAAGCCGGATATTATCATTGACGATAACGGAACAGCAAAGATTTATGCTAACACAATTTCGGCTGCAGGTGCTGCCATTGTAGCGGGAAGTTTTACGAAGTCGGCAACTACCTTAGGCAGTGCCACACATTTGCGCGCATCGGATATAGATGGAGACGGAATTACGGACATCGTTACGGGTGGCAATCTCTTCGCGGGACAAGGGATCACACCTAACCCCATCGCCTTTGGCCCCCTGGCTTATTCGTCGATTAACAATGCCAATCAGCTCCTCGTCAATCACGATTTCAATCTTGATGGTAAACCCGACGTAGCGGTGGCAACAACGAGCAGCCAAATTCAGGTGTTTGAGAATTCCTCAAATGCAGGTGCTCCTTTCGTTTACAACGGCGCCTTGGCTACACTTTCCAACACGCCATTGACCTATGCAAATCCCGGACCGATCGTTGGCCTAACCGCCGCCGATTTTGACGGCGATGGTTTTGAGGACATCGCCTATGGAGTGACCGGCGCTACTTCCACCCTGAGCATTTTGCTCAATTCTGGACAAAGGCAGACCATGACCTCGGCGCAGTTCAACGGACCAACTACTTTTGCCGCGTTAACCACACCTCAGTACATCACCACGGCCGACTTTGACGGCGACGGAAAACCGGACATCGCCCTGGGCTATTATTCCACCGGCACCTTCATTTCTGTTTTTCACAATACGAGTACCATCGGAAATCTCAGTTTCACAAAACAGGATTTCAGCTCGCCTGCTTATTGCAATGGCCTCGAGGTAGCAGACATTGATGGCGATGGGAAACCCGAGATTGTTTCGATCAATAATCCGTCGGGAAGCAATGGATCGTTCTCCGTTTATAGAAATGCAAGTTCAAGCGGTACGATTTCCTTTTCTTCGGCAGTGACATTTTCCCTTGGCACAACCGTCCCAAAAATCCTGGCACTGGCAGATGTGAACCTTGACAACAAAACGGACATCGTGATATCTCGCACAGGCTCAGCAAGCGCAACCCTCTCGATCTTTCAAAATTTCATTTCATTTCCCACCATATCGATCACTACACAGCCGGGGTCAGTGTACTCTGTTTGCGACGGCGCTACTCCAACGCTCTCTGCGTCAGGTACTGGAACGACCAACATCGCTTACCAATGGCAGATTTTTAATTCTGGAGCTGGAGCGTTTGTTAACCTTTCAAATTCCGGAGGCTACTCAAATGTATCGACGGCTGCACTGACAATAAACAGCACGGGAAATTTTGGTGCGGGCACTTATCGTTGCAAAATCAGCGGTGATTTTGCTGCACCCGTCTATACGAACACCGTTTCTTTTTCTGTTAACCCGATCCCGCCCACTCCTACAGCGCCGGATGCAAATCATTGCGGCCCGGGAAACGTGATCCTCACTGCCACTGGCGGAAGCAGTGGCCAATATTTGTGGTATGATCAAAACGGATTAATCGCGGGACAAAACAACAGCACCTATTCCACTCCTTCTTTATCAGCCACAACACAATACCAGGTTGCCATCACCGACGGCGTTTGCGTTAGTCCAAAGACAAATGCAAATGCCATCATAGTTACCTCAGGTTGTGCCACCATCAGCGTCACTACCCAGCCCACTGATTTCACCACCTGCAGCGGTTCGACGGCGACCTTCACGACGGCCGCAACCGGCACGACCAACATCACCTACCAGTGGCAGTTCTCGCCCACGGGAGCCGTGGGATCCTTCAATGACATTGTCAATGGCGGTGGTTATTCTAACGTGGCGACAGCAACTCTTTCCGTGAACACTACGGCAAATTTTGGTGCGGGTCGTTATCGGTGCAAAATAAACGGAGACTTTGCTTCGACGGTGTTTACCTCTGACGAAGGGCTGTTCATTTCGGTAGTGCCTGCGGCGCCCACCGTGCAGGGGGCAAGTTCTTGTTCTGCTGCTGCGCTTACTCTGACGGCTTCGGGCGGGTCAAACGGTCAGTATCGTTGGTACACAGTTTCCTCCGGAGGCTCACCCATCTCCGGCGAAGTGAACAATACTTACGTCACGCCAACCATTTCATCAACGACAATCTATTATGTAAGTGTAGTCAACGGATCTTGCGAGGGACCGCGCGCCGCGGTGACAGCAACTATCGGTGCGGGATGCTCCACGCCAACCATCACACCTGAATCACTCGCCACTCAGGTGGGAGGGCAAATCACGATCGACCTGAAGCCGCTCATTGCCACGCCAAACAGTACCCTCGACTTAACTTCATTGCAAATCGTGATTCCACCGTCCAGTGGTGCCACGGCGAACATCAATACCAATGGAATTCTGACAATCACCTATTCGGGGATTGCTTTCTCCGGGACAGAAAACATAACGATCAAAGCCTGTGACATGAACGACAACTGTACGCAGCAGCAATTTGGAATCGCCGTTGCGGGAGATGTGACGGTGTTCAACGGAATTTCTCCCGATGGTGCCAATCCCAAATTCATCATTCAGAACATCGAGTTGTTGCCGCAAACCAAGAACAACACCGTTCATATTTTCGATCGTTGGGAAAACTTGGTTTGGCATGCTGTCAACTACGACAACAACCTCGTCGTGTTCACGGGGCATAGCGATAGCGGGGCGCCGTTGCCTTCCGGTGTCTATTTCTACAAGATTGAATTCGCGAACGGCCATAGCGCCATGACAGGTTTCATTTCCCTAAGAAGATAATCACATCGCACATGAACAAACCCTTACTTTTCAAATCCATAGTTGCAACCACCTTCGCGCTTATGTTCTTCGATGCTAGTGCGCAGCAGGATCCACTGTACGCTCAGTATTTTAATAACCCGATGCTGATCAACCCTGCTTTTGCCGGCAGCAATGAGCGGTTGTATGCGGGGGTTGCTTACCGCACTCAGTGGTCGGGTGTAGATGGTGGGCCGAAGACATTTAACGCCAACGGGCACATCGCCCTTATGAACAACAAGGTTGGCATTGGCGCGGTGTTGGTACAAGATCAAATCGGAGATATCAAGAACACGCAATATGGGGCCGTTGGTGCATACCACATCAAATTGCTCAACACCAAATTCTCGTTCGGAATGCAGATGGGGGCCACACGCTTTGCCACCGATCCAAACGCAGTGCGTGTGCAAAATCCTGATCCGCTATTTGCGCAGCTCAACGAAACAAAATTCAACACCGGCGTTGGGGTACTTCTCCAAAATGAAAGATATACACTGAGTTTATCGGTACCCAGAATTCTTTCCAGTACCGTGAGCCAAGGAGGGCAAAGCATTCAAGTGTACGGACAAAACTATTATCTATATGGTTCATATTTGATCTATCTAAACGACCTGGTGCAATTCAAACCATCCGCACTGCTTCGAATGGCCAAGAATTCAAGTGTCTCTGCTGATGTCAACCTCAATTTGATTTTCAAGAGGCTCTATACGGCAGGAATATTTGCCAGAAATCTCAACACGTACGGCGTATTGGTCCAAGCCGTGATGGGCAATTATAGGTTTGGGTATACGCTCGAGGTGCCAGGCAAAAGCTCTGCCTTGAATTTCACGAGCAACGAAATCAGTTTTGCGTTGTCACTGGATGTGCTGAATTCGCACAACCACTCTGCCTCTGGATTCTGAAAAATCAAACGGGTACTTCAACACTGAAAGTTGAGCCGTGTCCATAGGTGGATTTTACTTGAATGTTGCCCTTGAGTTTGTCAAGGGTTTCTTTGACGATGTACAAACCCAATCCCGAACCTTGCGATTTCTCTGAAGCACGGTAAAACATTTCAAAAATTTTAGGGAGGTGTTCGTTGCCGATGCCAATACCGTTGTCCTCCACCTGAATTTTTAAGTGATGATCCTTCATTCCTGCTTTGACAGACACGACCGGCGCTTCTTGATAAGGGTTGCTGTATTTTAGTGCATTGCCAATTAGGTTATTCAATATGACCTTTAATCGTGACCTATCGGTCGTTACCGTTAAATCCTGAGGAATGTCGTATTGGATAAGAATACTCTCCATTCCGTTGCCGTGACGCAATCCATCGGCGACCTCTTCCGCCAATTCATGCAAATTAAAATCTTCGAGTCTTATTTCTTGTCTCGCATTTCGTGAGTAGTCAATGATCTCTTTGATAAAAGCATCGAGGTCGGCGATGCGCGACTTCATCATCTCAAGGCAAAGCTGGATCTCCTCAGAATCTTTACTTTTTTGACTGAGTTCAATCAACCCCAATACCGATGTCAAAGGAGCGCGCAGGTCATGCGAGGCGCTGTAGACAAACCGATCGAGTTCTTGATTTGTTTTTGTGAGCAACTGGTTGTTTTGCAAAAGTTCTTTTTCCGTCTTATAGTTGATATTCAAAGAAAAGAATAAGAGAGACACCGCCACGAGAAACGAAACCAGAAAATTGGTGAACACCGAAATATTCACATAGTGTTGGGAATATTCCACCGGCTGGATGATAGGCGGTAAATCAACGTAGTACGCAACATAAAAACCAATCAACGCAAGGCTACAAAAAAAAAGTCCCCAACCAATCTCTTCGAATCCCGACAGTGTAAGTGCTATCAATGCATACATGATGAAATAGGTACTGACTCCCGTGCGATTCACATCGTTGTCAGCGAAAACGTAAATCAAGAAAACGAGCAGCAACAAGAAAATAACGTTGGCCCACAAAAATTCCCCTTTGCGGTTAATCCAAAAAACCACGGCACACAAAAGGATCAAGATAACGTAAAATGGAAGACTGATGTACAGGTCGTTGGTGAGATCGATCCCCGTGTATATCGCTCCAACCAATATCCCAAGCAAACTCAATTGTCCGCGCAGTACTGCTCTTTTGTACGTATTGCGAGACGCAAACGCATCGGATCGCAGAATCATCTTCTCCAATTTCTTCGAGCCGTCCATAGATTACAAATATTAACGAAAATTGGTGGAGAACAAAAATGCCTTTGCTATTTTCAAGTTGTGAATTCTGTCTTTAGAAAAATAGCCATAGCCATTGCTTTTTCACCCACTGCCGTGGGCATGTTAGCGGAAGCGGCGCGGCTGGCGCGATTTTTTTCTGCCGATTTATTACTCATCCACGTTGGCGACAAAACCAGTGAAGCGGAGCAAAAAATAAGCGAACTGGCAGAAGCGGTAGGGCTGACCGGCTACAGCGTGATCTGGCGGAAAGGCAATCCCGAAAAAGAAATCTTAAATGCGTGCAGGGAAAAAAATATAGACCTCTTGGTTGCAGGAGCTTTAAAAAAAGAAAAGGTAATCAAGCGTTACATCGGCTCGGTGTCACGGGCCATTATGCGCAATGCGGATTGCTCCATATACATCGTCAATAATCCATCGAAAGAACTGAAACCAATTCAACAAATTGTTGTCAATGCTGAAGACAGTGTGCATGTGGAATCTGCCATTGCAGTGGCCTGTTTCCTCGCCGAAAAAGAAAACTCGTCATGGGTACACATCGTGCGAGAAATAAAGATGATGGGACTGACTTTGAGTGCCAACGATCAGTTGACAGCAGACGAATACAGTGAAACCAAACAAGCCATGGTGCAGGAAGAGATCAACGCTGTTGAAAAAATTCTAGGAACGATTCCTCACGCCAAAACAAAAGTGAACATCAAAATGCTGTCTGGCAAATCGGGTTTTGAATTGCGCAAGTTTGTGGAGAAAAAACAAGGCGATTTGCTGGTGGTTGGTGCACCCACGCGACGACTGTCGTTCTTTGACCGAATTTTTCCTCACGACCTCGAATATATCTTTGCCGACATGCCTTGTCATCTTTTCATTGTGAATAAAAGAAGAGAGCCAAATGGGTAGGCTCCTCCATTCCGATGTAGCCCTTCTTTTGCTTCAGCTGAGCGTAATGTTGGTGGTGGCACGAGCTCTGGCCGAGGTTTCTAGAAAATTCAGGTTACCCGCGGTCATTGGCGAGATTGTCGCCGGAATTTTACTCGGCCCCACCATTCTCGGCATGATCAATCCGGACTGGTTTCATTCTCTTTTTCCTGTGCCAAGTGTCAATGCGACCATTCTTTCAGGGCTAGTTCAAGCGGCGATGGTGATGCTGCTTTTTATTGCGGGACTAGAGGTGGACTTGCATATCGTTTGGCAGCAACGAAGGCAAGCGCTGTCAACAAGTCTGCTTGGCTTAGTCATTCCCTTTTTTATTGGGTTTATTTTCCCCTATCGGTTCCCCGAGTTTTTCGGCATCGCCGACTCAGGCCAGCGCATGGTTTTCGCTTTGTTCATGGGTACGGCCATGAGTATCTCCGCATTGCCCGTCATCGTGCGCATCTTAATGGATTTAAATATTTTTAAAACCAGAATCGGACTTTTGGTAGTCACTTCGGCGATGATCGATGACGTTGTTGGCTGGATCATTTTTTCCGTGATCCTCAGTCTCATCGGAAAACAAGGCGATATTTCTGTCGGCTACACCATTGGCTTGACAATCACTTTTACAGCTGTCATGCTTACCTTCGGTCGCGGGGTGCTTAACCGTGCATTGCCATGGATCAACAACAGGCTGGCATGGCCCGGTGGAATATTGTCACTTTCTCTCTCCCTTTGCTTTCTCGCGGCGGCCTTTACCGAGTACATTGGCATCCACGCCATTTTTGGTGCGTTTATTATTGGGGTTACTCTCGGCGATTCAGAACATTTCAGCGAGCGAGCTAAGGAAATCGTTCATCAATTCATTAATAATATTTTCGCGCCGTTGTTTTTTGTCTCCATTGGTTTACGTGTCAACTTCATCGAGAATTTTGATTTACTGCTTACCCTCATCGTCATATTCATTGCCTTTGCCGGAAAAATAATAGGTTGTGGCATAGGCACCCGTATCGGCGGGTTTAGTTGGCAAGAGTCTCTTGCGGCAGCGTGCGGCATGAACGCAAGAGGGGCCATGGAAATAATTTTGGGCATTGTGGCCCTCGAAAGCGGATTGATCAATGAGAAGGTTTTTGTTTCACTCGTGATCATGGCGTTGGTGACCAGTATCACCAGCGGACCGTTGATGAAGCGCTTGCTGAGAAAGGCTTAAAGTGTCATTCGAAAAACAGGTGGGTTTAGTAGAAAATAAATCACCAACCCAACCGGGATTATCCCGATACTTAATGCGATTGTTTTTCCAGCGCTGAATTTGCGTTTCTTAATGGCCTCTATGTCGCTGTTGGTAATCGTCACGCTTTCTTGATTCCAAATATTATGTTTGAGAATCAAATGGGTTCCCACAATGGCTTCGCTATCCATCGAAATAACTTTTAGGTGGTCGATCTTGCTTCCATTCTTCATCACCACCTTAAGTACGTCGCCCGTTTTTAGCGAAGTTGAAAGGGCAGCGGCCGTGCTATTTTGCGGCAAGGGCTTATAAGACATGCATGAACCAAGCATTGCGGCAATCACTCCAATGAAAGTTCTCTGCGCAATTATGCTCCATCTAGTCATGACGTTAAAGTAAAGAGGTACTGAAGTTAAGTATTTTTTGGCAAGACATTTTTTGTGAAATAAACTCCTCCTTCGAAGCCAGGAACAGTGACCGCCCCAACTCAACTCCTTTTTTTTGCCGTTCTTGCATCGATTTTATATGATTGACGAACAACTACTCGATGAACCCGATGATGACCTCTTTGAGCATCATCGGATAGTGGCAGATGCAGGGCAAAGTTTGGTGCGCATCGACAAGTTTTTGATGGATCGACTGCCCAATGTTACGCGCACAAAAATCCAAAGCGGTATTCACGATGGGTTTGTCAAGGTCAATGACAAAAACATAAAGCCAAATTATAAAATCCACCCGAACGACGTTGTCACGGTTTCTTTTCCGGAGCCGCCGCGGGACACGGATGTAAAACCCGAAAATATCCCTCTCAATATCGTATTTGAAGATGAGCATTTACTGATCGTGAACAAGCCCGCGGGCATGGTCGTGCATCCCGCATACCAAAACTGGAGCGGCACGTTAGTGAACGCACTGACCTACCATTTTCAAAATCTCCCGCAAATGCCGGGCAATGACGGGCGCCCAGGACTGGTGCATCGTATCGATAAAGACACCTCGGGTTTGCTGGTTATCGCCAAAACCGAAATG
>Ga0310811_10002951_pt1 | contig 21374 bp, 20 predicted proteins | sample YCmetagenome_FD_207642 | JGI IMG/M metagenome (GOLD analysis project Ga0310811, IMG submission 207642) | Soil microbial communities from experimental microcosm in Duke University, North Carolina, United States - YC | ecosystem: Engineered > Artificial ecosystem > Soil microcosm > Unclassified ...
CGACGGCGTCCTGCTGACCCGCCACGGCGTGCTGCGCGTGCTGGCGCATCTGGGCGTGCTCGAGAACCTCGGCCGTTTCGACGTCCCGTCGCCAGCGAAGACTCAGTTTCTGGAGTGGGGCGGCTACGACTACTACGCCTTCGCGCCCGAGGCCGGGCTCTTCGAGCCCGTCGTCCGTTTGGGCGACCGGATCGAGGAAGGCCAGCTCTGCGGCCATGTCCATTTCATCGAGAACCCCGGCCGGCCCAGCGTGCCGGTGCATTTCAAGAAGGGCGGCTTTCTCGTCTGCAAGCGCCATTTCGGCCGGGTCGAGCCGGGCGATTGCGTCGCTCATACCGTGACCGAATTGTCCGAGCCGGGCGAGGGGAGAGCGTCATGAAGATTCAGGCGATCGAGACGATCCAGCTGGCGGAATTCGCCAATCTGGTCTGGGTCCAGGTGGTGACCGACGAGGGGCCGATCGGCCTGGGCGAGACCTTCTTCGGCGCCGATGCCGTCGCGGCCTATATCCACGAGAGTGCCGCGCCTTATCTCCTGGGCAAGGATCCCCTGCGCATCGACGAGCATTCCCATGCCCTGCGCTCGACCTATGTCGGATTCAGCGGCAGCGGCGCCGAGATGCGGGGGCTGTCGGCCATCGATATCGCGCTCTGGGATCTCTTCGGCCAGGCGACGGGCCAGCCGATCCATCAGCTCCTGGGCGGCCTCAGCCATGACAAGGTTCGCACCTACAACACCTGCGCCGGCTACAGCTATGTCCGAAGCCGGCTGGATCAGATCACCGGACAATGGCATCCGAAGGGCGCGGTGGCCGAAGGCCCCTATGAGGATTTCGAGGCCTTCCTCACCCATGCCGATGAGCTCGCGCTCAGCCTGCTGGAGCAGGGCATCACCGGCATGAAGATCTGGCCCTTCGACGATTATGCCGCGGCGAGCAAGGGCTGCTACATCTCCGGGCCCGATCTCGACCGGGCGCTGGAGCCCTTCCGCAAGATCCGCAAGGCCGTGGGCAACCGTATGGACATCATGGTCGAGCTCCATACCTTGTGGAACTTGCCCACGGCCAAGCGGATCATGGCGGCGCTGGAGGAATTTGATCCCTTCTGGTTCGAAGACCCGATCCGCATGAACAATGCCGATGCCCTGGCCGAGCTCGCGAGTTCCACCCGCGTGCCCATCACCGCCAGCGAGACCTTGGCCACGCGCTTCGCCTATCGCGAATTCATCAGCCGGGGCGCGATCGGCATCGTGATGCCCGACCTCAGCTGGATCGGCGGCATCTCCGAGGCGCGCAAGGTCGCAAGCCTGGCGGAGGCCAATCATCTGCCCATCGCGCCCCATGACTGCACCGGCCCCATCGTCTATGCCGCCTCCGTGCATCTGGCGCTGAATGCCACCAATACCCTGGTCCAGGAATCCGTCCGCGCCTTCTATACCGGCTGGTACAAGGAGCTGGTGACCGAGCTGCCTCGGATCGTGGATGGCTATGTCTATCCCATGACGGGGCCGGGGCTGGGCACCAAGCTCCTGCCCGATATCACCGACCGCCCCGATGCGCATGTGCGCCGATCGACCTTTTGACGAAATCACCCCTATCCGGAGTTCTCCATGACGCTGAAGATCCTCTATCCCGATGCGCAGTTCGACGGCGAGCCCACCGCCGAGGCCAAGGTCTTCGGGCCGCGCGCCAGCTTGACCGTCTTCCGGCCGCGGGAAGCCATCTCCGAGGCGGTCTGGCGGAGCTGCGATGCCATCGTCTGCTATCACGACGTCGATATCGGCGAATCCATCGTCGACCAGCTCGACAACTGCCGCCTGATCGTGCGGGCCGGCGTCGGTTTCGACCAGATCGACATCGCCGCCTGCGCGGCGCGCGGCATTCCCGTCTGCAATACGCCGGACTACGGCACGACCGATGTCGCCGATCATGCCATCGCACTGATCCTGGGACTGGCCCGCGGGATCGTCGCCTTCAACGCGGGGCTGAAGGAGGACATCGGCATCGGTTGGGATTTCAACGCGGCCCCGACCGTGCGCCGGCTCTCGGGACAGGTGCTGGGGATCGTCGGGCTGGGGCGGATCGGAACGGCGACGGCGCTGCGCGGCAAGGCGCTCGGCATGCAGGTGGTGTTCTACGATCCCTATCGGCCGACCGGCACGGAGCTGGCCCTGGGCCTCACCCGCGTCCACAGCCTGGAGGCGCTGCTGGTGATGGCCGATGTCGTCAGCCTGCACACGCCGCTGTCCCCGGAGACCCGCAAGATGATCGACGGCGCCGCCGTCGCGCGGATGAAGCCGGGCACGCTGCTGATCAATACCTCGCGGGGCCCCGTCGTCGATCCCGACGCCGTGCTCGAAGGGCTCCGCTCTGGCCAGCTCGCCGGCGCCGCCCTCGACGTGCTGCCGGTCGAGCCGCCGTTGGGCAGCGAGGCTTTGCTTGTGGCCTGGCGCAACGACGACCCCGCCCTGGCCAACCGCCTCATCCTTACCCCCCATTCGGCCTTCTACAGCCAATCCAGCCTCGCCGACCTCCGCCGCAAATCCGCCGAGACCGCCACCGCCTATCTCTACGAGGGCCGCCTCCGCGACTGCGTCAACGGCCTCGACCGCCCCGACGCCAAGCGCCGGTGAGGGGGAAGAACGCCGGAATGACGCAGTGAATGTGGAGGCAAGTACGCTGTCGCCGGCAAGCCTCCCCCTCTATGCCGTCACCCCGGCGAAAGCCGGGGTCCAGGGGCGAGCGACGAGATACCTCGCATGTGGCCCCTGGATTCCGGCTTTCGCCGGAATGACGGAAGAGTGTGGGGCGGCAACGAACGCTGCTGCGGCGTAGCGTTAGACGATCGCCGGGATGACCTCATCCAGGACCTTCGCATCCGCCGCCAGATCCAGGAAGGTGTAGCGGTTGCGGATCTCTCGCGCCCGCTTCACGGCGGTGGCATAGAAGCTTGCCGGCCAGCCCAACTCCGCGGGCTTGCGCGGCGCGCCGGCATTTTCCAGCACCCGGTCCAGAAACGCCGACGGCAGCGTGATCTTCCGGATCGCGCCGCTTATCTTCTCCCAACCTCCGGCAATCCTGGCATTCGCCGCATCGAGCCGCTCGCCGGTCAGTCTCTTCTGCGCGAATTCCCGCCAGCAGGAGGGCCCGAGGGAAGCCCCGAAACGCTGGATGAAATCGGCCTCGCTGTCGGTATTGGGCGACAACACCGGCGGTGGCCCCTCCAGCAGCCGCTCCTGCAGTCGGGCGGCGGTCAGGGTCGTCACCCCGATCTGCTCGCCATGGAAGGAGAAGGGCTGATCTGCTGTGGGCAGCATATCGATGTAATGGCTGATCAGATGCTCGCCCTGACTCGCCGGCAAACTATTGCCGCAGATGGCGGTGCCGAAGCCGGAGAGCAGCAGCGTGCGCACCAGCCGCTCCATGGCGGCGAGATCGCCTTGCATCAGGGCGCCGGCGCCCGCCAGCAGCGCGCTCTCATCCTCTTCCAGCAGGACGAAGGGCATGCGGCGATAGGGCAGGTCGAAGAGCAGATGCGCCAGCATCCAGTCCGCCTGGGCCGTCGGCCGGCAGAGGCTGTCGCCGAGCCCCGAGCGGATCATGCGGGGCGGGGCGGCCGCGAGCAGGGAGAGATCGAGAAAGACGCCGAGCGGCGCCTGGGCCGCCAGCGATTTCTTGAGCCCCCCCACGGTGATGGCGGCATTCACCGAGACATAGCCGTTCATCGAGGGCGCCGTGCCGAAGACGACATAGGGCTTGCCGTCCTGGGCGCTGACATATTTGCAGAGGTCGTTGATGGTGCCGGAGCCGACGGCGACCAGAGCGTCGGCGCTCGCCGTGGCGGCGTGGAGCCCGTCCACCGTCGCGTCATCGGCATGGGGATGCTCCGGCAGGATGACGCTGATCACCTCACCGAGACTGGCGAGCGCGCGCTCGACCCGGGCGCCCAGCAGGCCATGGGTGGTCTTGTCGCTGACCACGGCGAACCGCCCCGTCAGGCCCAAAGGCTTTACCAGATCGGCTTCGCTGCCGGCGATGGATTTGGCGATCGCGACCGCGCGGGTCTCGACCTGCAGCGGCGGCCCGCCATCCGGATCCGGATAGCGCCCCGCGATCAAGCGCTCGATGATGTCCTGGTCCATTCGGGTCAAGCTCCGGAATCTCCTGTGAACAAAGGTGTCAGGCTCGCGAAGAGCCGCCGGTAACTGCCATAGGCGGCGTCATAGGCATGATGCGCGTCGCGGTTGGGCTCGATGCGGATCGCATCGCCGCCGAGCAAGCCCGCTGCGGTGGCGAGATCGGCGACCAGGCCGCCCGCGACGGCGGCCAGCATCGCCGCACCCACCGGCGCGCTGTCGGTGTAGCTCGGGATGTCGACCGGCCGGCCGGCGATATCGGCCCGCATCTGCGCCCAGAGCCGGCTACGCGCGCCGCCGCCCAGCAGCAGCAGCGATCCTGTCTCGACGCCGATCTGCGCGAGATGATCGATCACATCGCGCATGGCGAAGCTGCAGCCCTCCAGCAGGGCGCGGATGAGATGGCCGCGGCCATGAGCGGGCGTCAGGCCGTAGAAACAGCCGCGCGCGTCGGGCAGCCATTCCGGCGCCATGGCGCCGGTCAAGGCGGGAATGAAGCGCACCCCCTCGGCGCCGGGCGCCACCTCGCCGGCCAGCGCATCCATCGCCGCGAAGTCCGGGATCTGGAGCAGCTTGGCCAGCCAGCTCAGAGCGCCGCCCGCGAGCCAGCCGGGGTTCTCGATGAAATAGGCACCCCCGGGATAGGCGTGGGTTTCCACGAGGCGGCCGGCATCGCGCAGAGCCGTGGCATGCACGCCGCCGACCACCTCGCCCGTTCCGATGCAGACCGCGATCCGCCCCGGCGAGGTCAGCCCGGCACCAAGCGGGGTGGCGAAGTCATCGCCCGTTCCCACCGCCACCGGCAACCCTGCCGGCAGACCGGTGAGTGCGGCACCGGCTTCGCTCAAGCCGCCCGCGAGGCGCTCCGCCGGCGCGATCGATGGCAGCTCGCCCGGCGTCAGCTCGAAGCGGTCGAGCAGGGCCGGGTCATACTCCTTGCCATCCAGGTCGTAGCCCATGCTGGTCGAGGCCAGGGCATGGTCGATCACGGCAATCCCCGTCAGCCGCTCGACCATGAAGGAGACCGGCTGATGAAACCTGGCGATGGGCCGGTCGGCGGCGAGATGGCGTTTCAGCCAACGCGCCTTGGCAGCGAGATGGCTGGGATCCAGAACCAGCCCGCCGATCCGCCGCACCGGCTCCGGCGGGATATCGGCGATCTCCGCCGTCGCCCGCCGGTCCATCCAGGTGAGGCAGGGCGAGAGCGCTTCGCCCGCCGCATCGACCGCGATGCAGCCGTCGAGCTGGCCGCAGAATCCGATCGCCTGCACGGACCCGGCCTCAGCCCCGGCGCTCGTCAGCGCCTCGGCGATCGCAGGCCCCAAGGCGGCTTCCCAGAGCCCGGGGTCCTGCTCGACCCAGCCGGGGCGGGGATGGCTGAGGGGATACCCGCGCGCCGAGCGGCCCCGAATCCGTAGCGCCGAATCCAGCACCGCCACCTTGAGGGTCTGGCTGCCGATATCGACGCCGAGGATCATCCCGGGCGAGCGCCGCTGCTTTGTCGCCTCAGCAGCATGCCGGCGCCGGCTCCTTGGCCTGGCCGTAGGTCTTGAACTTCTCGATGACGCGGTCGATCTCCGCCTTCGACAGGATCTTGGGCTTGCCGACCTGCAGCGCGCGCCAATATTGCGCCGCCAGTGTCTCGACCTCGACCGCCAGCCACATGGCCTTCTTCAGGTTCGGCCCGACGACGATCATGCCGTGATTGGCCAGCAGGCAGGCGTTGCGCCCCTTCAACGCCTTCACCGCATTGTCGGCCGTCTCCTGGGTACCGTAGGTGGCATAGGGCGCGCAGGGGATTTTGTCCGCCCCCGTGGCCGCGATCATGTAATGCAGTGCCGGAATCTCCATGCCGAGGCAGGAGAGGGTCGTGGCGAACATCGAATGGGTATGCACCACCGCGCCGATCTCGGGCCGCGAGGTCATGAGGGCATGGTGGAATCGCCATTCGCTCGAGGGTTTGCGCTTGCCGATATGGCTGCCGTCGGGCCGCATCAGCACGATATCGGCCGGCTTCATCTCGTCATAGGGGATGCCCGAGGGCGTCAGCAGGAAGCCTTCCCCCACCCGGGCGCTGATATTGCCCGAGGTGCCCTGGTTGATGCCGCGGTTGTTCATGTCGAGGCAGGCGTGGGCGATCTCCCTGCGCAGTTTTTCGTGCTTCATCCGGAACTCCTGTTGAAAGACTTATGCGCCGTCGCGGCCGTCGGCCACGAGCATCTCGAGCGGCAGAGCCCCCAGCGCCGTGACGATCTCGGGATCGGGCGCGCGATCGGTGATGAGATGGGTCACCCGCTCGAAATTCCCGACCCGGATCGGTGCGAAGCGGCCGAATTTGGCGTGATCGGCGACGACCACCGCCGTGCGCGCCGATTGCAGCATCAGGCTGTGGAGCTCGCCTTCTTCGCGGGTGTAGTCCATCAGCCAGCCGGCGGGCGAGATGGCGCCGGCGCCGATGAAGACGAAATCGGCGAAATAATTCGCCAGCATCGCCGTTGCGTCGCGGCCGAGGGTGGCGCCGTTGATCGGCTGAACCTCGCCGCCCAGCATGTAGACGCGATTGCCGTTATGGCCCATCAGCTTGGCGCAGCTGATGACGCTGTTGGTGAAGACCGTCAGGTTGTGGCGGGCCATCAGCGCATCGGCCACCGCCTGCGCCGTCGTGCCGCTGGCCAGGATGATCGAGGCGCCGTCGGGTACGAGGCTGGCCGCGACCCGCCCGATGGCGCGCTTGCCGTCGGCGTTCATGACCTGGCGCACGGTCATCTCGGGCTCGCTCTGCTCGAGAGAGACGGCGCCGCCATGGGTCTTCCTCAGGCGATGGCTGTTGGCGAGCGCGACGATGTCGCGGCGGATGGTCTCCCGCGACACGCCCAGCTTGCGGCGGATCTCGGTGATCGAGATCGAGCCGCGCGCATTCACCATCGATTGGATCAGGCGTTGTCTTTCTTCGGCCAGCAAGATGCTCGTCCTTCCCCGTGGCAGACCATGTCATCGACCCCCTCGGCGACGCCTTTCTAGCACTCTGTTGCACTTTCTGGCAATTATGTTGTAATTTGTGGCATCCGGTGGCGTACCGGAATCAGAAGGCGGCGAAGACCGACAAATGTTCGGCGGAAAACAGGGAGATCCAGGCATGACGACGAATTCGTTCAAGGGAACAAGCCAGACCGCGCTGCTTCGGCGCGGGCTATCGCGCCGGCATCTGCTGGCGGGTGCTGCGGCGACCGCGGGACTCGCCGGCTTCACACCGGCGGCGCCCTTCATCAGCAATGCCGAGGCGGCCGCGACCACCCTGCGGCTGCTGATGTGGCAGCCCTATGTGATCAAGGAGACGGTGGCGGAGTTTGAGAGCAAGACCGGCGCGCGCTTCTCGCCCACCTTCTTCGACGGCAATTCCGAAGCCTTCAACAAGATGAAGGTCGGCGGTACCAAGGATTTCGATATCGTCCAGGCCGACGGCTTCTGGCCGCGGCTCTATTTCCGCCAGGGGCTGACCCAGGGCGTCGATTACGGCAAGCTGCCCAATATCGCCAATGTCTTCCCGGAATTCCTGCCGCCGAACTTCCCGCTGCTGGCGGATGAGACCGGCGCCACCAAGGTCGCGGCGCCGAACTGCTGGGGCGGCTATGGCATCACGGTCAATACCAGCCGCGTCGCGCCGGAAGACATCGGCTCGATCAATCTGCTGCTGAACGAGAAATACAAAGGCCATCTCTCCTCGAACTCGCGCTTCGAGGAGAATATCGCGCTGATGGGCATCCTGGCGGCGACCAATCTCGGCACCATCAACGGGGCGCGGCCGGACGGCAAGCCCTTCAACCCCTATCATCTGACCGATGCGGAGCTCGAGGAGACCAAGAAGCTGCTCATCGCCCAGAAGAAGCTGTTGCTGACACGCTATCAGGATTACGACGCGCTCGACCGGCTGATGCGGGGTGGGGCCATCTGGGCGGCCCCGGAATTCGCCGAGACCTACCGCCATCTGACCGTGCTGCGTGGCGAGGGCAAGATCGATTTCGACGTTCAGCATGTGCTGCGCCCGAAGGAGGGCGGGCTGGGCTGGGTCGATACCTGGATGATCAGCTCGGGCGCGGATTCGGAACAGGCCGAGCTCGCCCTTCAATGGATCAACCTCTATCTCAGCAAGGAGAACTTCGCCCGGGTCGTGCGGTCCACCGGTTATGGCGGCACCGTGGACGTGCGCAGCCTGCTGAAGCCGGAGGAGATCAATCTCTACTTCCAGAACAAGAGCAGTGATGCCGCGAAGCTGTTCATGTTCGACCAACCCTCCTCGCCGGAGAAATGGGAAAGGATCTGGTCGGACGTCGAAGCCTCTTGAGCTGATCGGACCGCCCGGCTTCAATTGCTCGCAGCAGATTGAAGACAATTCCTTTCCTTGATCTGTCTGCGGGGACCGCTGTGCCAAGCCCAACGCTTCAGCTACAGGCCGTGACCCGGCGCTTCGGTCCGGTGACCGCGGTCGACAGGACCGATCTGGCGATCGAGCAAGGCGAGTTCTTCGCCTTGCTCGGTCCCAGCGGTTCCGGCAAGACCACATTGCTGCGCATCATCGCCGGGCTGGAGCTGCCCGACGAAGGCCGCGTGCTGATCGGCGGGCAGGATGTCACCGACCTGCCGCCCTATCGCCGCAACGTCGGCATGGTGTTCCAGAACTTCCTGCTCTTTCCCCATAAGACGGTGGCGGAGAACATCGTCTTCCCCCTGCGCATGCAGAACGCGCCCAAGCCCCGCCGCGACGAGCAATTGCAATGGGTGATGGCGCTGCTGCGGCTGGAGGGGCTGGAGGGCCGCTATCCCAATGAGCTCTCGGGCGGCCAGCAGCAGCGGGTGGCCCTTGCGCGCGGGCTGATCGCAAGGCCGGCGCTATTGCTGCTCGACGAGCCGCTCGCCAATCTCGATCGCGAGCTGCGCTCGGAGATGGAGGTGGAGATCCGCCGCTACCAGAAGGAGCTGCAGATCCCCTTCATCTATGTGACTCATAACCAGGAAGAAGCCTTGACCATGAGCGACCGCATCGCGGTGATGCGCAGCGGCCGCTTCGAGCAGATCGGCGCTAAGACGGAGATCTATACCAACCCGGCCAGCGCCTTCGTCGCGACCTTCGTGGGCCATGCCAACCGGCTGAACGCCAGGATTCTCGGCATCGAGGGCGAGCTGGCCCGGATCGAATGGGGTGGGGGCACGCTCCTGGTGCCGCGGCCGAAGGAGGGGGCCAGCGGCTCGAATGTGTCCTACTTCGTCAAGCATGAGGATCTCCAGATCGACCTCGCCGCATCGGCCGGGAGCGCGCACATCGGCGTCAACCGCCTGACCGGGATGCTGCGCGACATCATCTTCAAGGGGCAGACAGCGAATTACATCGTGGCCCTGCCCACCGGCGAGGATCTGATCGTGAGCGGCACGCCGCGGGCGGCTCTGGCGCGGGCGAACGATCAGGTGGCCGTTTCCTGGCCTGTCAGCGTCGGCGCCTGCTTTCCGGGCTCGCCCCCCTGATGAACAAGAATCCGACCGGCAAGACTCCGGCGGGCATGAGCCTGCGGGCCGCCGCGCGCCGCCGGCCGGGCCTGCGCTTCGCCGCACTGGTCGGGCCGGGCACGCTCTTCATCGTGATCGGCCTGCTGCTGCCGCTGCTCTCGATCGTCGTCTTCAGCTTCTGGCGCACCGAGAGCTATGTGCTCTACGCCGACTGGTCCCTGGACAATTACCGCACCTTGCTGGGCCAGGCCGCCTATCGCGTCTTCTTCCTGCGCTCTCTGATCACCGCCGTCCTGGTGACCTTGGTCTGCCTGGTCTGCGGCTGGCCCGTCGCCTATTTCATCGCCCGCCATGGCGGGCGTTATCGCCTGCTCCTGGTCCTGCTGCTGGCCGCCCCCTTCTTCACCGGGATCATCCTGCGGATCGCGGCCCTGCAGGGGCTGCTGGGGCCCGTCGGGCTGATCAACATGGCGCTGTCTCTGTTCGGGATGCCGCCGATCGAGGCTCTGATGTACACGCCCTTCGCCTCGGGCCTGGGCCTCGTCTATCTCTTCGTCCCCTTCATGGTGACGGCCATCTATCTCTCGCTGGTGAACTTCAATTTCGAGCTGCTGGAAGTCGCCAAGATCAACGGGGCGCGGCCCTGGCGGGCCTTCATCGAGATCACCTGGCCGCTGAACTGGATCGGCACCGCCATCGGCATGGTGCTGGTCTTCATCCCCTGTCTCGCCAATTCGGTGACGCCGCGATTCCTCGGCGGGCCGAATGCCACCTCCTTCGGGATGAGCCTATCGCAGCAGTTCGGCGAGACCGGCACCTGGGCACTGGGCTCGGCCATGGGCGTGTTCCTGTTCCTGGCGTCCCTGCTGGCGATCCTTCTGATCGCCCCCACCATCCGCCTGAAGCGCTCCGGCTTCACCGGCACCTCGCTATGACCAGGAAGTTCGGCCCCGCGACCCTCTCGATGTCGGTCGCCCTCGGGCTGATCTATATCTTTCTCTATGCGCCCATCTTCTATGTGATCTACACCAGCTTCGCCGAGGACATCGTCTGGCCCTTCCCGCCGAGCTTCACCCTTTCCGCCTATAGCGACCTCTTCTCCAGCTCGCTCTATGGCCAGGCCCTGATCAACAGCCTGGAGCTCGCCACCGGCAGCGCGGCGCTCTCGACCTTGCTGGCGGGGGCAGGGGCTATCGGCCTTCTGCGCTTCCGCTCGCGCTTCCGCGGCATGGTGCTGCTCGCCTTCATCGCGCCGCTGTTCGTGGCCGATCTCCTGATCGGGATTTCCATCCTGGCCTTCAACGCCCGGGTCCTCGGCCTGCCCGGCAATCTTCTCTCCGCCATGGCCGCCAATGCGGTGCAGGGCACCTCCTTCGGCTTCCTGATCATTCTGGCCCAGCTCGTTCGCTACAACTGGGACATGGACGACGCGGCGATGGTGTTCGGCGCCAGGCCGTGGCGCTGCTTCGTCGAGATCACCTTGCCGACGATCTGGCCCTCGCTCTTCGGGGCCTATCTCATCAGCTTCATCCTGGCCTTCAACAATCTCGAGATCTCCTTCTACAATTTGGGCGCCATTCCGACCTTGCCCTCGGTCGCCTGGGGATCGCTCCGTTTCGGCCTGGGGCCGGAGCTCTTCGCGCTCGCCTCGCTGGTGAACGGCTTCGTCTTCGTGATCTTCGCCGTCATGTATCTCCTGATGCGCTCCGGCGTGGTGAAGTTCGGCTATCGCGGTCAGTAGGGGCGGGAAGCCACCTGCCGAGGCGCTAGACCTGTTCACGCCGCCCTGCCTGCACCGGCGCCCGCCCAGGTCTCACTTCCGTCATTCCCGCGACAGCGGGAATCCAGGGCCACAGGGAGGGTGCGTGCCGCACGCCCCTGGATGCCGGCTTTCGCCGGCATGACGGAATAGAGAGTGAGGCTCGCCGGCAGCATCGGCTTCGCGGGATGACCACTTACAAAGGGAGGCCTGCTGGCGGCCATTATTTCTGGGCCGTCACCCCGGCGAAAGCCGAGGGGCCAGGGGCGAGTGGCAAGCAGCCGCCGCGCGGCCCGAATTTCCTCTCCGGACTGATTCCGGGATCCGCCAAAGCGCTCATCGGTTTATATCTTGCGAATGATTCGCATTTGCGCTTATGTTCGCGCGCAATCCGGCACGGGGGTGCCGGGTATCGGGGAACTCGACCATCGGGAGCGGAACATGAAGATCTCACGACGAGTTACGGGCATGGCCTGTGCCGCCGCCGCGGTGGCGATCGCGCTCTCAGGTGCCGCCCAGGCCCAGGTGTCCTTCCTCGATCACCGCGGCAAGGTGATCGAGTTCCAGTCGCCGCCGCAGCGCATCGTCTCGCTCTTCGCCTCCGGCCCGCTGGTCTATTACGCCGTCGACGCCGGCAGCGAACATATCGTCGGCGTCAATCGCAAGGCCCAGGCGATGTACCGGGACAGCATCTATGCCGAGCTCATCCCCGAATATCTCAAGCTCAACATGGATGTCGCCGGCGAGGGTTTCGCCCCCAATGTCGAAGCGATACTGGCGCTGAAGCCCGACGCGGTTTTCCAATGGACCTTCGACCCCAAGGTCATCGAGCCCATGGAGCGGGTCGGCCTCAAGGTCGTGGGTTGGGCCTGCTGCACCAATCAGGACCGCCGCGATTATCTCTCGCTCAGCGGCTATACCTCCGGCCGCATCGACCGGGCCCAGGCCATTCTGAAGACGCAGGACGAGTCCGATCAGGCGCTGCGCAAGGTTTTCGCCGATGCCAAGCCCGCGGACGCCACCAGCATGCTGGTGGTCGACCAGATCAAGGACGGCATCCGGGTCATCGCCAACAGCTCCCAGGATTACAGCCTGAGCGGCACGAAGAACCTGGCGGCCGACGACACCGGCGAATGGTGGCGCACCATCGACGGGGAGCAGCTCCTCGTCTGGAACCCCGCGATCATCGTCATCCCCGCCTATGCGACCGAGCTGAAGCCTGCCGATTTCTACGGCAATCCCATGTTCGCCAGCCTCGCCGCCGTCAAGGCCAAGCGGGTCTACAAATTTCCCCAGTTCAACCGCTCGCCCGATGCCGCGGAAATCTATCTCTCCGACGATTGGCTCGCCCGGGTCGCCCATCCCGAGCGCTTCGAGAAGGCGGCCGATTTCCGCCAGACCATGAAGTCCGGCTACAAGCTGATCTACCGCAAGGATCTGACCGACGACCAGGTCCGTGCCATTCTCGAGCTCGACGAGAACCAGGACTCCGCCGGTTACCACGATATCTTCGGCTGAGCGGCACTTCGGCTGAGGCGGCCTCGCTCATGCAGATCGCGGCTGCCTCGCGCCGGTCTTTCGTCAACCTCAGGCCGCGGACGGGGCTGGTCATCGCTTCCCTATCGCTGCTGCTGATCTTCTGCGTGCTCTATTCGATCACGCTCGGGCGCTACAGCGTCAGCCTCGGAAATGTCTGGCTGATCCTCTGGGACAATATCCTGCCGGCGCGCGTGCCCAGCTGGACGCCCGTCGAGGCGGATGTCGTGGAATCCATCCGCCTGCCGCGGGTGCTGGCCGCATTGCTGGTGGGGGCGGGACTGGCCCTCTCCGGGGCGGCGCTGCAGGGCCTCTTCCGCAATCCCCTGATCGACCCCGGCATCATCGGGGTGACGGCGGGCGCCGGCTTCGGCGGCACGCTGGCCATCCTCCTGGTCGGCGGCGGCACGGTGGTGCTCGGCACGGCCTTCGGCTTCGGGCTCGGCAGCCTGCTGCTGGTGCGCTTCCTCGCCAGCGTCCGGGGCCGGACCTCGACCCTCACCTTCGTGCTCGCCGGAGTCGTCGTCTCGGCCTTCTTCGAATCCGCCATCTCCATCATCAAGCTTCTGGCCGATCCGCATCAAAAGCTGCCGGCAATCACCTATTGGCTGATGGGCAGCATCGCCGCCACCGGCTATGGCGATCTCGGCTTGATGGCGTTGGCGATCCTGCCGCCGGCGATCGTGATCTTCCTCCTGCGCTACCAGATCAACATCCTCTCGCTCGGCGAGGACAAGGCCCGCGCCCTGGGCTCGCCCATCGAGACCGTGCAATGGACGATCTTCGCCGCGGTCTCCTTCATCTCCGCCGGCATCGTCGCCACCTCCGGCATCATCGGCTGGGTCGGCCTCGTCATCCCGCATATGGCTCGCGCCTTGGTCGGGCCCGACCATGTGAAGCTGCTGCCGGTCTCGGCCCTGATCGGGGCGATCTATCTCCTGCTGGTCGACGATATCGCCCGCACGGCGACGGTTGCCGAGCTGCCCATCGGCATCATCACGGCCCTGATCGGCGTGCCCGTTTTCGCGGTCATCCTGCGCCGGATCCAAGCCAAGAGCGGCTGGACCCATGATTGAAGTCTCCGGTCTCGGCGTCACCTTGGGCGAGACGCCGGTCCTCGAGGACTACAGCCTGTCGGTCGGCCCGGGCGAGGTGCTGGCGATACTCGGCGCCAATGGTGTGGGCAAGACCACCCTGCTCAATTGCATGGTGGGGCTGCGCCGGCCCAGCACCGGGACGGTCCTCTGCCACGGCAGGATCGGCTATGTGCCGCAGCTCTTCCACGCCACCTTCGCCTTCTCCGTGCTCGACATCGTGCTCATGGGGCGGGCCCGGCATATCGGCCTGTTCGGCGCCCCGCGTGCCCGGGATTACCAGGTCGCCCGGAAATATCTCGAGCTCATGCATGTCGACTCTCTCGCCGAACGGCCCTTCAACGAACTGAGCGGCGGACAGCGCCAGCTGGTCATGATCGCCCAGGCGCTGGCCTCGGAATGCGAGATCATGATTCTGGACGAGCCCTGCTCGGCCCTGGACTACAAGAACCAGTCCATCGTCATCGACTCCCTGCGACGGCTCAATGCCGATATGGGCCTGACCATCGTCTTCACCACCCACGCGCCCCAGCACGGGCTGGAGGTCGCGACCCATGTCCTGCTGATGCAGGACCGAAGCCGCTATCGCCATGGCACGGTGGAGGATGTGCTGACGGCGGAGAATCTCTCCGATCTCTACGACGTCGCCATCGCCAAGGCTGCCTTCGCCGAGGGCGGCAAGTTCACTTTCGCCCCCGCCTTCGCTCGCTGATCCCAAGCCCGGACGGATTCGATGAAAAAGATCGCCTATGTGACCTGGGGTGCGGCGAGCCAGATCACCACCTTCCAGGATTTCGCCGGCTACCTCGACGAGATGCTCTATCTCCGCGAGCTCGAGAGCCATGACCTCAGCCGCTACGCCGCGGTGGTGGTGCCCGACGGCACCGACAGCGTGGCGATCCGCGAGCATGCGGCGCAGCTCAATGCCTATGTCCGCGGCGGCGGTTTCCTCATCATCTTCGGTTGCGGCAAGGTGAATGAGTGGATCGACGTGGTCGATCTCGCCTGGCGGGAGGTCAACACCAAGGATTGGCTCTGGTGGACCAAGCGCAACCCCTATCTCGAGATCCGCCAGCCTGAACCGCGTCATTCCCTCTGCGAGGTCGTTTCCCTGGCGGATATGAGCTGGCATTGGTTCGGGGCCTTCGCGCATCATCCGCAGGCCCAGAGCGCCCTCAATCTCGATGACGACAGCGCCAGCCTGTTTCTCGACTTCCGCAATCTAAGGGGTGGGGGGCGGCTGATCGTCTCGACCCTGGATCCCCACAGCCATAACGGCGAGCGTTTCATGCCGGCGACGACGCGCTTCCTCCAGGGCTTCTATCCCTGGCTGAACCGCGAGCTGGGAATCCCGCGCGCCCGGCCGGGCTTCACGGTCACCTATCTGCAGACCCTGCAGAATTCCGACGAATGGGCGCCCAAGGGCCTGGCCGAGACTATGCCCGATGTCGCGGGCAAGCTCGCCTTCCGCCCGCTCTACCAGCTGGACCCCGGGGATCTGGCCGCGACCGACATCCTCTATCTCCCGCATATCCATGATCAGTTCTATCTGCGCCGCCTGCAGCCGCTGCTGCTCGACTACCTCGCCCGCGGCGGGCATATGATCATCTGCTCGGAGCCGGCGATCCAATGGCTGCCTTTCCTTCACGCCTTCCAGGCCGTCCCGCCGCGGCCCTTCACCAATATCAAGGTCCGCGTCCGACAGGATCCCTTCGGCTTCTTCCGCAACATGGATCCCGATTTCGACGGCTGGTGCGGCATCTTCGGCCAATACGCCCGCGGCTGGTCGAACATGCCGGAAGGGGCGATCTGGCTGACCGAGGTCGGCAGGCAGGCCGACCCCAAGCCCGCCGATTGGCTCTGGCGCTACCCCACGGACGACGGCAAGGGCGGGCTGGTCTTCATGCATAATGGCGACAATATGACCCGCTATCCCGACCATGGCCCCCACAAGCAATGCCTGGTCCGCGACATCTGCCGCGGCCTGATGGACAATGCCGGGACAATGATCAACCGGTTCTGACCCCCGGCCAGCAGGAACACGGCTTCTTCGAAAGCGTCGCGTGATGGGCCGCCGAGCGCGACCGGGACCGTCCGTCGTCTCAAAGCGCCTGCCGCCGCGCGCCGATTCTTCGCGCCCTCAGCTGCGCGAAGACGATGCCATGGGTGATCAGGTAGAACGGCACCAGCACCGTGGGAATGAGAGCCCATGGCAGCAGCTGCACCGCCGCCGAACCCGCGCCCGCATGGATGAGCTGCAAGGGCGAGCCATTCGCCGAGACGACCCCAAGTGCGACGGCGGCAATGAGGTCGAGAGTACCGAGGGCGTTCCATAGCAGGATCTTCCGATTCGCGGCCGTCGAGATCGGAACCGCCAACCACATGACCGGAACAGCGAGCAGGCCCGTGAGCACATCGCCCCATCCGGCCGATTGCGGAAACGGCCCGCCCAAGCGATCGACCAGGGCCAGCAGGAGGAAGAATCCCCCGAGAACGCGCGCGATGTTCAAGCCGACCAGGGTCTGCATCGGAATGGCCAGAAGCGTCGCGCGCGCCGCGGGCGAGAGGATCGCCGCGATGGCGGCCGCGACCAGCGGGAACGCAACGAAGACGCCGATGAGAGGAAACGGCGCCGCCGTGTTCGCGAAATAGCCGGCAGCGGCGCAGGCGGCCGCAAGGCCGGTCCAGATGCCCGCCACGGCGGCCGCCGCTAGGCGAGTCCCGGGGCGCAACGGCATGATGTTGCTGACAGCACCGATGTTCAGGGCGATGACTGCCACGAGGACGACCGTTCCAATGAAGTCGAGCATGACGCTCCTTTCCCATGTTCCTACATGCGTGACGACCTGCTTGCCCCGGTTCCATCTAGTTGCATATGCAACTAACCGGGCAAAAAAAACGATCGATCACCCCATCGCGATGATCCGGGGATTTCTGTTCATGGACATGACAAGCTCCGCGGCCTCCCCACCGAGCATCTTCTTGGCGCGGGTCTGGGCGACGTGCCAGGCAGGCCCGACGCTTTCCAGAAGCTTGCGCCCCTTCGATGTGACCTCCAGCGGCGCGCCGCGCTGATCCCCGCCGTCGGGCACTTCCTTGATCCACCCGTTTTTCAGCATGACCTGCAGATTCCGGGTCAGCGTCGAGGGATCCAGGGAAAGAAACCTGCCCAACTCGTTGCGTCGGACGGGGCCGGCCTTCGTCACCGCCACCAGAAGACCGAGCTGGCTCGACTTCAGGTGAAACCGCCGCAGTTCCTCATCGTAGATCGCCGTCAGCACGCGGTTCATGGCGCGCCAACGGGACATGAGGCATTCATCGGCGATCTGATCCGCGATATTCCAGGCCTCGGGTCGATTCACGAGTCACCTCCAATCTGAAGTAGTTGTATATGCAATAAGATTTGTCAAGAGGCGCACAGTAAACAGTGCCCCGAGTTTCTCGCCGTCAGCCGCCGGCTTTGGCGAGGATCACGATCGACACCCCGCGGGCGGCTTTGCGCTTGTCGGGATTCTGATAGGCATGCGGCACGTTTCCGGGAAAGGCGAGCACATCGCCGGCGGCGAGATCATGACGCTCGCCCGCCACGAAGATCGTGACGCGCCCGTCGAGACAGGTGAAATATTCGCGGGTGCCGGGCAGATGCGGTGTCCCTCGCAGCGAGGCGTCGGGTGCGAAATCCATCAGCCCCAGCATCTCGTCCGGCACGGGCTCGGGCACGAGCGGCCGCACGGTGATGCCGCGCCCGCGAGACTGCTTGGGCATGTCGGCCTCGGCCCAGCGGTGTGTCTTCGCCCGCGGGCCCGCCAGCAATTCGTCGATCGGCACCGCCAGGGCGCGCGCCACCTTGACCAGAACGGCGAGGGAGGGATTGCCTTCGCCGGATTCGAGATTGGCGATGGTCGAGCGCGGCAGCTCGGCCGCCTTGGCCAGGGCCTCCTGCGTCAGGGTCCTCATATGGCGGAGGCCCGCGAGATTGCGGGCGAGGTGACCGGCCACGTTCTCGGTTTCGTCCATCCTTTCGACCTTTCGCCAATCTGCTGGACGGCGCGGTCGCCGAATCGCGCCGATGCCGTCATCTCCTTGTCCAACAGAGGAGACATAGCATGACTCAGAATATCCGACGGCAGCAGCCCTTAAGGGATCTGAAGGTCGCCATCACCGGGGGAACCTCGGGGCTTGGCCTGGCGCTGGTCCAGCAGTTCGCCGAGGCCGGCGCCGCGGTCGCTTTCGTGGCGCGCGATGCGGCGCGCCTGGCCCGCGTCGCCGCCAGCCTTCCCGGCACCCACGGCTTTCCCGGCGATGTGGCTGAGAAGGCCGACATCTACCCTCTCGCCACCGCGATCGCCGGCGCGCTCGGCGGGCTCGATGTGCTGATCAACAATGCCTCCGATCTCGGCCCCGTGCCGCTGGCGCTGCTCGCCGATACGGAGTGCGAGGATCTGGAGCGCGCTCTGGCGACCAATCTCGTCGGCCCCTTCCGCCTGACCAAGGCCCTCCTCGGCGCTTTGGCCGCTTCGGCCCGGGAGGGCCGCGGCGGGATCGTGGTCAATATCTCCAGCGACGCTGCCGTCACCCCCTATCCCGGCTGGGGTGCCTATGGGGCGAGCAAGGCGGCCCTCCATCATCTCAGCCGGATATGGCAGCTGGAGCTGGTTGAAGCCGGCATCCATGTCCTGTCTCACGATCCCGGCGACATGGACACGCCGCTGCATGCCCTGGCTGTGCCGGACGCCGATCCCGCGCTGCTCAAATCGCCGGACGATTCGGCCCGAGAGCTGATCGCGGCGATCGCGGCGGTCTTGCCGCGCCCTCTGGTTTCCTCGGCGAGGTGAGGGATGCTCGCCGCCCGCGAAGCGATCCAGCGTCCCCGGGACGCCAAGCTTCTGGCCGTCGATGCGGCTGGACGCATCACCCATCACAACCGCTCGGCCCTCATCGGGCTGCTGCGGCCGGGCGATCTCGTGGTCGCCAATGATGCGGCGACCATTCCCGCCAGCCTCACCGGTATCCATGAGCCGACGGCGGCGCCAATCGAGCTCCGCCTCGCCGCGCGAGCGACGCTCCGCCCCGATGACATCAGCCGGTTTTCCGCCATCGTCTTCGGCGCCGGCGACTGGCGGATCCGTACCGAAGACCGGCCCCCGCCGCCGCCGCTCCGCCGCGGCGACCGGCTGCTCCTCGGGCCGCTCGCCGCGACTATCGAGGCGATTTTGGGCCATGCCCGCTTCGTGAGTGTGGCCTTCGCGGGTTCGACCGATGCAATCTGGGCCGGGCTCGCGCGGCATGGCCGGCCCATCCAATATGCCCATCTCAGCCAGGCGCTGGCGCCCTGGGATGTCTGGACCAGGATTGCCGGCCGGCCGGCCGCTTTCGAGCCGCCCTCGGCCGGCTTTGCCCTGGATTGGCAGCTGCTCGCCAATCTCAGCGCCAAGGGCATCGGCTTCGCCACCCTCACCCATGCCGCGGGCATCTCGTCCACAGGAGAGGACGTCCTCGATGCCCGGCTTCCCCTGGACGAGGCCTATGTCATTCCGCCCGCAACCGTGGCCGCGATTGGGGAAGCGAAGGCGAGGGGCGGGCACGTCATCGCGATCGGCACCACGGTGGTGCGCGCCCTTGAGCATGCCGCCGGGGAGCATGCCGCCGGGGAGCATGCCGCCGGCCGCAACGGTGGCGCGCTTGCCGCCGGCGAGGGCATCGCCACCGGCCGGATCGGACCGGCGACGCCCCTCAGGATCGTCGATGCCATTCTCTCAGGCGTGCATGAGGCCGGCACCAGCCATTTCGAGCTGCTCCGCGCCTTTGCCGGGGCCGAGATTCTGGCGGCCGCCGACCGCGCCCTGAATGCCCTGGGCTACCGAACCCATGAATTCGGCGATTCGATCTTCCTGGAGACATCCGGCCGGCGCGAAGGCCACCAGCCCCGCTTCGCCGAGGCGGGTTTCCTCTCCCACGGGAAATGATCTAGCCTGGAGTTCCTAGGCCGAGGCTTTGACGGGGGCTGCATGTCCGGGACCGAAACTCTTCTCGCCGAGCTCGCGCGGCTGGCGAACGGCCCCTTGACCGCGGCGACCGCCATGCCGCCCGGCCTCTACCACGACCCTGAAATCTTCGCGCGCGAGCGGGACAAGCTCTTTGCCCGCGGCTGGCTCTGCCCGGGCCTCGCCGCAGAGATCCCGAAGCCGGGCGACTACCTCAGCTTCTCCATCAACGACCAGCCCCTCTTCGTCATTCGGGGCGAGGGCGGCATCCGCGCCTTCGCCAATGTCTGCCTGCATCGGATGATGCGCCTCGTCGAGGGGCGGGGAAGCTGCAGCCGGATCGTCTGCCCCTATCACGCCTGGACCTATGACACCGACGGCCAGCTCCTGGCCGCCGCCCATATGAAGCGCACCCCCGGCTTCGATCCGCGCGAGCATCATTTGGCGGAGATCCGCTGCGAGATCTGGCAGGGCTGGATCTATGTCACCCTCGATCCCGCCGCCGAGAGCCTGTCGCGGCTCCTGGCCCCGCTGGAGGCGATGGTCGCGCCCTATGACATGGCGGGTTATCTGCCCATCGCCGAGCACGATCATGTCTGGAACACGAATTGGAAGCTGCTGACCGAGAATTTCATGGAGGGCTATCACCTCCCGGTCACCCATCGCAAGACAGTGGGCGCCTGGTTCCCGGCCGAGGACACGGTCTTCCCCGCGGAGACCTCCCCGGGCTTCACCCTGCAGACCTTCACCAAGTCGGAAGGCGCCACCTATGGCCGCGCCCATCCCGCCAATACCCGGCTGGAGGGAGCGCAGCGCTACACCTCCGTGATGCCCACGGTCTTCCCCAGCCATATGTATGTGCTGGCGCCGGACCATCTCTGGTATCTCTCCCTGCGGCCGAAATCGGTCGGCGAGGTGCATGTGCGCTTCGGGGCGGCGCTCGCGCCCGAGGTGATGGCGAGCCTCAACGATCCCGAGAGCTTCACCGCCGATCTCGTGGGTTTCTTCGACCGGGTGAATGCCGAGGACCGGGTGGTGGTCGAAGGGCTCTACGAAGGCACCGGCGCCCCGCTGGCCAAGCCCGGCCGGCTCTCCTGGCTCGAGCGCGAGATCCATGATTTCATGGGTTACCTCGCCCGCGGACTCTCTTCCTGAGAGACGAAGCACCACTCATTCCGCGAAGCCGATTCCAGGAGACAGAACGGGTGATATTTCACAAGAGAGTGCTTGTTTGCATCTTGCTGTCGATATTGATCGTCGCCTTTGTCCATTACCTGCAAAATTTTCCGGCTATCTTCGACATCAATCTCGCCGACGAGACGAGGTATATGGGCATGGGGCAATCCTCGGCCCCCCTCCCGCTGGATA
>Ga0310811_10002952_pt1 | contig 21373 bp, 23 predicted proteins | sample YCmetagenome_FD_207642 | JGI IMG/M metagenome (GOLD analysis project Ga0310811, IMG submission 207642) | Soil microbial communities from experimental microcosm in Duke University, North Carolina, United States - YC | ecosystem: Engineered > Artificial ecosystem > Soil microcosm > Unclassified ...
ACCACTCAATATGAGCATAGAAGGTCGCCATACATTCCATCACCTATCTGAAATTCTCCAATCACTCCTGGCTGCATCAGACGTCTGGTCACTCCTGACTCAGTATCTGCTATTGGAAACATCACTCATCCGTAGTCTGTTACGCTCTCGAGAACTTGAGAAGAACAAATTACAGCTTGTCAGTTACCAACAGCTTTTAAACATCGCACGCCACTACGATCAGTTACAAAAAATATCCACGCAACAGGATAGCACCTCAGCAAAACAGATAAGTGAGACGCCACTAAGCGAGCAAATCGCGGGCTTTCTGGACTATCTAAACCTGCTTGTCCTGCTCCGTCAGGATACAGGAAACCGTCAGAACAATGAAGAACAACAGGACGAACAAACTGATATACTCCGCGTCATGACGGTCCACGCCAGTAAAGGCTTAGAGTTTCCCATTGTATACCTGCCCGGATTAACGCAACGACGTTTTCCCAGCCAGTTTCGCTCAGAAACATTGCCCTTACCAGTTGGTGTACTGCAATACGTAGACGAGAATGAGCATGATCGGCATGAAAATCAGGAATCTTGCCTCTTTTATGTCGGTGTAACCCGTGCTCGTGACCACATTATTCTGAGCTATAGTGAACGCTACGGCAAGCTCAAACAGAAGCCTTCTTTCTATCTGGACCCATTAAAAGAAGAACTTCCCACGAAGCGCATACAACAACTGTACTGGTCACAACAATATGTGAGTACAGTGCTCACGCAAATGCAGGAGACAGATGAAGCAGCCTTACTATCACAACCAGATAGAAGTTTTATCCAGGCCATGCAAAACCCGATCATCACCGCTCAGGCCATCGAGTCCTATCAACGCTGTCCCAGACGATACGCCTATACCTATATTTATCATTTCAACGGAGATGAGGATGGCTATCTCATTTTTATCAAAAGCACACAAAAAACCATTCAGGTGCTGAATAGATTGCGAGAACAACAAGAGCCCATCGACACTGAAGAGATCCATGCTTTATACAACCAGCACTGGCAAGAACTGGGTGGACAGGAAGCTCATTTCTCCTCACTCTATGAAGAACATGGTCATGATGTCATTGAGTCGCTGCACCGACAACTTTCTATGCAAGAGCAACCGAACTGGAATATACGACCAAGCTATGACATTGACATCGTAGGCACCAAAGTACATGTCACCATAGATCGCGTTGAGCAGAGTGACGCAACAGAGGAACCAGCCCGTTTTATTCGTACCCGGATGGGTAAACGAAAAAGCAAGCCAGAAGCAGACACACGTGAACTCTTATACACACTGGCCTACCGTCAACATCATCCAGGGCAAGCGGAGGAAGTTCATAGCCACAATCTAAGCACAGGCGAAATAGCGCCGATTACCATGACCTCCCGCAAAGAAAGTAGTCTCTATGAAAAAGCAACGCAGGCCATCAAAGGAATAGAGCAGCATGACTATCCAGCGCAGCCAGCAGAACCATCACGCTGCCCATCATGCCCTTTCTTTTTCATCTGCCCATCATAAAAATTGTATAGTATACTCACATCTGCATAAATGCGTATACAATAGAAGAGAACAGAGGATCATTTTCACATAGCACAAAAGTGAGGAAAAGCAAATGGAAGATAGAGATATCTTGCAACACATCCAGACACTTGTAGATGAAGAACATAGCCTCATGCAGATGGAAGCATCTGGTCAACTCGAAGGAGATCAACGAGAGCGATTTCGGAGTATCGAAGTCCATCTAGACCAATGCTGGGATCTACTCCGTCAGCGCCGTGCCCGCCGTAATGCCGGACTCAATCCAAATGAAGCTCAGGAAAGACCTGCCAACATTGTTGAAAATTACAAGCAATAATAACAAAAAAATACGTAGATCACGCAACAAAGATGTGATCTACGTGTAGCTCTAGCTATTTCATACCACATTGCAGTCACTATTGACGGGCTTATAAATACACACCACGATAGCGTTCAGGAAGCATGTCGGCAATCCGGCGCATGACTTCTTCAGTAGTGGACTCAATATCCTCGCGTGTCGCCTTCGTACCTTTCGGTTTAAAGACAATCGGCTCGCCATATGAGACTGTGACATGAGCACCAAACTTCTTAAACGTATTCTCACTACCCCAGATTGCTACAGGCACAACAGGCACACCAGACATTAGAGCAATCATCCCAAGGCCATTATGTCCCTTTGCCAGAGTACGAGTTTTACTACGCGTTCCTTCTGGATAGATAATAAACACTTTTTTATTGCGCAGTTGCGTAATAGCGGCGCGAATAGCCTGACGATCACTCTCATTGCGCTTGACAGGGAACGCCCCCAGAAAACGGACCAGCCATCCCATTTTACTATAAAAAGATTCCTCTTTAGCCATATAGACAACTTTACCAGGGACATTTAACGGCACAAGAGGAATATCAGTCCAGGAGAGATGATTTGAGGCAATGATATATGGACCCTTACGAGGGATATTGTATCGTCCGCGCAAATGTAACCGGATGATAATAAAAAAGACAAATTTGGCAAAAAAGCGTAATGCTTCATAGAGGACACGGGGTGTTGAATACGGTTCATACAGATTCTTCTCTGGTTTTTTCGCCTGTTCGGATTGTGCTGACTTTCCCGCCGAGTTCGTGGCATCCGTCTCCTGTTTCATACGGTTTCCTCCACATGTTGTAAGATAGCTCCGAGTACCTGCGGTATATCCAGGTGATCGGTTTCAATGACAACGGCATCCGCAGCAGGTTTCATGTTCTCACGATCAATATCATCGCGTCGTTCAATATCACGCACAACATCTTCGAGAGGAGGCAGATGAGAACCCGTTTCACCGAAACGCGCAACCAGTTCTGTATAACGCCTACGTGCCCGCTCTTCCAGACTTGCGGTTAAATAAATCTTCAATTTCGCATCAGGTACTACTATTGCTCCAATATCACGCCCCACCATGACAATGCTATCCTGCTCTGCCATCGCACGTTGTTGCGCAATAAGGATCGCTCGCACTTCTGGATGAGAAGAAACAAGTGAAACCGCTTTAGTCACAGCAGCATCACGAATATCCCATGTAACGTCTCTGCCATGCACAATGACCGTATACTGTCGTCCATCCTGAATATGTGGATGGTCAATGGTAATCTCAGCATGACGGGCAAGCCTGCCCAAAGCCGGGCCATCATAAATATCAATGCTCTCGTGAAGCGCGAGCCAGGCCACCGCCCGATACATAGCTCCTGTATCAACATAGAGATAATTTAACTGCCGGGCAAGTTGTTCGCCAATAGTGCTTTTCCCCGATCCGGCAGGTCCGTCAATCGCAATACATTGTGGCCCAGACATGAATCCTCCGCAAATTAATGATAAATATACAGAACGGATTATATCATACTCTCTCTTTGTGGCACTGACTTCTGAAGCATAGTAGGAGAGGATGACAACGCTATACAAGAATATACACATGGAGGACATGAGACGATAAAACGTGGTATGGGGCCTCTTCACATCATCAAATGGTGCACTTCTTGCTCTGTCAGATGACGCCATCCCCCACGCGGAACACCTTTTATGCTCAAAGATCCAATACCTGTTCGTGCCAGTTCCAATACAGGATGTCCAACCGCTGCCAACATTCGCCTCACCTGTCTTTTGTGACCCTCATGTATAGTCAGCGCGATACGACTGTTCGCCCCAATACGTTTTACAACACGCACCTCCGCAGGCGAGGTCATAAAGGAATCACCTTCATCCTCACGTATTGTGATCCCTGTACACAACATACTCAGAGCAGCATCAGAGAGAGATCCTCTTATCAGTGCTTCATAATGCTTCTGTGTGTTATAACGCGGGTGAGCCTGATGTAAGGCAAAATCACCATCGTTGGTCAACAATAAAAGACCACTGGTATCTTTATCCAGACGTCCAACTGGATAGACGCGCAAACGACGCAATTCAGGCGGCAGAAGGTCCAGCACAGTACGACGCCCCTGCGGATCATGAGCCGTTGAAACATAGCCCACAGGCTTATGTAAAAGCACATAGACGTGTTGTGTTGTCGTCTGCACCTGTTTCCCATCCACAGTGATTCGATCACGCTGTACGTCAATACGTGTGCCCTGAGTCGTAATTGTTTCACCATTCACCTGCACCCGACCAGCACTGATCAACTCTTCCGCATGACGACGCGATGCAATACCTGCATGGGCCAAAAAACGCGAAAGGCGCTCACCTTGCAATACCTGTTCCTGCTCATTCATATTCATTCCACTCACTCATATATCGTTCTTGCTAAACACACAAATATCACATCGCTTCTCACGACAGGTCTGCTGATAGACATAATGAAGTGCCTGCTGGCGACAACTCCCTCCTGGCTCATGCGGCAATAACAATTGATCTCGCATCATGCGCGTAATCCGATTTGAGGAAAGACCCGGATGCGCCATATACACTGCCTGCGCACGCTCACCCAACCAGAATCGCTGCTCAATAATAGCAACTGCGGCAGCAAAAGGCAAAACCACATTGACAATAAGTATATCAACGCGGGCAAGACTCAAACCAAACAATGTGAGTTCCTCACGCAACGCGGTTACAGTTGTATCCTCATCATCACTGGCAAGCAATATTTCACAAAACATGTGCCAGATTCCATGAGTACGCCCACAGGCCACAATTTTACCTAATGCACGTAGCCGTTGCGCATCCAGTGGTGATGGAAAATCAGCACGTCCTGACGGTTCCGGTACCAGGCCCTTACCTTCCCATAGACGCACGCCAATCGCATAAAAAAGCTCCCGATCACGTCCATAAGCCAGTCCCTCCGCCAGCGCTATCACCAGACAAAAATCATACTGATTATTGCGGACCGCAGAAACATCATCCATCAACCGATGGAGCCGTTCCACAAAAGCATGGGCTTTCTGCTCAAAACGCAATACGCCAATACGCTCTAACCACTGATCTCGCTCAGTCTGGCTCAGTTGTGTGATTATGTGATGACAGGGCCACACAATTACCATGTCTGATACTGAAGGCCGCAACGCTCGTAACGGCACATCAGTGAGTACACAAATCGGGATACTGCTGCCATTCTGCTTTCTGGTTGGTTGATCCTCATCACCGATCAAAACAACATGTAACACAACGGCATTATACCGTGAATCACGATCATGCTGGTGCCTCTTCCAGTCGCTCGTCCGAATGTGAAACTCCACATCCCCAACACAACGCCCCACAGCAACCATATCATCACCCAAAACAGCAAAGACAGCATCACGAACATCAGGACCTGCCGCACTCCCCGTTCGTCCACCAAAAAGGAGTTGATACCGCACACCATTCTGTAATGGCAAAATGGTCCCTGGCACTAATGCCCACCAACGTCGCGCAACCTCATATTCATATGGCGCAGCAGGTGAACAAACTATCAATCCCCAACAATCCCAAACAACTTGTCACTCATTCCTTCATATCACGATGCAAATACAAAATCACCTCAAAAGCATATACAGATACTTCTCTTTATATTATATGAATCCAGCAATATATAGCAGATTGCTCTGGAAGTTCAGCCATTATCACACCTGAAGCTCCAACCTACAAAGAATTATTGAACAGAAAGAAATATGAATACACACCAAAACAGGAGCGTAGTGTAATATACTACGCTCCTGCTTTCATGAACAGGTACTTGCTCTACAAAAACCTTTATTTATCAGCACCTACTTGCTTATGGATATCGATCTCATCTTTATGAGTTCGCACCGTAATTGGAGCCTGCTCTCCTTTGCCATTTGTCAGATGTTTGAAATCATTCCGCACGATGCCAGATCCATCCGTAACGTACACATGAAAAGGTAACGTTGTCGGCAATGTGAGATTCACAGGCCCCTCATAGGTCGAGAAAAGATAGGAACCTCGTCGCTCTACCAGCCCCTGAAACATGACGGTTCCAAGCATAGCTTCCACCGATGAATGACCACTTAGAGACGTTTGATGGAGATCAACCGATCCAACATTGGCAACAGCAGTCACTGCCCCTTGCACATTTTGCACATGAATAGGTCCATTATCTGTTGCCAGGGAAAAGTTTCCCTTACTGTCGGAAACTGAGACGGAACCTTTCCCAACCTGCGCGGAAACATTTCCATGTAGATTATCAATAGTCATAACCCCGGTTTCAGTATAGAGGGTGACATCCGTCGTTGAAGGAATGGTAATATCCAGATCGATGTGGCGCGAACCAATGAAAACCGGGTTGCTATCAACGCGAGCATCTATATCAAACGTAGCACCTGTCTGCCTATACGCGACCCCCATATCGTTCAACCCCAGACCAAACCCCGCAGCATAACGACGCTCTTGTACTCCAAATGGTCCGTTCTGCTGCCCATGTACACGGATAGCACCGTTCACATTGCTCACAATCATTTTCAGATGATCGCTGGCAGTTATAGGATAGAAAGATGAACGGCTCATCATGCCCAGATATGATCCAACCCCGACAAATGACATCATGACGAACAGTGTCGTACCGAATAAAAGTAAAATCTGTCGCCCAAATTCATTTTGATCGGCATGATGCTGGATTAAACCTCGATCTCTCCATAATGACCCATGTGATCCGTAGAATTCCCTGAATCGCATTTGCTGCGTAGGTGCTTTTAGTGGTCGTTGCAGAATGACATTGCGTTGTATTTTCCCTGTCGTTACATCATTCTGCTCTCTAGCTAACTGGTCTTGTTGCGCATCAGTAGATTCAGATCCATTTTCCAGAACTGTAGCATTCACATTATCCATTATGCCTGCCTCTTTTTGTCGTGCTCTCAATAATGCACACGCCCATTTTTCTCTACTCACTATCGGCAAGGCACACAAGAATCTCCATCAGCTTATTCACTGGTTGGACAGAAAACACTCAATGTTCATAGACCAGATGAGCCGAGCGTTGATTGCGTCTGGCGTTAATCCAGGCAAACGGAATGCGCCAGAGAGAGAGCAGGATGGTATTTGAAATGAAGGCAACCAACCAGAACGTCCAGGGAGGAATGGCATGATCAACAAATAAGCCACGCAAAATCATCGCAACAGGCCAGGAGCCAAGCCAGGCAAAAAAAGTTCGCTTTGCCATCATCCGTGGATCAGCCAGCACTTCGCGCCGAAAAGCACCAATAAAAGGCGAAACCACAAACCACCCGGCCAGAAATGGCAAAGCTGTCTGGATAATCAGCAAGAGTGTTGCGATGCCAGCCACTTCACCATGACTGCGCCGACCAATCAGCGCAAAAATCAAAAAGACAATCACATCCCCCAATACCAGCGCAACAATGCGCAGCACATCATTATTCGTCCGCAACTTCTGCTCGCTCATAACAGCGCCCACCGTTCCTCTTTCTCGATTATGAGACAATCTTACAATTCCAATTTTTCTTGTTGTTCGCGCACAAGCTCTTCAACAGCCGCCAACTCGGTACGCACACTACGGATACGCATCGCAATTGCTCCAAGATAGATACATACCCCTAACCAGGCAATAATATAGGCGGCAAGAACATAGATATTTCCCATCAGATCGCTCCTTTGCTACATTACGATGGTACGTAAACGCTCAGCAGATGCCTGTAAACGCTGCAATTGATACACCTGGATCATCAAAAAGCAGTACAGCAGCGTAAACGAGATAACAGCAACCAGAAAAGTCAGGGCATCAGCCAGTGGCATAGAACTGATCGGTTGTGGATGCTGACCTCTCCACCAGAGCACCGACAAATAGATGATAGGTACATCTATCACGCCGATAATGCCTACAACCGCCCCCACACGTGCACTCTCCTCGGTTCGCCCCATATAGCTCCTCAGCATGATATAACCGATAAACATAAACCAGAGAATCAGACACGCTGTTAGCTTGGGGTCCCACACCCACCATGCTCCCCAGATCGGCTTCCCCCAGAGTGAGCCACCAATAATCCCTAAAGACAAGAACACAACACCAATTTCAGCCGAGGCACGTGCCAGCCAATCTAGCCGCTCATCACGTACAAAAAGATACGCAATACCCGCCAAAGCCAGTACCCCAAACGCCAGCATCCCAATCCAGGCCATCGGCACATGGATATAAAAGATACGCTGTGGCTCTCCCTGTATCGCATCAAGTGGCGCATATTCAAAGGCCATCCAGATGGTCAGTGCGATCCCGATAGCAGAAAAAGCGCCGAATAGCAGAGATATGATCGGCGTACGCCTGCCAACCTTATTCTGAGCAAGAGCATCAATGTTCTTTTGCACAGTTGCTTGCTTCGCTACAGCCATAATATATCCGCTCCTCATTAATCCAGTCATCTTTATCCTGACAACGCCTATACCAAAATAGAATACTTATTCTTCCACCACGGCTGGAAAGACCAGCGTTGCCACACTCACAAAGATGACATCAAAGGCAATTAACAGGCTCAACCACGGTGGTTCATTGAGTGCTGGCACCAGTAATAAGCCAGTCGCACGCACCGCTCCAATCACAACAGGGACAAGCAGAGGAAATACCAGAATCGGCAATAACATATCTCTGGCTTGTACCGAGGCCGTCAAAGCGGCAAACAATGTACCAATCGTAGCAATACCAACAGTCCCTAATACCAGTACAGGCAAAAAAGCTCCAAATAACGATAATGGTAGATTAAACAACACAATAAAAACAGGAACCGCGACAAGTTCAATAATTCCAATAAATAACAAATTTCCTAGCAACTTGGCAAGGTAGATTGCTTTACGATCAACAGGACTGAGCAATAGGCGATCCAGAGGTAGCTGTTCACGCTCAGTAAGCATCGTGCGCCCCAGACCAAGCAAGCTCGCGAACAGAAAGGCAATCCATAACACACCAGGAGCAACCGCACGCTGATTGGCGACATTCAAATCAAAGGTAAAATTGAAGACAACCAGCACCAGTAAAGCGAACATGCCCATACTGAGCCAGGTCTGTCTGGTGCGCAATTCGTAGCGAATATCTTTCCATAAAATGGCCCAGACCTGTTCCCAGAATTCACCAATCGCACTCATCGCATCACCTCTTGATAACATGCTTGCAACTGTGCCAGCGTCAAATCGGCTGTCTGATGTCGAGAGCTAATCCGTCCATGCGCGAGAAATATTACTTCGTCGCCCCAATGCAATGCATGCTCCAACTGATGGGTTGTAAACAATGTACAACCACCACGCTGCTGATGTTCCCACAGTAATTGCGCGATCAGTGCATTCCCTTCCTGATCCATCCCAGTATCAGGCTCATCCAGCAAGAGCACTGCTGGCTGATGCAGAAGCGCACGCGCCCAGGCCACACGCTGCACCTGTCCACGAGAAAGCGCACGCACACGATCATGCATTTTACGATCCAGATCCAGACGTTGCACCAACGACAAAACCTGTTCTCGTGCATGCTCAACCCGATACAAACGCCCAAAGAACAACAAATTTTCTAATACACTCAGTTCTTCATAAAGATAAGGCTGATGCGCAACGAAACCTATCTGCCTCCGCATCTCTAATGCTTCATGCGCACGATCCAGGCCAGCTATCTGGATCGTTCCTGCATCTGGTTTTGCCAGTCCAGCAAGAATACGCAAGAGTGTGGTCTTACCCGTCCCGTTCGCGCCCAACAAAGCCAGACACTGACCGGCAGCGACAGTTATATCAATACGCCGCAACACTGGTCGTAACCAGTAGCTTTTTTTCAAGCCCTGAATGGTTACTAGCGCTGTATCCAGCATCGTTTCACTGCCTGACTGTAGTAGTGGCTGAGACAAAGCATTTGCAGATTGCTTCGTATGTTGCCCATTCATCGCCGCGATATCTCCCGTTCACTCATCATCAATCGCAAGCGAGCCTTCAGCTTGCCACGACGCGCTTCATACGCTGCTTTATCGATCTGCCCCTCCTCATGCTCTTTATCCAGTTTCAACAGTGCCTGTAGCAACTCCTGTTCACGATCAGCACCTTGCGGTGAATCAACAACAGCCTCGTCCTTTACCTTTTCCGTATTCACTGACGAGGAAACTTTTTTGCCCTGACGATTCCCACCGCGCCCCCTGTTCTGGTAGAGATACCATGTCAGAGCGACGATAGCCAGCAGACCGAGAGCCGCGACAACAAGCCAGAGCATGTTAGCACGAGCGGGCGAACTGGAAATTGTCTCCTGCGGTAGAGGTAAATTATCAAGACCAACCTGCACATCCTGCTGTGCCAGCAAACCAGTCGTATTGAATGAATGGTAGGATTTTTGATTCGCGTTCACAATCCCCTGTGAAGTCAGTTTCGTCGCACCGACGTGAAAATCAGTTGCCACCATAAATGTTAATTGTACGGTTGGATACATGGGTACATAATCAAAGGCATAGGTCGACGTTGTATAGGGAATTTCGAAAGAGAACGAGAAATCATTACTGCCAGGGAGTAGAGCCGCGTTCGTCGCGAAGCCACGATCAACCTGAATTACCTGATAACCGCTGAAACCCTGTCCCAACGCGATATTCTTCGCCCCCACGGGCAAGGAGAAGAAGAGAGCATTGGGTTTACCTTTGCTGGCATCAAGCGAACCCACAAATGATTTCGTATTCAGATTTTGAAACGAGAACGCTTCCGAAACACTCATCAAACCCTTGCCAGCCTGAGCCTGATTCACCAGCACAGTTGATTGCACTATCGCCACATTCTTCGTACTATACATGGCCTGATAGATGGTCAAATTCACCCGCTGCACTGGCTTTTGCGCTAACGAAACCACATTGCTGACGTATTGCGCCCCCTGATAATTGATATAGACCGCATAACTGATCGTCTCATCAGTTGAGAGTTGAGGAAATGAATAATTCCCATGCGCATCTGTCTTTGTTTTTGCCAGATCCTTTGCATTATTGCCCTGTGCCTCCTGCAATGTGACAATCTGATTAGAAACCGGAGCATTATGCTCACTCCCATTCAATAACTGTCCGGTAATATGACCGCTCTGAGTAGCAGCATGTACAAAGCCTGATGGCATGAACAGCAGGCTAGAAATCAACAACAGCAGCAGGATAGAGGAGATAGATAGCATCTTAATGATCAGCTTTTTCATACGACTCCTTTAATGTCTGCAACTGTTCTTCGATCTCATTATCAATCTCTTGCTCGCGCTCGTAACGGGAACGCAATGCGGAGACAGCACGACGCATATACCGTTCCCGTAACTCTTGATAGTCTGATGGCACGATATTGCCCAGTTGATAATCCAGCTCTACTTCTTGAATAGCATTGCGTGCCGCCATCTCTTCTTCTGACATCTGCCCATACGAAGTGGTCGCAAGGGCGAGCTGATCAGATACCTGCCCCGCTTCTTTTTTCTGAGTTCGAAAAAGCGGATAAAGCACATAACACAATGCGAATAAGCCTAGAAGCACTGCCACAATAATCGCCATCAGCTTCCCTCCATTACATTTGGTTGGAAGAGCACATCTTCAGCAGCCAACTCTTTTTCAACTTGTGCCCGATAAATCTCCCACGCCCCATCATCATGTTGCTCATTACTACGTTCCGGTATCTCAGCAGGCTCTCTACTCTCCGATTGAGATGATGGGAAATAGCTCCTGCGCAACCAATCACGCACAACAAACAACAGCAGAAACGCGCCTCCAAGCAAAAGCGTCATGGGAACCAACCAGGCCAGGATAGAAAATCCATGCCAGGGGGGTGCCCAGACAATGTTCTGTTCCCCATAACGGCTGGCAAAATACTGGATCACTTCTTGCTCAGAGCGCCCTTGCTGTAACTGCTCACGAATAACCGAACGCATCTGTTGTGCTATTGACGCACTGGAATCTTCTACCGATTCCCCCTGACAGACAGGGCAACGCAACTGAGACGCAACATCCCGTACACGCTGATCCAATGTCTCATGTCTGGGCATCACAAACGCCAGCCAGAACCAGACTGCTACCATAATGAGTACAGTAGCAAGCACAATACAAAGTGGACGCCAATATGATCCTATTGATCCGCGAGCTCGTGCTCCCATCATACCGTCACACCTCCATGTACCTTCTGCTTCTCAGACTTTTCGCCAGATACGCTACTACCCGGTGCCACAACACGCTTACGCTGAGATGCTGCCGTACGATGTCGCTCAGGCCACCAGCAGCAAATGCCGCCAATAATCATCAGAATGCCACCATCCCAGACAAACGGTACCAATGGATTATAAAAGACAGAGATAGTCGCCTGTGATGATCCATTCCAGTCTGAGAGGAAGACATACAAATCTGCTGCATTAAATGTGTTAATAGAGATCAGGCTGGTAGGTTGTGAAGGATAGTTATTGTACACGACACGCCCAGGATAAATATATTTCACCAGTTGACCATCATACCAGATCTGAAGTTGTGCAATCTCCGTTTGTTTATCAACATCCTGCACATTAATATTGCCCAGAAAGGTCAAACGATAGCCAGCGATTGTCATATCCTGACCGGCATTCAACGCCACAGAATCGCGCTGCTGCTGAAAATAGCTTGAGCCGATAATGCCAACCACCAGCAAAACAAGTCCCAGATGGACAATATAGCCACCATAGCGCCGTCGATAGCGATTGAATAATTGATAGAGCGCGACAACATAAAATTCGCCATGACTGTGACGCACACGCATACCACGCCATAGTTCATACAGCATCGCCATCGCGGTAAAAGCGCAGACAGAAAAGCCGATATTCGCGATCACATTCGTCACGCCAAACAGAGGCAAAATAAGCGCACACGCGGCAGCCATCAGCGCAGGAACACAGAGATTACGCCATAGAGACGCCACAGATGTACGTCGCCATGCCAGCAGCGGACCAACCCCCATCGCAACAATCAACACCACCGTCAGAGGTGCCATCACCTGATCATAAAAAGGTGGCCCTACCGTCTCCGTTTGTTTGATAAAAAATGCCGTAATCAACGGAAAGACGGTTCCCCACAGAGTCGCGAAAGTCATACCGACAAGTAACAGATTATTAAGTAAAAAGACACCCTCACGAGAAAGCACCGAATCAAACTCTTGTTCCGCTTGCAGGCGTGGAAAACGAAAGGCAAACAGTCCGCTTGAGAAAAGAATCACAATCACCAGAAACGCAAAATAGTACGCGCCAATGTTTGAGTACGCAAATGAATGTACCGAACTGATGACACCACTGCGTACCTCAAATGTGCCAAAGATCGAGAGCGCAAACGAAGCGATGACCAGAAAAAGATTCCAGACCTTTAACATGCCACGTCGTTCTTGCACCATCGTCGAATGCAGAAAAGCAGTCATAGTTAGCCAGGGTAACAGCGCAGCATTTTCCACCGGGTCCCAGCTCCAATACCCCCCCCAACCCAGTACATGATAGGCCCACCACGCACCCAACAACAGACCAGCGGACTGAATCGTCCACGATGCCAGTGACCAGCGCCGAATCGCACGTAACCAATCAGCATTCAACTGCCCTGTAATCAAAGCAGCCACCGCGAACGCGAATGGTACGGAAAAGCTCATAAATCCCATCAGCAATAGCGGAGGATGCAATAACATACCAGGGTCCATCAGCAGAGGATTGAGCCCAACACCATCCGCTGGCGACACCACAGAACGTGCAAATGGATTTGAGACTGATACCAACACCAGCACAAAGAATGTCTCAATACCCATCAATGTCGCCAGAATATATGGCACCATCGCTTTCGGAGCACGTCTGGACGAAAACACAAAGATCGCTGAAAACACGGCGAGCATAAACGCCCAGTAGAGCAGCGAACCATCCTGCCCACCATAAAACGCCGCCGCCGTAAAATACCACGGCATCGCACGACTGGATTGTTCAGCCACATATGCAACCCCAAAATCATGGGTTAAAAACGAAGCAAGCAATGCAGCAACAGCCAGGAGCATAAAGAATGTCACGGTCAGCACACTGCGTCGCGTACTCTCAACCAGCATTGGTCGCTGATAGATCACCCCAAGCACGGCAGCAACAATCGTAAAGAGTGCAAATCCTAATGCCAGGTAAAGCGCAATCACGCCAAGATCTGAGAAATACACAGTTCATCCTTCTTATTGCGTCACGGTCGGTGTGGCGGCTTGAAACTTCGACGGACATTTAGCTAACAATGTTTGAGCCTGAAATGGACCACTTCCAGAGTAGCGCCCCTCCACCACCACCTGAACACCTGCACGAAAAATATCAGGCACGACGCCACTATACGAAACCTGCAACGTTTGATTGTCATCACCAATGACGAAGGTGACATTCTGTGCCTTATCGTTCTGCTTAATTGATCCGGCCTGTACAATGCCCGCGACACGTACAGCCTGCGTCGCACACTTCGTACAATGCCTCAGTTCAGGCACCGTTACATAGTAGACAGCGTTTGTCTGAGTATTCACATACACGAGATAGATCACAGCACCAAGAATGGCAATGCCAGCAAGCAAAAAACTCAATGGCACGTGCTTCCGTGTGCGTGCTGGTTTCCGCCCATCAGCAGATAGGGTCATAGTAGACTGCACAATACGACCTCCCATCAATGTGGCGCGATTGATTGCTCGAATAAGGTATTGAGAAGTGCGCCAAGCAAAAATACAAATATACCCAGCACTAGCAGTAATTGAGGCGCCATCTTTGACAGACGCGTCGTTCGTTTTGCCAGCTTGCGAATGTAATTTTGTCCAAGATAGATTTCTAACACAAACATGCCCAGCACAACCAGAATCTTGATCCCCAGCACTGCCAGATAAGGCAACCCCAGCGTTGTCTGTGTCAGGCGGCTAAACATAAGATAAACCCCACTGAGAATCAACAGAGCAATGCAAAATTGAGATAAACGCCTGAAATAGCTGGCTATCTGTCCCATCAGTTCTGGAGCCGGAGCATAGACACGCAGAGCCGGTATCAGCACAAATTGATACATGATGCAGCCCCCAATCCAGGCAGTGGCGGACAGAATATGCACAAATCGAACAAGCCAGAGTATTTCCCACATACTCAATCGCCTCTCAATTCCCTTGTAGATGCAATTTTGCCAGCTCTTTCTGCAAACCATTCGCATCGAGTGGCCCGATCCAGCAAGAGACGATCACGCCTTGCGGATTGATAAAAAATGTCTGAGGTTTCCCAATTGTGCCATAATCAAGCGTCACAGCATTCAAGGAAGTATCACGTAGATTCAGATAGGTGATACCATACTTCTGCACAAATGCACGAGCGTTCCCTGCCAGCTCAGTGCCATCATCAATACCCACCAGAACAACACCTTTGGATTGCAACTGGGGCCAGCTCCGTTGTAAGAATGGAGCTTCAGTATTGCAGGTATCACACCACGATCCCCAGAAATTGAGAATCACAGCCTTCCCTTTAAATTGTGAAAGTTGAACATGCGATTGACCGTTCATTAAATTTGTGAGCGTAAAATTTGGTGCGGGCTTCCCGACCAGAGGCGTAGCGATATCTCCAACCAGCGAGGGATCGTTCGTCTGTTGGATGGACCCGGCACGGGGTGTAAATAATTGTGTAAACAAAACGACAAGTAATACAACATTAATCAGGCTGATAACAGTAAAGACAATAATATTTTTCTTGCGCCCGCGCTTGCGTCCATCCACTGATGTCGCCACGGCTTCGGGCGTCTCAACTGTCTTCGTTGCTACACTTTTTATTTCCATAACACTCATAATCCCTGTATGGTAGATGACGACAGACTGATTATGGTGCTTCTCCCTGATAGCCAACTTGCAACCACACAATATCACCTTACAATGACCTGAACGTTTTATCCCTCACGCGAAGACTTTTTTTGCCGTCCAAATTTTCTCTTCAGGTATTTCATCTACTCATAACATGAATATAATGGGCATCAAATCAATTTTCACCGTATATACATGAATTTGCAAAATGCAGCAATGTTATATATGCTAAATTAGCAATAAAATAAATAACATTAATGTATAATACTTTATATAATTTTATGTATATTACATCATACTAAATAATTACACCACAAAAATACCATATACTCCAGATTTGCTTTTCACAAAAAGTTAGCAGAATAATTACTGAACAATCAGGATAATACTGATGCTTGAAATGTTCCGCTTCATTATTGACACTACCCGGCAAAGCGTTCGTTAGCATAGAAAGGAGTAACAACAGTGAAAAAACGCCTCCTCTTCCGAAGTATTCTTACCCTCACAACATTATTCTTGCTCTCCTTAGGCTTCGTCACCAATAACGCACATGCGGTTGGTGTACAATCGACCCTGTACGCCAGAGGAATATCGACAAGTTGCACCGCTGATAGTTCTGGATCAAATAGAGGTTACGTCAATTGGAGCAGAAGCGGCAATACCATCACAGCAGATGTTCATCTTCAACATGCAATGAAGAGCGAAACGTACTCGGTCGATTGGCTCTGTGTGAAACGCGACGTTGGAAGTATTCGCACGGATAAAAATGGTGACGGAACGGCACACGTGCAATTTAATGCAGCCGGAAAAACACATTTTGTGCTTAGCCTGCTCCCTGCCCATGTCACGACAGAAGAAATCCGTGATAGTGGTGCGACTTTAAAGTAGCCCGAAAGTTAAAATAAAGGAGCAGATTGTGAAGAAACATCTCATTACACTAAGGGTAGTGGTGATGCAAATCTGCAATTCAATGGAGGATCAACACAACATTTTGTGCTTGAACTCAATCCTAAAGGAAATTTTGACCGTATCGAGGATAGTGGAGTCACACTGAAATAGTACAATGGCAACAGCTAGCATCATCCTTTTTCTCTGGCATAAATGAGACATCATGCGCATAGAGAAAGCAGAAGAGGTCCGCTGGTTACATGGTCAGCGGACCTTCTGTGGGAAAACAGTATAACTAACTATGCTGTTACAGGTACCTGGATTGGCCCCTTCTCTTTATACTCAGCAAACAGCTCAATAATGCCCGGATTGAAGGCATTTAAATCTTCAGGGCTACGGCTCGTAACAAGATTGTGATCGCGTACAAATTCTTGATCGACCCAATGACCACCACCATTACGAATATCATCCTGAATGGTGAAGAAGCTGGTCAACGTGCGTCCTTTCACAACGCCAGCGGAAACCAGTAGCCACGGCGCATGACAGATTGCGGCGATTGGACGACCACTCTGATTCACCTGACGGACAAATTTCCGAGCTTTATCCTCCATCCGCAGGAAATCAGCATTCAAGGCACCACCAGGAAGCAATACCGCATCAAAATCGTTGGGATTTGCCTGATCCAGAGTCAGATCCACATTAAAGGTATCTGCCTTTACATCATGGTTGACACCATTGATCTGTCCTGCTTTGGGAGAGATAATGGTTGTCTTTGCGCCAGCAGCCTCTAAAGCCTTACGCGGCTCGGTCAACTCTACCTGTTCAAAATCAGTCGCAACAAGGATCGCAACACGCATACCATCTAAACGTTTTGTATTGGTCTGCATACTATAACCCTTCTTTCTATCTACATATCAAATTTCATAATTTCTTCATCTTAAACATTACATATAGTACACGAACATACTTGCATTTTCGTGACATGACAATACACATACTGAAGAAATCTGGTAAGGATAGAAAGAGCCTCACGTTAAACTACTTCTAAGCATTCAGAAGTAGCTTTTTGTCAGGGAATTTATAAAAGGTATTTAACCTGATGATGGTATGGATGTCCATTAATCAAAATAGTCTTGTCCGTTTGAAAACCCAGGTGTTGGTATAGGCGATAAGCACGCTCATTAGCAGTATCAACGTTAAGCGCGAGCTTATGATAACCCAGTTCCTTGCAACGTAGTTCAGCGGCAGCAATCAATGCACGACCAATACCATTACCAGCGTAGTGTGAAAATACCGAGAGCGTATCGATATAAAAATCATCAGCATCAGCTTCAACATCAATGGTAATAGTGGGATCTTGTTTATAATCACGCAACCAGGCAATAATCGGATAATCCAGATCTTGCGCATCGCTGCCATGATAGAGCAGAATAAGGCCCGCGATCTGTCGCGCCCATTCCGCGATCAGCGCATTCTGATAACTGAGACGATTTCCTTCCAGACGAAACCATGCAGCCAGTTGCGTAAGCACATCTTGCTCATCAGACATGCCCGTTAGACTATATGCAATATCATCTATTGCATTACGAATAAGCAGAGCGGCGACAGAAGCATCCTGTGGTCTTGCCGGGCGAATAAGCACAATGCATCCTCCTACTGAACAGCATCACAAGTGAGATCTATGCAGGAGAACTATAACGATTTTCCACACTCAATGCAATATCAGTAACTCCCGTGCTGCTGCCAAGTGTCCAGAGGAATAATGAAGTGACAATAACAATCAGTCCAACGAACACGATCAAAAATTGAAAGAGAAAACCAATCACAACCAGAAGCAAACCCGCCGCCGTCACTACAGGCCAGAGACTGGTCGTCGAGCGCTCTTTATAGGCGGCCATGAGAGCAGCTTCCGCACATGCCTCACGTTCGCTCTGTTCTCGCTCACGCAACTCAATACAGCGCAACAATCGGGAATACAGCGTTCGCGCATCAAACGGTTTTGGCACATAAATCAGCGGAACTGGCTGAGTATCATGGGAAGAAAGAGTGGATAAAGTAGGTGGACATTCCCAGGCCAACACAACACCGGGTAACGCTGCTAATTGCGGATTCGCCTGAATATGTTCAACCATCGACCAATCCTGACGTCGAGAATGATCAATATCCAGTACCAGAAGATCTATAGCATGCAACTGGTCATGTGAAAGCGCCTGTAAGGATTCGGCTTCAACAACCTGCATCCCCTGATGACGAAGACCCAACGAAATAAGCCGACGCAACGAGGAATCGGCTTCCATAACGAGAACCGTTGAGGATGATATTTGCTCCTGCAACATATGTATACCTCGATTGCTACGCAAAACCTTACATTGAGCACCAGTGACAGACATACACGCCCGATGCTCCCTTCAGACTATCCCTATCTTCAGCATAACAACTACTGCTCAAAGCATACGTGGTACACATTACAATCGCATTGATGCCAGAGAAAAGTACCTTACAGTGACCTGAATATTTGGCATCAACATACAGACATTACTTATAACTTTGCAAGTTTATATCCAACATCAGGCACCGTCAGAATATATTCGGGACGACGTGAATTCTTCTCAACTTTACGCCGTAAACGGCTGATGTACACCCAGATAAAATCAATATCCCGGTTATATTCTGGTCCCCACACTTTTTCTAATAACAACTCATGCGTCACCACCAGACCAACATTCTGCGCTAACGTACTTAGTAACTTGTACTCAGTCCGGCTCAATTGTACAGGTTTGTCGCAGATCGTCACCAGATGTTGAGCATAATCTATAACCAGATCGCCATTCACAAAAACCGATTGATTCTGGGTATGTTCAACAGGCGGCAACTGACGACGCAGAAGCGCACGCACCCGCGCCAGTAGCTCCTTCATACCAAAAGGCTTGAGCATCAGATCATCACAACCCAGATCAAGGAGTTGGACACGCTCTTCTTCATCACAGGCATCACTGAGCATCAAAACTGGAATATTCGAGAACTCGCGTATACGTTGGAGCAGATCCACACCACTCATATCAGATAAACGGGTCGCCAACAAAATTACGTCTGGTTCTTCCAGATCCATCTGACGGAGAAGCTGAATACCATGATTGACTGTCTGCACACGATACTGTTGCTCCTCCAGATTGGCACGCAGATAGCGAGCCAGACGAGCATCACACTCCGCCAGTAATACCCGCATACGACGATCCTGCTTCAAAGCAGACATGCGAACATTATTTTGCCCGGCAGGCTGCACAGCCGTGTAATCGGAAACGACCGTGCCAGCCAGAGGTTTCGTCGGAGCTACACGCTGTGAATACGGCAGCACAAATGAAAAGGTTGACCCCTGGCCTAATCCTGGTGAGTCAGCCCAGATTTTACCACGATGGGCCTCAATCGTCGCACGTGCGGCAGCCAATCCCAACCCACTGCCACTCTGCTGCGGTGTAGAGGTTGTTGCAACCTCACTTTGCTCTTGCTCAATACGATAAAAACGATCAAAAATACGATCCAGATGATCCGCTGCAATCCCCCGACCTTCATCAGATACGTTGATACGCACATCAACCTCATGTAACTCGATCATCACACGGATAAGCGAGCCAGCAGCGGAATATGTCACAGCATTGTTCAATAAATGGTTAAGAACCTGCTCAATACGCAGGGCGTCACAGAGTACAGGTGGAACCTCCTCTTTTGGCACATCCAGCACAAAACGATGGGTTGAAGCCTGCTTTTGCCAGCGTTGTAACAACTGCAACAAAAGTTCTGTGATCTGCACCTGTGTCAGACGCAAAGATTGCATTCCCGCATCAAAACGCCAGACATCCAGTAATGTATTCAAGACATCATACAGACGGTCTGATTGGCTATCGATCATCTGCAACATCTCATGTTGCATTGATGGGTCCCAGCGAGCTGATCCGCCCAGAAGTGTCGTCGCACATCCTTTGATAATAGCTAATGGCGTCTTCAACTCGTGCGCAGCCATCGAAAGTGTCTCAGCACGAGACTCAATCGCTGAATGTTCCAGCGTAATATCATCCAGCAGCATGCCACGTCCTAGCAGCGTACCACTCTCATTCCACACCGGAAAACTACGTACCCGTAGCCACTTTGCCGCCGCATCAACCAGCGCCACCTCTGTCCCATACTCCTGCTCAGGATGTGACCAGACCTGCTCAAGCGCGACAGTGGCCTGTTGAGGATCGGCGGCAATAGATAGCAAATATTGCCGTATATCAAAATCCAACAAGCTTATTTGCTCTTGCCGATTGATATGCAGCAGACGCAGAGCACGCTCGTTGGAATACGATACACGCTCCTTCTTATTGAGCAGCATAAATCCACTGCTCATACTTGCACATACTTCAGCTAGAATAGTATATTCTGATGTAAAGCCAACTGGTATGTCCTCGATCAATCTCTTCTGATGCTGAACAAATGATGCAGCATTTTCTTCTATCCATAAGCCGCCAGTGGCCCTGTCGTATTTACTCTCAATTGAGGAGTTCATCCGTTGCTACCTTTCCCACCATTGATACTGTTTATCTGGTTATTCCTATTCTAGCAAAAAGAGTCAACCAAAATCATCTGGATGAATCCTATAAAAAAAAGTAGCCATATGCACATGTTTTGTGCATATGGCTACTTTTTGCCTTAACTACAGCAAAATCTCACACAAGCATTTACTTAATACCTGCAAT
>Ga0310811_10002953_pt1 | contig 21371 bp, 32 predicted proteins | sample YCmetagenome_FD_207642 | JGI IMG/M metagenome (GOLD analysis project Ga0310811, IMG submission 207642) | Soil microbial communities from experimental microcosm in Duke University, North Carolina, United States - YC | ecosystem: Engineered > Artificial ecosystem > Soil microcosm > Unclassified ...
CGCCCGTCCGGGCGTGGTGATCGGCAAGAAGGGCCAGGACATCGACACGCTGCGCAAGGAGCTGTCGGGCATGGCCAAGGCCGATGTCTCGCTCAACATCATGGAGATCCGCAAGCCGGAGATCGATGCGACGCTGGTCGCCGAGAACATCGCGCAGCAGCTGGAGCGCCGCGTGGCGTTCCGCCGGGCGATGAAGCGCGCCGTGCAGTCGGCGATGCGCCTGGGCGCGCAGGGCATCAAGATCACCTGCGGCGGCCGTCTCGGCGGCGCCGAGATCGCCCGCGTCGAATGGTATCGTGAAGGCCGCGTGCCGCTGCACACGCTGCGCGCCGACCTTGATTATGGCATCGCCACCGCGAAGACGACCTACGGCACTTGCGGCGTGAAGGTGTGGATCTTCAAGGGCGAAATCATGGTGCAGGATCCGCTGGCGCAGGACAAGCGCGCGGCCGAGCAAGCACCGCAGCGCTAAGGATTAACCGACCATGATGTCCCCAAAGCGTACCAAGTTCCGTAAAGCCCACAAGGGCCGTATCCACGGCAATGCCAAGGGCAATACGCAGCTTAATTTCGGTGCCTTCGGCCTGAAGGCGCTGGAGCCGGAGCGGATCACCGCGCGGCAGATCGAGTCCGCCCGTCGCGCCATCACCCGCGCGATGAAGCGTGCCGGCCGCGTGTGGATCCGCATTTTCCCCGACCTGCCGGTCTCCACCAAGCCCGCCGAAGTGCGTATGGGCTCCGGTAAGGGCAGCCCGGAATTCTGGGTGGCCCGCGTGCAGCCCGGCCGGATCATGTTCGAGATCGACGGCGTCGCCGAGCCGCTGGCCCGTGAGGCGCTGGCGCTGGGTGCGGCCAAGCTGCCGATCAAGACCAAGTTCATCACCCGTATCGGCGAGGCCTGAGATGACCACTGCTAGCGACATCCGGGCAAAAACGCCGGACGAACTGAACGCCATGCTCCTCGATCTGCGCAAGGAGCAGTTTAACCTGCGCTTCCAGCGTGCCACGGGGCAGCAGGAAAATACCAGCCGCGTGCGTGCGGTGCGGCGCGACATTGCGCGGGTGAAGACGATTCTGGCCGAGCGCGCGCGTTCGGCTGTGAAGGGTTAAGAGGGTACCATGCCGAAACGTGTTCTGACCGGGCGGGTGGTGAGCGACAAGATGGACAAGACGATCACCGTGCTTGTCGAGCGTCGCGTCATGCATCCGCTGTACAAGAAGTTCATTCGCCGCTCGAAGAAGTACGCGGCGCATGACGAGATGAATGTTTGCGTGGAGGGGGATCTGGTGCGCATCGAGGAATGCGCGCCGATCAGCCGCCGCAAGACCTGGGTGGTGACCGAGCGCAACGGTTCCGCTCTCACAGACGGCCAGGCCGGCTGAGGGAAGGGGCAAGTAGATGATTATCGTAGAGTCCAACCTTGACGTCGCCGATAACTCGGGTGCGCGCCGCGTGCAGTGCATCAAGGTGCTCGGCGGCTCCAAGCGCAAGACCGCTTCGGTCGGCGACGTGATCGTGGTGTCGGTGAAAGACGCCATTCCCCGTGGCAAGGTGAAGAAGGGCGATGTGCACCAGGCCGTGGTGGTTCGTACCGCCTTTGCCGTGCGCCGTCCCGATGGCAGCGCCATCCGCTTCGACCGCAATGCCGCGGTGCTGATCAACAAGCAGATGGAGCCGATCGGCACGCGTATCTTCGGGCCCGTGGTGCGTGAGCTGCGCGCCAAGAAGTTCATGAAGATCATCAGCCTGGCGCCGGAGGTGCTGTAACATGGCCGCTCGTATCAAGAAGGGCGACAAGGTCCTGGTGATTTCCGGCGCTTCCAAGGGCGTGCGCGGCGAAGTGCTGCGCGTGCTGCCGAAGGAAGAGCGCGCCGTGGTGCAGGGCGTGGCCGTGGCCAAGCGTCACACCAAGCCGCGCGGCATGGGCCAGCCCGGCGGGATCGTGGAGCAGGAAGCCGCCGTGCACATGTCCAATCTGGCGCTGATCGACCCGAGCACGGATAAGCCGACCAAGGTTGGTTTCCGCGTTCTCGATGGTGGCCGCAAAGTTCGCGTCGCTCGCAAGAGCGGTACGGCGATTGATGGCTGAGGAGGCCGCAATGAGTGAAGCGAAAGCCCTGCCGCGCATGCAGGCCCACTACCGCGATGTGGTCCGCGCGCAGCTGCTGAAGGAATTTGCCTACAAGAATCCGCTCGAGGTGCCGAGCCTCGAAAAGATCGTCATTAACATGGGCGTCGGTGAAGCCGCGGCTGACCAGAAGAAGCTCGACGCCGCCCTGGCCGAGCTGACGCTGATCGCCGGGCAGAAGCCGGTCAAGACGCTCGCCAAGAAGGCGATCGCGGGCTTCAAGATCCGCGCCGGTCTGCCGATCGGCTGCAAGGTGACGCTGCGCAAGGCGCGGATGTACGAATTCCTCGACCGTCTGGTGACGATCGCCCTGCCGCGCGTGCGTGACTTCCGTGGCATTCCCAATAATAAGGGGTTCGACGGGCGCGGTAACTTTGCTATGGGCCTCAAGGAACAGATTATTTTCCCTGAGATCGTCTATGACAAGGTCGATGCGATCCGTGGCATGGACATCATCTTCGTGACCACCGCGAAGACTGATGCCGAGGCCAAGGCGCTGCTCAAAGGGTTCAATCTGCCGTTCGCAAAGTAAGCGGGCGGTTTGTGAAGGTTTGGAAAACGGCTGGGATGTTCCAGCAGGTTCCGGAGGGGTACCAAAAGTATGGCTAAGACATCGCAGGTCAACAGAAACGGCAAGCGGGAACGCATGGCCGCGCGCGACAAGGACAAGCGCGCCACGCTGAAGGCGACGATCATGGATCGCACGCTGCCGGTGGAAGACCGTTTTGAGGCCAGCCTGAAGCTGGCGCAGCTGCCGCGCAACGGCGCCAAGGTGCGCGTGCGTCTGCGTTGCGAGCTGACCGGCCGCGCCCGCGGCAATTATCGCAAGTTCAAGCTGTGCCGCGTCGCGTTCCGCGATCTGGCGAGCACCGGGCAGATCCCCGGTGTCGTCAAGGCCAGCTGGTAAGGAGTTAGGACGAAACCATGTCGATGTCCGATCCGCTGGGCGATATGCTCACCCGCATCCGGAACGCCCAGCATGCGCGCTTGAGCGTGTGCGTGGCCCCGGCCTCCAACCTGCGTGCCAACGTGCTGGACGTGCTGAAGCGCGAAGGCTTCATCCGCGGTTTCACCCGCGAGGAAGTCCGCACCGGCGTCAGCCAGCTGCGTATCGAGCTGAAATACAGCGAGGGCCAGCCGGTGATCAAAGAGATCAGCCGCGTGTCCCGTCCGGGCCGCCGCGTCTACTCCAAGATCAAGGAACTGCCGCGCGTTTATTCCGGTCTGGGCATTTCCATCCTCTCCACGCCGCGCGGCGTGATGAGCGATGTCGAGGCCCGCGCTGCCAATGTCGGCGGCGAAGTTCTCTGCCGCGTCTTCTAAGGGAGAGAAAGCAATGTCACGCGTTGGCAAATATCCTGTCGAAGTCCCGGCCGGCGTCACCATGGCGCTCGCCGGCAACGTCCTGACCGCCAAGGGCAAGCTTGGCGAACTCAAGCTCGAGCTGACCGACAAGGTCGAGACCAAGATCGATGGTAACAAGGTCACGGTCACGCCGAAGTCCAAGGAAAGCGCCGCCCGCATGATGTGGGGCACCACCCGCGCCAACATCGCGAACATGGTGAAGGGCGTTTCCGTCGGTTATGCGAAGACGCTGGAGATCACCGGTACCGGTTACCGCGCCGCGGTGCAGGGCAAGAACCTGGTGGTCAATCTCGGCTTCTCCCATGATGTCGTTTACGAAATCCCGGCGGGAATCAAGATCACTTGCGAACGTCCGACCGCGATCAAGGTCGAGGGTGTGGACAAGCGCCAGGTGGGCCAGGTCTGCGCCGAGCTGCGCGCTTACCGTCCGCCTGAGCCCTACAAGGGCAAGGGTGTGAAATTCGAGGGCGAGGCGATCCGCCGCAAAGAGGGTAAGAAGAAATAATGTCGACAAATCTGTTTCTGCAAACCCGCCGCAAGAAGCGTCTTCGCTACCAGCTGCGGCAGAAGGCCGGCACTCGCCCGCGTTTGTCGGTGTTCCGTTCCGGCAAGCATATCTATGCGCAGATCATCGACGACGCGGCGGGCCGGACGCTCGCTGCTGCCTCGACGCTCGACAAGGACCTGAAGGCGAGCTTGCGCACCGGTGCCGACAAGGAAGCTGCGGGCGCTGTCGGCAAGCTGATCGCCGAGCGCTGCAAGGCCGCCGGCGTCACCGCCGTGGTGTTCGACCGCGGGGCTTATCTCTATCATGGCCGGGTGAAAGCCCTGGCGGAGGCGGCCCGCGAGGGCGGCCTGGACTTCTAGGAGCAGAATTATGGCACGCGAAGCACGTGAAGGCGGCGGTGGCGGCAGGGGCCGTGAGCGCGAGCGCGACCGCGATCGGGAAGCCGATGACGGTCTCGTCGACAAGCTGGTGACCATCAACCGCGTGGCGAAAGTGGTGAAGGGCGGCCGTCGGTTCGCCTTTGCAGCGCTCGTCGTCGTGGGGGACCAGAAGGGCCGCGTCGGCTACGGCGCCGGCAAGGCGCGCGAGGTTCCCGAGGCGATCCGCAAGGCGACCGAACGCGCGAAAAAGACGATGATCCGCGTCCCCATGAAGGAAGGCCGCACGCTGCACCACGATATCCGTGGCCAGTTCGGCGCCGGTGAGGTGGTGATCCGCTCCGCGCCGGCCGGTACCGGCATCATCGCCGGCGGCCCGCTGCGCGCGGTGTTCGAGACGCTGGGCATCGGCGACGTGGTCGCCAAGTCGCTCGGCAGCCGCAACCCGCATAACATGGTGAAGGCGACCTTCGCGGCGCTGAGCGGCGTGACCAGCCCGCGCCTCGTGGCTTCGCGCCGCGGCAAGAAGGTGGCGGATCTGTTCGGCGCGGCGCCGAAGGAAGCCGCGGTGGAGGCGAGCGATGTCTGAGAAAATCCGCATCACCCAGGTGAAGTCCGGCAACGGGCAGAAGCCGGGCCAGCAGGCGACCCTGATCGGGCTCGGGCTGAACAAGATCAGCAAGAGCGTTGAAGTGGTGGCGACGCCGGAAGTGCGCGGCATGGTGAACAAGGTTGCTCACCTGCTCAAGGTAGAGGAGCTGGCGTAAGCCGGTTCAGGTAAGGTTCTGTCATGAAACTCAATGAAATTCGGGACAATCCCGGCGCCCGCCTGAAGTCCAAGCGGCTCGGCCGCGGCATCGGTTCCGGCAAGGGCAAGACCTCCGGCAAGGGTGTGAAGGGTCAGAAGGCCCGTGAAGGCGTGTCGCTGAACGGCTTCGAGGGTGGTCAGCTGCCGATCTACCGTCGTCTGCCGAAGCGCGGCTTCAACAACATCCATCGCAAGGAATATGCGCCCCTGAATCTCGGTACGCTGGAGGCGGCATGCGAGTCCGGCAAGCTGGATCCCAAGCAGCCGATCACCGAGGCGGTGCTGGCGCAGGCCGGCGTGGTGCGTCTGGCCAAGGTGAACGGTGTTCGCCTGCTGGCCAAGGGCACCATCACCCGCGCGCTCACCATCGAAGTGTCCGGCGCTTCGGCCGCCGCGGTCGCGGCGGTGGAGCAGGCCGGCGGTTCGGTGAAGACGCTGGTTGCCAAGGAAGAGGCATCGGCCGCCTGAGCCTATTGCCTGGACTATAGAAAATCCTGCACAATAGGCGCTGAATGAGCGGCGCTTGCCAGTCGCGCAAGTCGACGGGCAAGCGCCGTTTTTCTTGGAACAGAATAGAGACAAAGCATGGCATCGGCCGCAGAACAGATGGCAGCGAGCTTGAACCTAGGCGCGTTCGGCAAAGCCACGGAGTTGAAAAAGCGGATCTGGTTCACACTGGGCGCGCTGATCGTTTTCCGCCTGGGAACCTACATTCCCGTGCCGGGTATCGACGCCTCGGTGATGGCGCAGCAAATGTCGCAGAATGGCGGCGGCATCCTTGGCATGTTCAATATGTTCACCGGCGGCGCGCTGGGGCGCATGACCATTTTCGCGCTCAACGTCATGCCTTACATCAGCGCCAGCATCATCATCCAGCTGATGACGGCGGCGGTGCCGGCCCTTGAGGCCCTCAAGAAAGAGGGCGATTCCGGCCGCCAGAAAATCACCCAATATACCCGCTATCTCACGGTGCTGATTGCGGCGGTGCAGGCCTATGGCATTTCCGTCGGGCTCGCCGCGATGAAAACGCAACTCGGGCCGGCGGTGATCGACCCCGGGCTGATGTTTACCTTTACCTGCATCGTCTCCCTGGTCGGCGGTACGGTGTTCCTGATGTGGCTGGGCGAGCAGATCACCTCACGGGGCATCGGCAATGGCATGAGCCTGATCATTTTCGCGGGCATTGTCGCCAACCTGCCGGTGGCGGTGGCCAACCTGCTGGAACTCGGCCGCACCGGCGCGCTTTCGACCGTCTTCATCCTGGCCTTCCTGGTCATCGGCCTGGCGGTGATCGCCTTTGTCGTGTTCATGGAACGGGCGCAGCGCCGCATCCTGGTGCAGTATCCCAAGCGCCAGGTGGGCCAGAAAATGTTCGGCGGCGATTCGACGCACATGCCGCTCAAGGTGAACACCTCGGGCGTGATTCCGCCGATTTTCGCCAGTTCCCTGCTGTTGATCCCGGCGACGATCGTCGGCTTCTCGCATGGCGGGCCGGGCTGGCTGCAGTTCGTCGCGCATGAACTCAATCACGGCGAGCCGGGCTACATGATCCTGTTCGCCGCGCTGATCATTTTCTTCTCCTATTTCTACACCGCGGTGGTGTTCAATCCGGAGGAGACGGCGGACAATCTCAAGAAATATGGCGGGTTCATCCCTGGCATTCGTCCGGGCAGCAACACCGCGAAATATTTCGATACGGTGCTGACCCGGCTGACCACGATCGGCGCGGCCTATCTGTGCGTCGTCTGTCTGATGCCGGAATTCGTGCTGAGCAATTTCACGCTGCCTTTCTACCTGGGGGGGACGTCGCTGCTGATCATCGTCTCGGTCACCATGGACACGGTGGCGCAGATCCAGTCGCATCTGCTGGCGCACCAATATGAAGGTCTGATCCGGAGAAACCGCGGCAAGGGCCGCAAATAAGGGGGGATACGGTGCAGCTCATTCTGCTGGGCCCGCCGGGGGCCGGAAAAGGCACTCAATCGAAATTGTTGGAAACGCGCTACGGTGTGGCGCAAATTTCCACGGGAGACATGCTGCGCGCCGAGGTGAAGGCGGGAACGCCGATCGGGCTTGAGGCGAAAAGCATCATGGATGCCGGCAAGCTGGTTTCCGACGAGCTGATCATCCGCATGATCGGCGAGCGGATCGGCCGGCCGGACTGCGCCAAGGGGTTCATCCTCGACGGGTTCCCGCGCACCGTGCCGCAGGCCGAGGCGCTGGACCAACTGCTGCATAAAGCGGGCGTGGATCTCGACGCGGTGATCGAGCTGAAGGTGGATGAGGCGGCGCTGGTCGAGCGCATCAGCGGCCGTTTCACCTGCGCCAAATGCGGCGCCGGTTATCACGACAAGTTCAAGCAACCGCGCGTGGCGGGCGTTTGTGATGTCTGCGGGAGCACGGAATTCACCCGCCGCGCGGACGACAACGCCGAGACGGTGCACCAGCGCCTGCTTGCGTACAACGCCCAGACCGCGCCGATATTACCGTATTACCAAGCCAAGGGGCGCCTCTATACCGTTGACGGCATGGCCGACATGGAAGAGGTCGCCCAACAGATCGAAAATGTGCTGCGGCGGGTCGGCGTCGTGGCTGCGGCGTAAGTGGGGACGAATTGGTGAGATGAATTGCCCCTGCTCACGGAAATTTGATTGTTTGTCATTGACTCTGTTTGACCGACCGCTATAACCCGCTTTCGCGGCGCTCCCGATTGGGGCGCCGCAACTTGTTATGACCTCAGGAGAGACCTCGTGGCGCGTATTGCCGGCGTAAACATTCCCACGAATAAGCGTGTTCTGATCAGCCTTCGTTACATCTATGGCATCGGCCCGATGAAGGCTCGTGAAATTTGCACGGCACTCGGCATTCCGGATGAGCGCCGGGTCAACGAGCTGTCCGAGGACGAGGTGCTGCGCCTGCGTGAGCTCATCGACCGTGACTATCGCGTCGAGGGTGACCTGCGCCGCGAAAACGCGATGAACATCAAGCGCTTGATGGATCTCGGCTGCTATCGCGGGCTGCGCCACCGCAAGGGCTTGCCGGTTCGCGGCCAGCGCACCCACACCAACGCCCGTACCCGCAAGGGCAAGGCCGTTGCCATCGCCGGCAAGAAAAAAGTCACGAAGTAACCCTTCGCTCCTCCCGTCAGCAGTCACAGGAATATCGATATGGCGAAGCCCGCCTCCCGTCCCCGCAAAAAAGAACGCAAGAACATCATCTCCGGTGTTGCGCATGTTCTCGCCAGCTTCAACAACACCATGGTCAACATCACTGACGCGCAGGGCAACACCATTGCCTGGTCGTCCGCCGGCAGCCAGGGGTTCAAGGGCAGCCGTAAGTCCACGCCGTATGCGGCGCAGGTCGCCGCTGAGGATGCCGGCCGCAAGGCCCGCGAGCATGGCATGGAAATGCTCGAAGTCGAGGTCAGCGGCCCGGGTTCGGGACGTGAGAGCGCGCTGCGCGCCCTGCAGGCCGTCGGCTTCCAGATTTCCGCGATTCGTGACCTGACACCGATTCCGCATAACGGCTGCCGCCCGCGCAAGCGTCGCCGCGTCTGAGCCGGAACATATTTTAGATGTGAGGCCCGCCGCGAGCGCTCATCGCCGGGCCGGAGGTGTGAATGTTGAAAGAATCGAATTTGTCGCTGCAACGCAATTGGCAAATGCTGATTAAGCCGGAGCAGCTCGATATCGAGTTCGGCGCGGATACCGGGCGGGTGGCCACGATTGTTGCCGAACCGCTGGAGCGTGGCTTCGGCATGACGCTGGGCAACTCGCTGCGCCGCGTTTTGCTCTCCTCCCTGCAAGGGGCGGCTGTCACCGCGGTGCGGATCGACGGCGTGCTGCACGAATTCTCGACCCTCTCCGGCGTGCGCGAGGACGTGACCGACATCGTCCTGAACATCAAGCAGCTGGCCGTGCGCATGCATGGCGAGGGGCCGAAGCGCATGGTGCTGACCGCGACCGGCCCGTGCGAGGTCAAGGCCGGGCAGATCCAGGCCGGCCATGATATCGAGATCATGAACCCCGACCTCGTGCTTTGCACGCTCGATGACGGCGCCACGCTCGGCATGGAGTTCACCGTGAACGTCGGCCGCGGCTACGAGCCGGCTTCCGCCAACCGTCCGGAAGACGCGCCGATCGGGCTGATCCCGGTCGACGCGATCTATTCGCCGGTGCGCCGCGTCTCTTATCGCGTCGAGCAGACCCGCGTTGGCCAGGTCACCGACTATGACAAGCTGATCCTCCAGGTCGAGACCAACGGCGCGATCACGCCGGAGGACGCCGTGGCGCTGGCCGCGCGCATCCTGCAGGACCAGCTCGGCATGTTTGTGAACTTCGAGGAGCCGCAGCGTCTGCGCCCCGAGGAGCCGCGCATCGAGCTGCCGTTCAATGCCAATCTGCTCCGCAAGGTGGACGAGCTCGAGCTCTCCGTGCGCAGCGCCAACTGCCTGAAGAACGACAACATCGTTTATATCGGCGATCTGGTGCAAAAGAGCGAACAAGAGATGCTGCGGACGCCGAATTTCGGCCGCAAATCTTTGAACGAAATCAAGGAAGTGTTGACGGCCATGGGGCTCTCCCTTGGCATGACCGTCGCCGATTGGCCGCCCGAGAATATCGAGGAACTGGCCAAGCGCTCGGACCAACCCTTCTAAAGAGCTAACAGGAAAAACTACCCATGCGTCACGGTCTCAGCGGTCGTAAACTCGGCGTCACCTCTTCCCATCGCGCTGCCATGTTCCGCAACATGGCGGTCGCGCTCATCAAGCATGAGCAGATCACCACCACCCTGCCGAAGGCCAAGGAATTGCGCCCGGTGGCGGAAAAGCTGATCACGCTCGGCAAGCGCGGCGGGCTGCATGCTCGGCGCCAGGCCTATAACCAGCTGCGGGACGAGACCATCGTCGCCAAGCTGTTCGAGTCGCTGGCCACCCGCTACAAGGCCCGCAATGGCGGCTATACCCGCGTGCTCAAGGCCGGTATGCGCCATGGCGATGCAGCGGACATGGCGGTGATCGAGCTGGTCGACCGCGACGTTTCCGCCAAGGGCCAGGATAGCGGGCCGAAGCCGGAAGTCGCCGCCGAGGCCGAGACCGAAGAGTAAGTTTGGCGACAGGCCAAAAGGAAGGGGGGCAAACCTGAGTTTGCCCCCCTTTTTTATTCGGAAGAAAGGGGCCGCTTTTTGAAAAAAGCGGCGCAAAAACTTTTGCTACTCTGGGCCGGTGGCCGTGAAACCAGCACGGCCCATAGTTAGCAAAGTTTTTTTGCTACTTTTTGTTCACAAAAAGTAGTTCTTTCTTGCTTTCTCTTGGCTTCAGAGCGGCTTGTGGGCGCGGTCGATCAGGCGGCTGAACAGGCCCGGTTTCTTTTCGACTTTCGGGGCGGCCTTCTTCGCGGCTTCCGCCTCGGCTTTGGCTTTGTCGTTCATCCACTCGTCAAAAGTCTTGCCGGCCTTGCGGGCGCGTTCCTGCTCATAGGCGAGCTGGCCCTTGCTGAGTTTCTTTTCGGTTGTGGTGGTCATGAAGGTCTCCCAGGCGGAAGCGTGAGGGCTGTAAGGCCGTCATGCTCCAGGCTTTTTGCACTGGCGGAACCTCGCAGAGCGGAGGTAAAAATTCAAGCGTTCCCGCGGCGCCGGAGCAGAAATCGGGCGAGCAGGCCGAGCGCTGCATAAATCACGATCCCGCTGACACCGAGCAGCCCCAGGGCCGCGAACATGCGCGGGATTTCCAGCCGGTAGCCGGCCTCAATGATGCTGTAGGCGAGACCGGAGGCGAAGCCGCCGGAGCCGGCGACGAATTCCGCCACCACCGCGCCTACCAGCGCCAGGGTGCCGGAAATGCGCAACCCGACGAGAAAGGCCGGCAAAGCCGAGGGCAGGCGAAGCAGCAACAAAATCTGCCAGCGGGAGGCGCCGTTCAGGCGGAACAGGTCGAGCAACTCCGGCGGTGTGGCGGCCAGCCCGGCGGCGGTGTTGGAGAGGATCGGGAAGAAGGCGACGATGGTGGCGCAGACCACGAGCGCGATGAAAGGCTGGTTGACCCAGATGATGATGAGCGGCGCGATCGCGACCACCGGGGTCACCTGCAGGATCACCGCCCAGGGCTGGATGGCGGCGCGGAAGAGCGGACTTGCCGCCATCGCGACCGCCAGTGTGACCCCGATCGCCGTGGCCGCCGCCAGGGCGGTGAGGGTCACGGTGAGCGTTGAGAGCAAGGCCGGGTCGAGCACGCGGTAGTCGCCGAGATAGGCGGCGCCGATGGCGAGTGGCCCGGGCAGCACGTAGGACGGCACGGCGAACGCCCAAACCGCCCCTTGCCAGAGGCCCAGGGCGATGAGGCCGAACAGGAAGGGCGCGGCGCGTTCGAGCGCATGATTGCCCATCAACTGTATTCTCGCTTTGTTTGGAGAAAGGAAAGTGGCCGCTTTTTGAAAAAAGCGGCGCAAAAACTTTTTTTCTGCTGGGCCATGGGCGGTGTCGGGGACAACGCCCATGGCCCAGAACAGCAAAGTTTTTTTGCTTCTTTTTGTTCACAAAAAGAAGCCTTCCTGTTTCGTTTCATGCCGGCATCACCCGCCGGAAGGTTGCCGTAATCTCGGCTACCAGCGCCGCATATTCCGGGCAGCCGCGGCGTTCCGGCCCGTCGGGTAGGGGGTTGCGAAAATCGGCGGCGATGCGCCCTGGCCGGGGCGACATCACGAGAATGCGGCTGGCAAGGAAGGCCGCCTCGTAGATCGAATGCGTCACGAACATGATGGTTTTGCCGGTCCGCTGCCACAGGGCGCGCAGGTCTTCCTGCAATTTGTGCCGGGTGAACTCGTCCAGCGCCGCGAAAGGCTCGTCCATCAACAGCAGCATCGGTGCGGAGATCAGGGCCCGGGCGATGGAGACGCGCATGCGCATGCCCCCGGAGAGGGTTTGCGGCATGGCTTGGGCGAAAGCGCCGAGCCCCACTTGCTCCAGCATCGCCGTGATGCCCGGCGCCGCTTGCGCCCGACTCACCCCGCGCAGGCGCAGCGGGAGGTAGACATTGCCCGCGACATCGGCCCAGGGCAGCAGAGTCGCGTCCTGGAACACAAAGCCGATTTCCCCCGGCCCCGGCTGCCTTCCGCCCTCCCAGCCGATCTTCCCCTCGCTCGGTGGTTCCAGGCCGGCCAGCAGGCGCAGCAGGGTCGATTTGCCGCAGCCCGACGGGCCCAGCAGCGCGACGAATTCTCCCGTGCCAATCTCGGCGGAAATGCCGTCCAGCGCGCGCAGCCCGTCAGGGAAGGTCTTGCCGACCCCATTGAGGGTGAACATTACTTCTTCAGGCCGAACCTGTGATCGACGAATTGCAGCGTATAGCCGGCCTGATAGTTCAGGGACGGATCATACATGCCGGCGGCGACCATCTGCGTGAAGAAGGATTTCCACCGCGCATCGGTCATGGCGTAGATGCCGAGCGTCTTGGTGTCGCCGGAATCGACGATGCCGCGCGCCTTCAGCTGCTCATAGCCGTATTGCATCAGGGCCGGCGTCATATCCGGATTGGCTTGCTGGATGGCGGCGAAGGCCGGTGCGGGATTGCCGTAAAGATACTCATACCACCCTTCCGCCGAGGCATCGATGAAACGCTGAACCAGGCCGGGATCGGTTTTCACCAGCTTGTCTGACGTGGCGATCAGGCTGGCATAGCCGTTGAAGCCGGAGTCGGGCAGCATCATGACCACCGGCCATTGCCCGGTCTTGGCGTGGATGAGAAACGGCTCGTCGGTCACATAGGCTTCCTGGATGTCGTGCTTGTTGGCGAAATACGGCGCCAGGCTGAAGCCGTAGGGACGCAGCTGGGCGTCGGAATAGCCGTATTTGGCTTTCAGATAGTTCCACCAGCTGGCGCGGGTATCGGCGGAGACCGCGATCGGCTTGCCTTTCAGCGCCGCGAAGCTGTCATTGCCGACGCCGGGATGCGCGATCAGCGCGTCCGGGTCTTTCTGGAACCCGGCGGCAACCGCGACGAAGGGGATATGTTCCTGCGCGAAATTCAGAGCCAGGAAGCTGTTGGAGGTGATGTCGAACGTCAGGCGCCCGCCGATCAGGCGCTGCGCGTTGTTCACCTGCGGCCCGCCGGGCACGATGGTTACGTCCAGCCCGTATTTCTTATAAATGCCGTCGGCGAGGGCCTCGTAATAGCCGCCATATTCGGGCTCAGCGATCCAATCGAGACCGAAGGTGATCTTGTCCGCAGCCTGGGCGGCCGGCGTGGTGCCGAAAAAGGCAAACAGTAAGGCAGCGAAGAGGGCCTGACGGGCCATGCGGACATCCTTCAAGGGTTGAGCAAATGAGAGGTCTTGAGCAAAGTGCGCACGCGTTCCCGAGGGTCAGGGTAAGCGTGCACGGGGTTAGGGATTAGCATGGGTGAGGCGCGGATCAAGGCGGGGGTATGGGTTTCCGCGGCGCTGCGGCTGGGGGCGGCAGGCGGCAAGCCGGGCCTGGTGGTGCGCAAAGGCGACGCGGATGCCGGCGGCGTGCTGGTGATCCTGCACGGGCGCAGCGGCAATGTCGTGCTCTCGCAGTTCCGCGACGCGCAGGGGGAACTGGCCTGGATGCGCGGCACCGGGCCGGAGCCGGTGAGCGACGCCGCCACCGATACCTATGTGAAGAAACAGGTTTCCTACGATTCCGACCTGTGGGTGATCGAGTTCGACGCGGCGGATTATTTGCCGCCCTTTGAGGGGAAAATTGTTTAGTTAGGTAAAGTAAGGAAGTGGCCGCTTTTTGGAAAAAGCGGCGCAAAAACTTTCTTTAAATTGGGCCGGTGGCGCTGAACCTGCACGGGCCCTTAATTCTGGGGTCCGGGGCCTCCCGGCCCCGGCGGGGTTCCAAGGGGCGGAGCCCCTTGGCCTTTCCGCAAAACCCTGTTCATCGCCTCAGCCAAAGCCGGGTTCTCAGCCGCGGCCCCAACCGCCACGCCTTCCTGGTCGGCGCGGGATTTGTTCTGGCTGAGCTTGGCCTTGCCCTCGAGTTTCGTGATGTGCAGCACCACGCCGACAATGCCCTTCAGCATCGCCGCCAGGTAATCCGGCGGCGCATCGCTCACCGCCCAGGGTTTTTCGCGGCCGGCCTCGAAACGGTCTGTCAGGGACGTGACGATGCCGCGCAGGGCCACCGGATCCTCGATGATTTCCAGCCGGCCTGTGGCGTGCACGGCGGTATAGTTCCAGGTGGGCACCACTTTGCCGGTGGCGGCCTTGGTGGGGTACCAGGAGGGGCTGACATAGCCGTCCATGGCGGTGAAAATCGCCAGCGAATCAGCGTCTGGCGTGAAGGTTCGCCAATGCGGGTTGGCGCGGGCGAAATGGCCGATGAGGCGGTCCGGCTCCTGGAAGCTCAGCGGCAGGTGGGTGGCGATCAGCCCCTCCGCCGTCGGCGAGACCAGAATGGGCAGCGAGGCGGCACGCATGATGGCGCGCAGTTCCGCCGGGTCGTTCTCGGCAAAGGCAGGCGGAATATACATTCTTTATGACGTTCCTTCTTTATGATGTTTCTTTTGACGTGATCTCAAGCTGGCAGGCTAGCCTCGAAGTTCAGGATCGTGTCCGCGACCTTGCGCCAGTGCGGCTCCAGCATCAGCATGTGTGACATGCTACCAAACATCACGGGCCGCGTGCGATAGGCGCGCCCGGTGAGGGCCACCGCTTGCGGCGGCACCAGCCGGTCTTGCCCGGCGCCGATCACCTGGATCGGCGTGCCGATGGTCTCCGGGCGCGCGATGCGGCGGGTGAGCATCGAGGCGGCGACACGGGTACTTTCCGGCTGCACGTTGGCCAGATAGGCATCCATCGACTTATCTTCCGGCCCGCGTGAGAACATTTTTTCTCGCAGTAGGTCCCTGTTGGAGTCTCGCTTCTGGCGCTCCTGACGGAACAGAGGCAGCGGGTGGGCGAGCAGGGATTTGACGAACAGCCCATACATCGGGCGGGGCGGCGCGCTGGCCAGCAAAACGGCGCCCCGCAGGGAGGCCTGGGTCAGATAGGTCTGCAGCACGAAGCCGCCCATCGAGTGGCCCACCACCACAGGGCGTTCGACGGTCGCCACGACGTCGCGCAGATCCTCCACGTAATCATCGATGGAAAAACCGTTGAGCTGCGCGCGCCCCTCGCTGCCGCCATGGCCGCGCAGGCTGAAGGCGACCGCATCGAACCCGTGTGCCGCGAAATAAGGGAGGAAAAACGGCTTGTAGTACCAATTCCAGCACCAGGCGCCGTGGAGGAACACGAAGGTTCCCCGCCGCGCGCCCAGCGCCGGGGCTGTATCGATTTCCAGCTTAACGCGGTTCTCCAGCGTCACCCGGTTTGCATATGGCGCAAATAGCGCTCGAACAAGGCAATTGTGACCGGTCCAGGCGCCCCATTGGCGACCGACGCGCCGTCAAGCCGGATGATCGGCTTGACGAAAGAGGTGGCGCTGGTGACGAAGATTTCCCTGGCGCGCTTGAGCTCGGCCAGGGTGAAGGCTGTTTCCGCCACCGCAATGCCGGCGGTATGCAGCTCCGCGAACAGGGCGGCGCGGGTGCAGCCGGGCAGAATCTCGCGGCCGAGCTGGCGGGTTCGCAACGTGCCGTTCTCATCGACCATCCATACCGAGGAGGACGCGCCTTCGGTGATGGTCTGCGCCGCATCGTAGAGAATGGCCTCATAGGCGCCGGCATGGCGGGCCATCTGCTTGGCCAGAACGTTCGCCAGCAAGTTGGTGGATTTGACGTCGCAGCGCGCCCAGCGCTGGTCCGGCAAAGTGATCGCGCTGCCCGCCCAGCTGGCGGCGTCGCGCGGCAAAGCAGGGCCGTGCCGCGCGGTAATGATCAGGCTGGGGCGGACCGGCGTGGCGGGAAACGCATGGTTGCGCCGTGCCACGCCGCGGCTGATCTGGATATAGACAAGCCCGGTGCTGACCCGGTTGCGCCGCAGCACCTCGCGGATCACCACCTCGAGCGCGTTCAGGGACAGCGGCGGCAGGATCGCGATTTCACGCAGGCTGCGCTGCAACCGCGCCATATGCAGCGGGGCGTCGATCAGCCGCCCGTCCTGCACATACACGACTTCATAGATGCCGTCGCCGAACTGAAAGCCACGATCCTCGACATTCACCGAGGCCTGCTTCAGGGCGAGATAGCGACCATTTACATAGGCCACCGCTCCCATGTTTTCGCTCCTAGCGGTTCAGATTGGCCATGGCGGCCGCGGGGTAGCGCGTACCGGCCACCGCCTCCGGCGTGAACGTCTTGTTCAGCGTCGCCAGCTCTGCCGCCGTCAGCGTGACGTCCAGCGCGCCAAGATTCTGCTCAAGATAGGTGCGGCGCTTGGTGCCGGGGATCGGTGCCACATCCGCGCCCTGCGCCAGCACCCAGGCCAGCGCCACCTGCGCGGCGGTGATCTTGCGCGCCGCGGCGATGTCCTCGACCGTCTTCACCAAAGCGAAATTCTTCGGCAAATTCTCGTCCGAAAAGCGCGGGCCGTTCTTGCGGAAATCGTCGGCCGGAATGTCGGCGGCGGATTTCAAGGCGCCGGTCAGGAAGCCGCGCCCAAGGGGGGAATAGGGCACCAGGCCGATGCCGAGTTCACGCAGCGTGGGCAGGATGTCTTGTTCGATGTCGCGGGTCCAGAGCGAGTATTCGGTCTGCAGCGCGGTGATCGGGAACACTTTGTGCGCGCGGCGAATGGTGGCGGCGGAGGCTTCCGAAAGGCCAAGATGCCGCACCTTGCCTTGGCGCACCAGGTCCGCCATCGCGCCCACCGTGTCCTCTATGGGCACGTTTGGGTCGACGCGGTGCTGGTAATAGAGGTCGATGACCTCGATATTCAGCCGTTTCAGCGAGGCTTCCGCCGTCGCCTTCACGTATTCCGGCTTGCCGTTGATGCCGAGGAACCCGCCTTCCGCTGAGCGCATGTTGCCGAACTTGGTGGCAATGATCAGCCCGTCGCGCCGGCCTTTGATCGCGCTGCCAAGCAGTTCCTCGTTCTTGCCGACGCCGTACATGTCGGCGGTGTCAAAAAAATCCACGCCCTTGTCGATCGCCAGCTGAATGGTGGCGACGGATTCCGCATCATCACGGCCGGCATAGAATTCCGACATGCCCATGCAGCCAAGGCCGAGCGCGGAGACACTCAAGCTTTCGCCGGCGGCGTTCCTGCCGAGTTTACGCTGTTGCATCATCCAATATCCTTTCGTGACGGGCTAAGCATATGATCAAATCAGGCAAGACAAGGGAAAGGCTTCTTTTTGTGAACAAAAAGAAGCAAAAAAACTTTGTTCATTTGGGCCCGTGTTGTTTCAGTGCTTCAGGCCCATAGTAGAAAAAGTTTTTGCGCCGCTTTTTTCAAAAAGCGGCCGCTTTCCCTAGGCGGCCACGCGCGCGACCGCCTGGGCCTGAGCGAATTGCTCGGGTGTTAGATAGGCGGCGAGAACTTCCTCGGGAGACCCGTCGAGCTTAATTTGTCCGCCGTCCATCCAGATCACGCGGTTGCACCAGCGCATGATGATCTCCGCGCTGTGCGAGGACAGAACCAGGATGTCCGCGCCCTGGACGATGCCTTCCAGCCGGTGCCGCGCCTTGTCCAGGAATGAGGCGTCGCCAGCCAGGATCCATTCATCCATCAGCAGGATCTGCGGCCGGATGGCGGTGGCGAGCGCGAAGCCGAGGCGGATGACCATGCCGGAACTGTAGGTGCGCACCGGAAGCTCCAGGAACTGGTCCAGTTCGGCAAAATTGGCGACATCCTCTTCCAGGCGCTGGATCTGCGCCTTGCTCAAACCGCTATAGAGGCCGCGCAGGCGGATATTCTCGCGCCCGGTCAGTTCCGCGTTCATGCCCTGGTTGGGGTCGAGCAAAGCCGTGATCGCGCCGTCAATCTCGATATGGCCTTCGACCGGTTCATAGATGCCGGCCATGGTGCGCAGCAGGGTGGTCTTGCCGGCGCCGTTGGAGCCGACGAAACCGAGCCGGTCGCCGCTTTTCAGCGAGAACGAGACATGGCGCAGCGCCTGCACCACCAGGCGGTGCTTCTGATCCTCGCCGAGCCGCCCGGAGGCGGCGGCAAACACAGTCTTTTTCAGGCTGCGGCTTTCGCCGTGATAGAGCGGAAAGGAGACCGAGACATTGTCGAATTGCAGGCTGGCCATGACTCAGACCCAGTATGTGATGCGCGCGCGGGCGCGGGTAAAGACAAAGGCGCTCAGCACCACCAGCAGTGCCGAATAGCCCAGCGCCACCCCCCAGGCCGCGGGTTCCAGCGGCAAGCCAAGCAGCGGCCCGCGCAGGATCTGCAGCAGGGCGTAGAACGGATTCCACTCCACCAGCAACCGGCCGATATGGCGGTGCATGATCATGGTCGGACTCCAGAGGACCGGCGTCACATAAAAGGCGATCTGCACGATGCTGGCGATGATGGGCGGGATGTCGCGGAAGCGGGCGCCGAACACGCCGAGCAGCAGGCACACGGCCATGCCGTCGACCAGCCAGAGCAGCAGCGCCGGGATGACGCTGATCACGGCGCTGCTCGGCACGACGCGGAAAATCGCGAACACCACGACAATGACGGCCAGATTATGCGCCAGCACGAACAGGTTGCGCACCACCACCCGCGCCGCATGCAGCGAGAATGGCATACGCTGCGCGCGGATCATGCCTTCCACGGCGGTGAAAGAGGTGCCGCCTTCGGCTGTCAGCGTGCTCAGAAATGTCCAAAAGACCAGGGAGATCGACAAATAAGGCAAGTATTGCGCGATATCCTGGTGGAACAGCCCGGCGTAAAGGACGCCGATGGCGCCGATCATCACCGCGGTCGAGAGCGTGAGCCAGAATGGACCGAGCAGCGAGCCGCGATAACGCAGCTTGATGTCCATGAAGCTGAGCGTAAGCACCAGCCGCCAGAGGCGCATGGTCTCGCGCAAGTCCGCCCCGGCGAGCGCGAGGCGCCGTCCCCAACTTTGCGCGGCGGAGATCGACATCCTTCGTCCCGTGGGTTGCATCAGATGCGGAACCTCCGTTCCGGTTTTGCCTTGTCCCGGCGCGATCATATTCATAGAGCGGCGATAGCGGAATGGGCAGGAAGCAGCAACCGCGATGTCGCCTTATGAAGCCTCTTATTGAGGCCGCACCACCGTCGTCCCGCCCTCGACGATAAACACATGCTCGCCGGGAACGAAGCCCGGCTGCCCGGGGCCGGCCGGCTGCACGATGGAAACCACCGAATCATTCTGCTGACGAATTACCAGCTCCACCGCTTGCTGGTCCGCCGGGGCGGGGACATTCAACGTGGCGAGAATTTTTTGCGCCGCGGCGTCGTCGCCATCGAAGGTTGCGGGCCGCACCGATACCACGGTCCCAAGATGCAGCTGGCCCGCACGCGCGCTTGGTTGAGCGCCTGGCGGCATGCTCCCGGCGCAGGCATTCAGCAGCGGCATCAGCCCCAGGCAAGCCAGCCACCGGCAGGCCGCGTGCGGAACGAATTTCAGCCAGTTCATGTTTCCCATTCTCAGGGTCTTATCATCGCCATTCGGGGGCGGATAGGAGCCTTTCCAGGCAGGTTTTTCTTGCTGCGAGTTATGTTCTCGTTTAGGGGGTTAGGGCACCTTATTTAAGCCAACATTGAGCTAAAGCCCGCAAGACCTTACCATACAACGGCGTTCCAGTTGGAGGCTTCCCCTTGACGACGACATCAAGCGGCCTCGCGGCCTTTGGCCGCAAGGCCGTGCACCGATCGGCGGCTTTGCCGGTGCCGACCGATCTTTCGCGCGTGATGCGTCTTTCCGCCGGCTGCGCCGGTTTGGCGTTGTTGGCGGCCTGTTCGGCCGGCGGCGGGGCCTCAGGCCCCTCCACGCATTACTATGAGGCGCACGCCACGCCCCAAAGCTACGAGCCGCCGGGACCGCCCGACGATCCGTGGGGGCCTTATATCCGTACGGCCTCGCAGCGCTTTAATGTGCCGACCTCCTGGATCCGCAATGTGATGCGCGTGGAATCCGGCGGGCATGAATATATGGGCGGCCACCTCACGGTATCTGCCGCCGGCGCGATGGGGCTGATGCAGCTTGAGCCGGAAACGTATCGTGAGATGGCGGCCCAGTACGGGCTCGGTCCCGACCCGTTCAACCCGTACGACAATATCATGGCCGGCACCGCCTACATCCATGAAATGTATTCGATCTTTGGCTCGCCGGGCTTCCTGGCCGCGTATAATGCCGGGCCCGGGCGGCTGCAGGAATATGTCAACGACCATGTGCCGCTGCCGCAGGAGACGCAGGCCTACCTGGCCATGATCGCGCCGCACATTGCGGGCGATTATCCGGGCGGAAACAGTGCCGATGAGGAAATGGCGATGAACACCTCGCCGGCGACCGGCGTGGGCATTTCGTCAAGCGCGCTACCCTCCGCTCCTGTCCCGGTGGCGAGTGTGTCTCCGGCCCCGGTGCCAAGCCTAGTTCCTCCCGCCCCGGTGGCGGCAAGCGCGCCGTCCCCCGTGCCGCCGCCAAGCGTGCCGTCCCCGGAACAGGTGGCCGCGCTGGTCGCCGGCGGGTCGGCGACCGCGCTTTATGCGCCGTCGCCCGGCGCTCCCCGAGCGCGTATTCCGGCCCCGCCCGCGCCGCCGCGTTATTTTGCGCCGGTCGCGCCCGCCATGGCCGGCACGCGGCCGGTGTATCGCCCCCATGCGGTCGTGGCGTCTGAGGCTGTGCCGGTGGGTCCCGGCGGCTGGGCGATTCAGGTCGGGGCCTATAACAATCCCGGCGATGCCAAGGCCGCCCTTGGCATCGCCGAACTCAGCGCCGACCAGATGCTGGGCAAGGGCCGGCCTTTCGTCATGTCGGTGCTCGTGCACGGCCACACTTATTACCGGGCGCGGTTCGGTGGTCTGGCGCACGAAACGGCGGAGAGCGCCTGCGGCCGGCTCTCTTCCGGCCCGACCGGTTGCGAGGTGATCTCGCCCGATGAGCGGGGGTAAGGAAGTGGCCGCTTTTTGAAAAAAGCGGCGCAAAAACTTCTTCGACTTTAGGCCGGTGGCGCTGAAACCAGCACGGCCCAGAGTAGGGTCTGTTGGGATTTAAAGGATTCCCCTGGTCTGGGTAGTTGTGATTCACGCTGTTTATGGATCGCCTTATTCTGACCGATGCTCAATGGGCACAGATTGAACCGCTTTGCCAAGGGAAGCGCC
>Ga0310811_10002954_pt1 | contig 21357 bp, 18 predicted proteins | sample YCmetagenome_FD_207642 | JGI IMG/M metagenome (GOLD analysis project Ga0310811, IMG submission 207642) | Soil microbial communities from experimental microcosm in Duke University, North Carolina, United States - YC | ecosystem: Engineered > Artificial ecosystem > Soil microcosm > Unclassified ...
GGCGGCGGCCGTAGCGCTTCTCCAGTGCGCGTAGCTGCTGGCTCACCGCCGACTGTGAGACGAGGTTCAGCCGGGCGGCGCGGGAGAGGCTCCCCGTCTCCACCAGGTCGCAGAAGGTCTTGAGCGTCTCGACGTGCATCCCTTCATAAGTTTACCTAAACGATGCGCGAAGGCGATTGCATGGGGCTGATGAATGGCGGCGGGGCTATCAGTGACGTGTGAGCAGCGCGTGGCGCTCGACGGTGGTGCGCAAGGCCCTGGTGGCGGTGTCGGGCCTGGCCCTGTGGACGTGGATCGTGCTGCACGTGGCCGGGAACCTGACGCTCTTCTCGGGCCCGGCCGTGGCCGACGGGTACGCGGCGGCCCTGCGGCGCGCACCCGCCTGGCTCTGGGCGGCGCGAGTGGGACTGGCGGCCGCGATGATGGTGCACGTCGCCGCGGTCGTCTCGCTCGCCCGCACCGGCCGGGCCGCGCGGCCGCGTCACGCGGCCCACGCGCCCGACGATACCTCGGCGCTGGCGGCGCGCGGCATGCGGCTGGGCGGAGCGCTTCTCCTGGCCTTCGTCGTCTATCACCTCCTGCACCTCACCGTCGGCGCGCTGCACCCGCACTTCGAGCCCGGCCACGTCTACGCCAACGTCGTGGCCGGGCTGCGCTCGCCACGGATCGCCGCCGTCTACATCGGCGCCGCCGCGCTGCTCGGACTGCATCTCCTTCACGGGCTCTGGGCGGCGGCGCGCAGCCTGGGCCTGCGGCCCGCGACAGCAGCGCGGCGCCGGAGACCCGCGGTGGTCGGGGTGTCGCTGGCGGTGGCGGCGGGCTTCGCCGCGGTGCCGGTGGCGGTCGTGACCGGGTGGCTGCGGTGATCCTGCGCGACACCGCACCGACCGGCCCACTCGCCACGCGCTGGCAGCGCCACCGCAACGATCTGGCACTCGTCGGCCCGACGCGCCGCCGCCGGTTCGAGATCGTCGTGGTGGGCGCCGGTCTGGCCGGCGCTTCCGCCGCCGCCACGCTGGGCGAGCTGGGCTACCGCGTCCGTTGCCTCACCTTCCACGACTCCCCGCGCCGCGCGCACAGCGTCGCCGCGCAGGGCGGCATCAATGCCGCGCGCGATGCCGCCAACGATGGCGACAGCATCGAGCGGCTCTTCCACGACACCCTGGAAGGCGGCGACTTCCGCGCGCGCGAGTCGAACGTGTACCGGCTGGCCGAGCTGTCGGCGCGCATCATCGACCAGGCCGTCGCGCAGGGGGTGCCCTTCGCGCGCGAGTACGGTGGACAGCTCGCCACGCGGTCGTTCGGCGGCGCGCTCGTGTCGCGCACGTTCTACGCGCGTGGCCAGACCGGACAGCAGCTGCTCCTCGGCGCCTACCAGGCCCTGGCCAAGGAAGTCGCCGGTGGCAACGTCACGGTGCTGGCGCGCCGAGAGATGCTCGATCTCGTCGTGGTCGATGGCCGGGCGCGCGGTGTCATCGCCCGCGATCTGGTGTCGGGCGCGCTCGAGACGCACATGGCCGACGCCGTGGTGCTGGCCACCGGCGGCTACGCGAACGCCTACTTCCTCTCGACCAACGCCAAGGCCTCGAACGCGACAGCCATCTGGCGCGCCTACCGTCGCGGCGCGGCCTTGGCCAACCCGGCCTTCGTACAGTTCCACCCCACGTGCCTGCCCGCGGCGGGCACGCAGCAGGCCAAGCTCACGCTCATGTCGGAGTCGCTGCGCAACGACGCGCGGCTCTGGGTACCGACACGCCCGGGCGACGGCCGCCGGCCCGAGGCGATCCCCGCCGCCGAGCGCGACTACTTCCTCGAGCGGCGCTATCCCCGCTACGGCAACCTGGTGCCGCGCGACCTCGGCTCGCGCGCGGTCAAGACGGTCTGCGACGAGGGGCGCGGCGTGGGCCCGGGCGGGCGCGCGGTCTACCTGGACTTGGCCGACGCCGCCGCGCGCGTCGGCGCCGATGTGCTGCGTGAGCGCTACGGCAACCTCTTCGAGCTGTACGAGCACGTCACCGGCGACGATCCGCTGCAGGTGCCCATGCGCGTGGCGCCGGCCGCGCACTACACGATGGGTGGGTTGTGGGTGGACTACGACCTCATGACCACCATCCCCGGCCTGTTCGCGATCGGCGAGGCCAACTTCTCCGACCAGGGCGCGAACCGGCTCGGCGCCAGCGCGCTCATGCAGGGCCTCGCCGACGGCTACTTCATCCTGCCCAGCACGCTGGCCGGCTACCTGGCCGGTGCGTCGCTCGCATCGGCGAGTGAGGACGGCCAGGAAGCACGAGCCGCCCGGGCCGACGTGCGGGCGCGGATCGAGGTGCTCCTGGCGCTCTCCGGGCGCCGCACCGCGAGCGACTTCCACCGCGCGCTGGGCCGCGTGCTCTGGGACGCGTGCGGCCTGGAGCGCCACCACGATGGCCTGGCCAAGGCCATCGCGGAGATCGCCGCGCTCCGCGAGGCGTTCTGGCAGGACGTCACGGTGCCCGGCGGCCCCGGTGAGCTCAACCAGGAGCTGGAGCACGCCGGCCGTGTCGCGGACTTCCTGGAGCTGGGCGAGCTGATGTGCCGCGATGCGCTGGCCCGCGACGAGTCGTGCGGCTGCCACTTCCGCATCGAGCACCAGACTCCCGACGGCGAAGCGCAGCGCGACGACGACGCCTTCGCCCACGTGGCGGTGTGGACTCCGGGCGCGCCCGGGCGCGACCCGCGGCGCCTCGTCGAGCCGCTCGCCTTCGCGGCGCTCCCGCTGCAGGACCGATCGTATCGATGAAGATCACGCTTCGTGTCTGGCGCCAGCACGACGCCGCGGATGCCGGCGGCTTCCGACGCTACGAGCTCGGCGATCTGTCTGCCGACACCACCTTGCTCGAGGCCCTCGACGTCCTCAACGAGGGGCTCGTGGAGCGCGGCGAGCCGCCGGTGGCCTTCGACAGCGATTGCCGCGAGGGCATCTGCGGCGCGTGCGGCGTCGTGGTGGACGGCCGACCGCACGGCCCGATGCCGGGCACGACCACGTGCCTGCTGCCGCTGCGCGCCTTCCGCGACGGCTCGACCGTCACGCTGGAGCCGTTCGGCACCGGCGTCTTCCCGGTCGTGTGCGACCTCGTCGTCGATCGGTCGGCGCTCGATCGCGTCGTGCAGGCCGGCGGCTACGTGTCGGTCCGCACCGGCAGCGCGCCCGATGCCGGCGCCGTACCAGTGGCGCGTCAGACGGCCGAGCGCGCGCTGGACGCCGCGGTGTGCATCGGCTGCGGCGCCTGCGTCGCCGCCTGCCCCAATGGCGCAGCGTCGCTCTTCGTCGGCGCCAAGCTCGCACACCTCGCGGAGCTGCCGCAGGGCCAGCCGGAGCGCGCGCGCCGTGCGCAGGCTCTGGTCGCGGCGGCGGATCGTGAGGGCTTCGGGGCCTGCACGCTCCACGGCCAGTGCCAGGCCGCGTGCCCCAAGCACATCGACCTGGGCGTGATCGCCCGCCTCAACCGTGAGTACCTGGCCACCTCGCTGGCGCGCTGGTGGCATCGCGGCGGTTAGCGCCGAGCGCGCTCAGACGTACTGGCGCAGGAACTCCGGATCGAAGATCCGGTCCGCCATCACCTGGCAGCGCTTCATCAGGCGGTGCTCGTCCGGACCGTAGTCGGGGATGGCGTTGTGCAGGGTGCCGATGTGGTCCCACACCAGCACGTCGCCCACCGTCCAGTGGTGCGTGTACTGGAAGCGCGGCTCCAGCTGGTGCGCGAAGACCGTCGCCAGCACCTGCTCGCTCTCGGCCTCATCGAGCTCGTTGATGCGGATCGCGTAGCCGGGGTTGCAGTAGAGCACCCGACGGCCCGTGATCGGATGGGTGAGGAAGATCGGGTGCACGGACGGCGGCCGGCGCTTGCGCTGCTCCTCGGTCATCGGGCCGCGCGTGCTGCCCGGGCGCCGGCGCATGTTCTCCCAGAACTTGTTGAAGTCGTGCGTCGCCGTCATGCGGTCCAGGCGGCTCTTGAGCGCCGGCGACAGCGCGTCGTAGGCGGCGTGTGTGTTCACGAAGCACGTGTCGCCGAGCGGCCGGCCGTCGCGGTGCGGCACCTTGACCGCGAACAGCACGTTCAGGAAGCCGATCGTGCGGTTGTAGGACATGTCGGTGTGCCAGTCCTGGCCCGCGTCGGCCAGGCCGATCGGCCGGCCGTTCTCGATCACGTTGGACAGGATGCCGACCTCCGGCATGTCCGGCTCGTGATAGCCGGTGAGCATGGCCTGGATGGAGCCGAAGCGCTGCGAGAAGTCGCGCAGCGCGACGGCGTCGAGCTGCTGGTCGGGGAAGCGCAGCACCCCGTGGCGGCCGAGCGCCGTGATGATCGTCGCGAAGTCGCCATCGCTCAGCGGCCGGGCGAGGTCGACGCCTCGCACGGTCGCGCCCAGGATCTGACCGGTCGGCTCGAGGGTCGTCATGGCCTCATGATACGCCGCGCTCACTTCTTCCTCGGGGACGGCGCGTACGAGCGCAGCGCGGCCATGAAGCCGGAGGCGCCCGGCGGTCGCGCGTACTTGCCGACGAGCAGCACGTCGCGCGAGTCGGCCTTCGCCCCGTAGACCCGGCGGATCAGGTCGCCCTCCGGCGTCAGGTGGCTGCCCTCGAAGGAGGCGCCCGCGAAGAAGCCGCTCGACTTCGCGTAGGAGAAGATCTCGGCCTTGAAGCGCCCGTCGGTGCCCACGCCCTCGTGCAGGCTGTTCGGCCCCGCGGCCAGCGAGGCATCGGCGCCCAGCGCGAACTCGCTCTTGAGCAATCGCGCGCTCACAGCACACCGAGCCAGCGCTTGCCCATGAGCCCCCCCGAGCGCGCAGTGTAGCGCGGCGGTACGAGTTGCGTGACCGCCGTCAGCCGGTGAGCCAGTCCAGGATGCGTGGGTTCTCGTCGCGCGGGTAGGTGTGCGAGAGGTCGGGCAGCTCGCGATAGACCAGGCGCGCGCCCACGGCGATCAGCGCCTCCTGGGCCATGCGCGCGGTGTAGACCGGGAACATCCAGTCGAGCGCGCCGTGGATGAGATAGATCGGCTTGTCGCGCGCGCGCTCCAGCCCGCCGCCCAGCAGCCCCAGGTGCAGGACGCCGCACGCCGGAGCCAGATGGGTGAACGTCGTGTCATCTTGAAGGCCGCAGATCATCGTGTAGGTGCCGCCGTCGGACATGCCGGTCAGCAGCACGCGGGTCCGATCGACCGGGTAGCGCTCGGCGACACCCTCGACCATCTGCCGTAGCGGTGCGCTGTCCACGTCGTCGCCCATCAGCGACCACGTGCGCTGCGTGGAGGTGGGCGAGAGCAGCAGCGCCTGTCGGGCCCGCGCCTCGCGCAGCCAGCTCCAGACGAAGTCGCGCCCGTGACCGGAGCCACCGTGGAGCGCGACGACCAGGGGCATCGCGGCGGCGCCATCCCACGATTCCGGCACGTAGAGGCTGAAGCCGCCCCGCTCGTTGCGCTCGTTGTCGGCGTGCAGCAAGCCGGTGCGTGGTCCGCCCTCGCGCAACGTCCCGGCCCGCAGGCGCTCGACCAGCGCCTCGTCCGTGCGGCGCGCCGGCTCCAGGAACCAGCGGCTCACCGCCTCCAGCACCGGCGCCAGCGGATAGAGCGCCTCCTGCACGCGCGAGAAGCGCCGCAGCGCGCGGTAGAGCTCGAACGGATCGCCGCCCCCCTGCGCGGCCTCGACGAAGGCCTCGGTCATCTCCAGCGTCTGCCGCGTGACGTCGATCAGCTGGTCGCGCAGGAAGACGAGGTCGTCGGGCCAGGCCGCCGCCTCCGTGTGCCCGAGCGCCGGGCGCAGAGGTTCGGCACCGGCTGCCAGCGGCTCGGCCAGGCGCGCCGCCAGCGGAGGATGGAGATGGCGCTGCACCCACACGACGCGCTCCAGCAGGCCCAGCAGCGACGAGAGCAGCGGCCCGATCGTGTCGATGGCCATCAGCGTCTCCCGGCGGGCGCGCCGCGCTCCCGGTCGCCCGTCGCGCGCCGCCCGCGGTCGCGCATCGCTAGACTCGTCGCACCCGCGGGAACATCAACGCCGTCGTGCCGGCCAGCATGGCCAGCGCCAGCCCGCTGGTGCCGAGAGCGATGCTCACACCGAAGAGCGACGCGAGCGCGCCGATCTGGAGCTGGCCGATCGGCGCCAGCCCGATCGCCACGACCCAAGCGCCGCCGGCGCGCCCGCGCAGGTGCGACGGCACACCGAGCTGCAGCAGGCTCTGGGCCAGCAGATCGGCGAGCGCACCCGCCGCGTTGACGATCGTCAGCACGACGAACACGCCGGCGAAGCCCACCACGTGCGGAGAGGCGCCCAGCACGATCAGCCCGGCGCCGAAGGTGCCGAGCACCGCGAGGAAGAACGCGCCGCCGCTCGAGCCGCCGCGCCCCGCCGCGGCGGCGAGACCGAGGATGCCGCCCACCGAGCGCGCCGCGTTCAGCGCGCCCAGCCCCTCCGGGCCGCGATGCAAGACGTCGCGGGCCAGGCTCGGCAGCAGCGCCTGGTGCGCGAAGCCCAGGATCTCGGCCCCGGCCGTGAGCACCATCAGCATCAGCAAGGTGCGATCGTCCCGCACGGCGCCGAGGAACTCGATGGCGCCCTGCCACAGCGAGCCCGCGGGTGCCGCGCCCCCGCGCGCGGGCGCACTGGCCGGAATCAGGGCGAGACCGCCGCCCAGGAATCCGACCGCGACGACGAAGTACGCCACGCCGGAACCGAAGTGCGCGATGACCGCGCCCACGCCCAGCGAGCCCACCAGCCAGCCGCCCCGCATCGCCACGCCGAGGATCGCCAGCCCGGCCACGAGCGCCGGGCCGCCGACGACGTCGTGCGTGTAGCTCTGGCGGGCGGCGTGCTCGAGCGCGCGGAGCACGCCGGCCAGCAGGGTCAGTATCAGGATGTGCTCCAGGCGGATCTGGCCGAGCACTGTCAGCAGGCCGAGCGTGGTGGCCGTCACGGCCTGACCGGCGCCGGTGACCATGAGCAGCTGGTGGCGCGGCACGCGATCGGCGAGAGCGCCCGCGAACACGCCCACGAAGAAGAGCGGCAGCATCCGCATGCCCATCGCGACGCCGACCAGGAACGGCGAGTTCGTCAGGGTGAGCGTGAGCCAGCCGAGCACGACGACCTCGCCCATCATCCCCACCGAGTTCAGGAGGACGGACGCCCCCAGACAGCGGAAGTCGGGGAGGCGGAAGAGCGAGAGCTGGAAGATGGCGGTGCGTCAGCCGCGGGGGGCGGGGGCGCGGATCGCGGCGACCGCGGTGGCGTAGCCGGCGCGCAGCACCGCCGTCTCGGAGGAGAAGTTCACGATCGTGGCGCCCATGCCGATCATCTCGCGCACGGTCTCGACCGAGTCCACGGCCATCGACACCGCCTTGCCGTGCTTGCGGCCGGCATCGACGAGGCGCCGGCGGTAGTCGTTGAGCACGTCGCGCTGCCTGGGCGTGCCGAGCACGCCCAGGTCCTGGGCGAGATCCGTGGGGCCGATCGTCAGCGCGTCGATGCCTGGTGTGGACGCGATGCCGTCGAGCTCCTCGAAGGCGGCCTGGCTCTCCAGCATGGCCGTCACGTGCACGCGCGCGTTGGCGGCCGCCATGTGCTCGGCCGGCAGCAGGGTGCGGTACTGCGTGTGGGGACCAAAGCCGTACATCCCGCGCTGGCCCAACGGCGCGTAGCGCGTGCAGGCGACGACCTCGGCCGCCTGCTTCGCGGAGTCGACCTGGGGGATGTGCAGGTTCCACACACCGGCGTCGAGCAGGCGCGTGATCCACTCGCGGTTGCCCTCGGGCGGGCGCACGACCATCGGGAAATCGAGGGCGCGGGCCAGGGTCGCCATGTCGGCGACGGTCTCCATCGAGAACGAGGCGTGCTCCATGTCGACGCGGACGAAGTCGAGCCCGGCCGATTGCAGGAGGGTGAGGATCCCGGGCGTGCGGACCATCATGATCCAGGTGCCGATCTGCACCTCGCCGCGCTCCGACCGCTCGCGATAGGCGTTGCCGTTCACGCTCAGCGGGCGTCCATCGCGAACGGCACGTTGGCGTTCTTGGCCACCGTGCGCAGCTGCTCCATGAGATCGTCGGGGACCGGCACGCCGTCGCGCAGCCGCTCGGCGCGCGTGGCCATCTCCGGGTCGCCGGCCACCAGCACCGGCTGCTCGGGGTTCGCGCGCCGGGCGCCGTGCAAGGTGTCGATCACCTGGTCGAGGTCGTTCTCGAACTGGCCCTCGGCGCGGAATGCGCGAGGGTCGATGGCCATGAAGAAGTGGCCGATGTTGTGGGGATCGGACGGCTTCTGGGTACGGTTGCGGATCGGCGAGAACGACGCGCCGGCCAGCACGCCGCCCAGGATGTGCACCATCACCGCCAGGCCGTAGCCCTTGTGGCCACCCACCTCGCGCGAGCCGCCCAGCGGCGTGATGCCGCCCTCCGGCTTGTCGAAGACGTAGCCGAACGCCTGCTCGGGATCGGTCACGGGGTGGTTCTTGTCGTCGACGACCCAGCCGGCCGGCAGCGGCTTGTGGTTGAGCTTGTAGACCTTCACCTTGCCGGCGGCGACGGTCGTCGTCGCCATGTCGAGCTCGAAGGGCGAGTTGCGCTTGGTCGGGGCGGCGAAGGCCAGCGGGTTGGTGCCCATCACCGGCTCGGCGCCGAAGGTCGGCACCATCGTCACGCCGCGCGTGGACGCCGTCACCATGCCGATCGCGCCCCGATCCGCGGCGATGCGCGAGTAGCAGCCGGCCGCGCCGAAGTGGTGCGAGTTGACGACGGAGACGACGGCCACGCCGGACTGCTGGCACTTGTCGACCGCCAGGTTCATCGCGTGCACGGAGACCGGATGACCGAGCGAGGCGTCGGCGTCGATCAGCGCGAACGCCGGTCCCTCGCGCAGGGTCTTGAAGATCGGCTTCATGTTCAGCCGCCCGGCCCGGAACTCCTTGTCGTACGTCGGCAGCATCGAGATCCCGTGCGAGTCCACACCGCGGAGATCCGTCTCCAGCATCATCTCCGCAGTCGTGGCGGCATGAGCCTCGGACATCCCCCACGAGCGCATCACGGTGACGATCTGCTCGCGGATCTTCTCGGCCGGTATCCGCATGACGCGCCTCCTATCCGGCGGCGACGCCGACGGGTGCGGCGCTGAGCGGACGGGCCGGCTCGGGGAAGTTGATGCTGGTGGGCGCGTTGGCCTCGAACGGGCTCCACAACCCCAGCTCCTTGCCGATCTCGCGCAGCGCCGGCAGGACCTCCTGGCCGAGCAGGCGTATGCACGTCTTCGTGTCCTGGCTGGAGACGAAGCCGTCGGCGGCCCAGAAGCCCATGATGGACGGACGCGTTTCCTCGAGCAGCCGGCGCAGCTTGGGAATGACGGTCTTGGGCGTGCCCGCCACGATCTGCTGATTCTGGATCTGGTCCTCGAAGGCCGCGCCGCGCGGGTTCGAGCGCCGGCCGACCGCGTACTCCACGAAGGCCTGGCGATACGACGGCGAGAAGTAGCCGGACGGGCTCGACCACACCGGATGGGCCAGGCCCGTGAACTCGCCCTGCATCCACATGAACTGCCGCGCGTTCTCCATCGCCTTCTCCTCCGTCTCGGCGATGTGGCAGCGCTGCAGGTAGCCGCGATACTCCGGACCGCCGGCGTAGCCGGTCTCCTGGGCCACCCGGTCGTACTGCTCCCAGATCTTCTTGGTGGCCTCGATCTCCGTGCTCAGCGCGATGTAGGGGTAGCGCTTCTTGGCCGCCCAGATGATCGTCTCCTTGCTGAGCACGCCGGGGATCCACACGCGAGGGTGAGGCTTCTGCAGCGGCACCGCCCAGGGGTTCACGACGCGATGCTGGTAGTGCGCGCCCTCCCAGCGGAACGGGCCGGGCTGCGTCCAGGCCTTGACGACGAGGTCGTGGGCCTCCTCGAAGCGCTCGCGGTTGTAGGCGGGGTTCACGCCGGTGGCGAGCTGCTCCTGGCCGCCGCCGCGCACGAAGCCGGACACGAGGCGGCCGCCCGAGACCATGTCGATCATCGACAGCTCCTCGGCCAGCCGCACCGGGTTGTCGGCGAGCGGGAGCGGGTTGCCCAGCAGCACCAGCTTCACGCGCTTGGTCGTCGCGGCCAGGATCGAGGCGAAGACGTTGCACTTGGCCTGCATGCAGAATGGCGCGTTGTGGTGCTCGTTCAGCATGATCCCGTCGAAGCCGACCTCCTCGGCCAGCCGGTAGTGGTCGAGGTACTCGTTGTAGAGCCGGCTGCCGGCGACCGGATCGAAGTGCTTGTTGGAGAACATCAGCGCGGTCGCGCCGAACTTGCGGCCCTCGTCTGCCGGGTACGCCGACATCGGCTGCTCGGTGAAGTACATGAGGTGCATGGTCTCTTCCTCTCAGGCCTGGGTCAGGAAACGAGTGACGAGCGAGGCCAGCGCCTCCGGCTTCTCCATCTCCACGAAGTGTCCCGCGCCGTCGACGATCTCGAGCTTTGCCTGACCAAGCGCCTTGGCGTAGCGTTCCCCGCACTCCAGCGGCACGATGCGGTCCTCGCGTCCCCACACCACGAGCGCCGGCGTGGCGACACCGCCCAGCAGGTGCGGCAGGGTCGGGCTGTACATGTACGGCTTCCACGCGATGCGGAAGCTCATCTCGCGGTTGAGGTCCCATTGCTCCAGCGTCGCCGTGGGCGGCTCGGCGCCGTAGATCGCGTCGAAGGCGCGCTGGTCGGCGAAGCCCAGGCGCACGTAGTCGATGTAGGAGACGAGCGCCTGGTCGGCGATGTCGCCGCGCTCGGGCTTGATGCCCATCGCGCCCACGAGGACCAGCCGCCGGAACTGGCGCGGCGCCATCGTGGCCATCTCCGCGGCGATCCAGCCGCCGAAGCCGAGCCCGAGCAGCGCGACGCGGCCCGGCTCGCGCGTGTCCTCGCGCCCGGCCAGCAACGCCTGGTAGACGACGGCGACGTCGCGCACGCTGCGCATCCATTCGGGTCGTGACGAGCGGTCGTAGCCGGGATGCGCGGGGCGCAGCACCGTGAAGTGCTGGGCCAGCGCGTCGTAGAACGCCAGATGCTCGGGGCTGCCGACGTCGTGATGGAGCACGAGCAGCGGCGCCCCCCTGCCGCCGCGCGTGAGATGCAGCGCGATGCCGGCGACGTGAACGGTCTCGGATTCCCAGGCGATGGTGGATGGGCTCATGGTGCCGTGATTCTAGCAGCCGGTGCGCTATGCTGCGCGGGCGTGTTCTACCTGCTCACCGTCGTCCTCGCCTGGGGTCTGACGTGGCCTGTCAACAAGCTCATCCTGTCATCCCTGTCGTCGCTGTGGCTCGTGGCGCTGCGCTCGATCGTGGGGACGCTCGCCCTCTTCGCGCTGGCCGCGGCTCTCGGCCGCCTGCGCCGCCCGCCTCGCGCGGACGTGCCGGTGATGCTGAGCCTGGCACTCCTGCACATGGTCGGCTTCGGCGTCTTCGCCGCGTGGGGTCTGCGCCTGGTGCCGACCGGACGCTCGGTGGTCCTCGCCTACACCACGCCGCTGTGGGTCGCGCCAGGTGCGGCACTGTTCCTGGGCGAGCGTCTCACGCTCCGGCGGATCGTGGGCGTGCTGCTCGGGCTCCTGGGCCTCGCAGCGCTGTTCAATCCGCTCGCGTTCGACTGGGGCGATCACCGAGCGATCCTCGGCAACGCCTCGGTCCTCCTCGCGGCGCTGCTGTGGGCCGGCAGCATCCTGCACAGCCGCGGCCACCGCTGGCACACGGCCGCGTTCGATCTCGTGCCGTGGTCGATGCTGCTGGCGACGGTGCTCGTCACGGCGGTGGCGCTCGCCATCGACGGTCCGCCGGCGGCGGCGTGGGACGCGCGCCTGGTCGTGCTGCTTCTCTACGCCGGCATCCCCGGCACCGCGGTCGCGTACTGGGCCATGGCGATGGCCAGCCGCGCACTACCCGCGGTGACGACGTCGCTGGGACTGCTGGCCGCCCCGGTGCTCAGCGTGATCGTCGCCACGCTCTGGCTCGGCGAGCCGATCACGCTCTCGCTGCTCGCCGCCATCGTGCTGATCCTGGGCGGCGTCGCGCTGGGCGCGACGGGCGAGCGCTAGCAGCAGCCTCCCGCCACCGCCCGATCCGGCCACCAGCCCCAGGGGCGTGGCCCGAAGTCCGGCGTGAAGATGCGGCCGCGCTTGAGCGTGAGGTGCGGTGCGAAGGCGCGATCGACGCGCAGCGCCGTGCCGAGGATGTCGTAGACGACCCACTGGCCGTCCTTGAGATCCAGCACCGAGACGTCGGCCTGGCGTCCGACGGCCAGGCTGCCGAGACGGTCGTCGATGCCGACGGCCCTGGCGGGGTTGGCCGTGGACATCGCCACCACCTGCGGCACGGTGAAGCCGAGGCCCAGGAAGCGCGTCATCATCTCGGTCATGCTGTGCACGGTCATCGCGCGGCCGGGCACCGTGAGGTCCGTGCTGATGCAGTGGGGCAGCAGACCCTGCTCGATGATCTTGCGGCCGACGTCGAAGCTGAAGTTCATCCGGCCGTGCGCGGTGTCGAACCACACGCCGCGCGCCGCCGCCTCCCGCGCCTCCGGCACCAGCTTGCCGTTGCCGTCGAGCACGCCGCCCGGGTTGGGCGTGAAGTAGTGCGTGAGGATGTCGCCGGGCTCCAGCAGGTCGAGCAGCGGATGGATCACCTTGGGGTCGTAGCGCTTCTCGGTATCGCCGATGTGCACCATCAGCTTGATGCCGGCCTCGCGGGCCGCGCGCTTGGCGAGCTTGGGCATCTCCATGCCCATGATCTCCAGCGCCGGCGAGACCATGCGGGCCTTGATGCCCTTGATGAGGCCGCGGTGCTCGGTGGCGACCTTCACCGTGTCGGTGAGGTTCACGCTGCTCTCGGCGATGATGTCGGGCAAGGTCGCCAGGCCCGTCTGGCAGATGTGCAGGAACGGGATGATCTCGGTGGCGCAGCTCGGCAGGATGTGCCGCCAGCCTCCGAACGTCGCCGCGCCGGCGCTGCCGGCATCGACGATGGTCGTCACGCCGCTGTGCACGCCGCCCAGGTCGGGGTTGACGCCCGTGCGGTTGACGCCCTCGAAGACGTGCGCGTGCACGTCGATGAGACCGGGTGTGACGAGCTTGCCGGTCACCTCGATCGTGCGCGCGGCCTCCGAGGGAGGGATGCCGGCTGCGACCCGGGCGATCTTGCCGTCCTCGACCGCCACGTCGAGGACGCCGTCGAACCCGCTCGACGTATCCACGACCCTTCCGCCCTTGAGCAACAGATCGTACATACGTCGCCGCCTCCCGTTCGTCGTCGCGTGGTATGCGCTCCGGGACGCTAGCGTCGCATCGGCCGACCTGTCAAGGCGCATGTGCGCGATTGCCCGTTGACGGCGGGCCGCGCGCATGTCTTGATGCCCCGAGACGCACACGATTCTCCGACGTGCCGGCGGGCCGGCGAGGCCGATACCATGAGCAGACCGAGCGGACGCATCCACGAGATCGAGCACCACGCGGCCGACTGGGCCACCACGCGTCCCGTCGTCTCGGGCACCCAGGGCGTCGTCGCCGCCGGGCATCCGCTGGTCGCGATGGCCGGCATGCGCATGCTGATGGCCGGCGGCACCGCGTTCGATGCGGCCGCCGCGGCCGGCTTCGCGGCGGCCGTCGTGGAGCCGACCGCGTCCTACACGCTCATGGGCGAGTGCGTGGCCCTCGTGCACGACGCGCGCCGGGGCACCACGCAGGCCCTCAGCGGCCAGGGCACTGCCCCCGCCCTGCTGACGATCCCGTTCTTCCGCGGGCGGGGTCTCGATCGCATCCCGACCGGGCCCGGATCCGACGCGCACCTGTCCTTCACGGTGCCGGGCGCCGTCGACGCCTTCCTCACCCTGGTCGAGACTCACGGCACGCGCACCCTCAGCGAGGTGCTGGCGCCGGCGCTCGAGTATGCCGAGCACGGCTTCCCGATGTACGAGTACATGCACCGCCTGCTCGCCATCCCCGAGACGCGCAGCCAGTTCGACGTCTACCCGCCCGGCGGCACCGCGGTGTTCTATCCACAAGGCCGAACGCCGGCGGTCGGCGAGCTGTTCGTGCAGCCCGCACTCGGCGCGACGCTCCGCCGGCTGGCCGACGCGGACACCCGCCGTCGCGGCTCGCGTACCGCCGGCATCGTGGCCGCGCGCGAGCGCTTCTATCGCGGCGAGGTCGCCGCGCAGGTGGCCGCATTCTCGGAGCGGCTCGGCGGGCTGCTGCGAGCGAGCGACCTGGCTGGCTACCGGGCGCGGCTGGAGTCGCCGCTGCGCGTGGCGTTTGCCGGCCACGAGATCCTCGCGCAGGGCGCCTGGACGCAGGGACCAGTGTTGCTGCAAGCGCTCGCCATGCTGGCCACGCTCGACCTGCGCGCGCTCGGCCACAACTCCGCGCGCTACATCCACGTCGTCACCGAGGCGCTCAAGCTTGCCTTCGCCGATCGCGAGCGCTATTACGGCGACGTGCCAGATGTGCCGATGGCCGAGCTGCTCGCGCCGGCCTACACGCGCGAGCGCGCCGCGTTGATCGGCATGGACCGCGCCGCCCCCGCCGCGCCGCCCGCCGGCGAGCTGCCCGGGCGTGGCCCCATGAGCGCGGCAGCGACCGGCGCGCCCGCCGCCAACGTGAGTGGTGCGGCCGCCGGTGGCGCCGACGGCACCACGCACATCGCGGCGATCGATCGCGACGGCAACATGGTCGCGCTCACACCCAGCGGCGGCGTCTTCCGCAAATCGGCGTTCGCACCCGAGCTCGGCTGCACGCTGAGCACGCGGAGCGAGATGTTCGTGCTCGAGGACGGGCATCCCAACGCGCCGGCCGCCGGCAAGCGGCCGCGCACCACGCTGGTCAGCTACCTGATCAGCGAGCACGGCGTGCCGACCACCACCGTCGGCTGCCCGGGTGGCGACGATCAGGCCCAGGCCGATCTGCAGATCGTCCTGAATCTCGTTCTCTTCGGCATGAATCCGCAGCAGGCCGTCGAGGCGCCGCGCTTCTCCACGCAGACCCTCATAAACTCGTTCTACCCGCGCGTATATCGACCGGGCCAGCTCAACGTGGAACCGGGCATCCCCGAGAGCACGCGGGCCGAGCTACGCGCGCTGGGCCACACGGTGAGCGAGATCGGCGCTTGCGGCATCGGTGCGGTGGTCACGCAGCGCGATCCGGTCAGCGGTGTGCTGTCGGCCGGCGCCGATCCGCGGCGTCCAACCTACGCGCTGGCCTGGTAGAGAACGGGCCCACTGGCTCTTGACCGCTCGGGGCGCTCGCGCTATCTGGTTCGTGCGAAACGGAGGATCGTGTGATGGCCACTCAGAGTGAAAAAGCCGCGCGCTTCCGGGCTCTGCACCAGGGCCCGGGCGCCTTCCTCATTCCCAACCCGTGGGACGCCGGGTCGGCGCGGGTGCTGGCCGCGCTCGGCTTCCAGGCGCTCGCCACATCCAGCGGCGCGCAGGCCAACGTGCTCGGACGCCGCGACGGTCAGGTGACGCGCGACGAGGCGCTGGCCCACGCCCGCGCCATCGTGGAGGCGACGGACCTGCCCGTCTCGGCGGATCTCGAGAAGTGCTTCGCCGACGCGCCGGCCGCGGCCGCCCAGACGATCACGCTCGCCGGGGGCATCGGCCTCGTCGGCGGCTCGATCGAGGACGCCACCGGCGACAAGGACAGGCCGCTGTACGACCTCGGCCAGGCCACCGAGCGCGTGGCGGCCGCGGTGCAGGCGGCGCGCGCGCTGTCGTTTCCGTTCACGCTCACCGCGCGCACCGAGAGCTTCCTGCGCGGCAATCCGAATCTGGACGACGTGATCAAGCGTCTGCAGGCCTTCGAGAAGGCCGGGGCCGACGTGCTGATGGCGCCGGGTCTGCCGGATCTCGCGGCGGTGAAGGCCGTGTGCTCCGCCGTCTCGAAGCCGGTCAACTTCATGGCCGGCATCAAGGGCAAGTCGTTCACCGTGGCCGAGCTGCAGGCCGCGGGCGTGCGTCGCATCAGCCTGGCGACCTCGCTCTATCGCGAGGCCATGACGGGCCTGATCAACGCCGCGCGCGAGGTGAAGGACAAGGGCACGTTCGGCTACCTCGACCACGCCGTGCCCACGCCGGAGTTCAACGCCTACATGCGCGGGTAGGCGCTTCGCGCGCGAGCGGTCAGCGGGGCCCGCGGAGGCGGGGGGCGACGTCGCGGGCGAAGCGTTCGAGGCTCGGGTTCATCTGCTCGGGGCGCAGGCCCGGTGGAACGGCCCACGTCACGAGATCGGTGATGTGGTGCTCGGCGATGAAGGCCGAGAGCTCGCGGACGCAGTGCTCGGCGTCGCCGACGACCCAGGTCTGGGGGATGCGCGGGCCGTCGCGCGTCACCGGCTGGAAGCGGCCGGACTCGGCGAAGAAGCGCGCGTAGAGCTCGCCGCGATAGCGCTCGGCCGCGCGCACCGCAGGCCAGTCGCGCTCGCGATCGTCGGTGACCAGGCAGCCGCGGATGATGCCGACGCGATAGCCGTCCGGATCCCGCCCGGCCGCGGTCATCGCCGCGCGCCACGGGTCCAGCACCTGCTCGCGCGGGCCCTGCGGCAGCAGATGACAGTCGAAGCGCGCGGCCCGGCGCGCGCCGCCCTCGGACATCGCGGCCAGCCACAGGGGCGGGCCGCCCGGCTGCACGTAGCCGGGGCGGATCTGGACGTCGTCGAAGTGATAGCGCGTGCCGTGGAAGCTGAAGCGCTCGCCGGCGAAGCAGCGTCGCAGCACCTCCAGCCCCTCCTCCGTGCGCGAGACACGCTGGGGCAGCGGCAGACCGAAGCCGCGGAACTCGTGGGGCGCGTAGCCCATGCCCACGCCGAGCTCGACCCGGCCGTGGCTCAGATTGTCGAGCACCGCCAGGTCCTCGGCCAGGCGCAGCGGGTGATTGAACGGCAGCAGGCAGATGTCCGAGGAGAAGCGCACGCGGCGCGTGCGGGCGGCCAGCGCGCCGGCCACCGGCGTCCACGACGGCAGGTAGCCGTCGTCGACGAAGTGATGCTCGGTGAACCACACGAGGTCGAGGCCGAGGGTGTCGAGCCACGCCACCTGCTCGACGATCTCGTCGTAGAGCCGCGGCGTGTCGATACCCGAGCGGGGCGGATTGCGGAAATCGTAGACGACACCGAGACGGAGCGGGGGGCGCGCCACGGCCCGAGTATAATCGTCGCCGAAGCTGGACGCAGCGACATGCGACTCCGCAGCCACCTCGTGGCCCTCGTGCTCGCCGCCCTGGTGCCGGTCCTCGGCTTCGCCGCGCTGGTCATCCGGGAGAACACCCGTCTGCAGCTGGCCGCCACCGAGCGCGGCATGCGGGAGACCACCCACGCCGTCGCCGCCACCGTCGACAAGGAGCTCGACACGGCCATCACCGCGCTCGAGTCCCTGGCCGAGTCCGAGCAGGTCGACGCCGCCGACCTGCACGCGTTCCACACGCTGTGCCGGCGGATCGTTCACACCCAGGGCTGGACCAGCATCCTGCTGTTCGCCGCCGATGGCCGCGGGCTGATGCACACCGCGCTGCCGCTGGGCAGCCCGCTGCCGACGAGCCTGCAGAGCGAGGCGTTCCTGCGCGCCCGCGACTCGCGCCAGCCCGCCGTCTCCAATCTCTTCGATGGCGTCCGCCACGCTCACATCGTCTCCGTCTACGTCCCGGTGCTGCGCGACAAACAGACGCGCTTCATCCTCGCCGCCGGGCTGCCGGCCTCGTCGTTCGGCGAGGTGCTGCGGGCCCAGCAGTTCGGGCCGGGCACGGTGGCCGCGGTCCAGGATCGCGCCGACGTGCTCGTCGCCCGGACGCATCTGGAAGCGCAGATGGTCGGCCAGAAGCAGCGCCGCCCGGGCGACGGACGCGAGGGCTGGCGGCGCCGGCGCCAGCCCGACGGGGTGGACGGCTACGTGGCCTTCGCGGTCGCACCGCTGTCGGGCTGGACGGTGGTGCTCATCACGCCGGCCTCGGTGATCGACGGGCCCATGCATCGCGCGCTGACCCAGCTCCTGGGCGGCGCCGCGCTCGCGGCCGGGCTGGCCACCTTGCTGGCGTTCGGCTTCGGCCGGCGCATCGCCAACGCGGTCGGCTCGCTGGTCCGCATCGCCCGCGCCGTCGAGCGGCGCGACCGTGCCGAGCCGCTGCGCACGGGGCTCACCGAGGTGAACGTCGTCGCCGAGCAGCTGCGGGCGGCCGCCGAGCTGGCCCGCACCCGCGAGCACGACAGCGCCGTGCGCGAGCGCCAGGCCCGGGCCATGGCCGAGGTGTCGCGCGCGCTCAACGCCTCGCTCGATCTCGACGGCGTGCTCCGCACGGTCGTGAACTCGGTCGGCAGCCTCGTGCAGGCCGACAGCGCGCGCATCGCGCTGGTCGACGAAGCTGGCCGGCTCATCCTGCGCTACTCGACACGGCCCTCGCCGGCCATGCCGGCTGGCTTCGTCATCGAGCGGGGCCGCGGCCTCGGCGGCCTGGCCTGGAGCACGGCCCGGCCGGTGCGCAGCGAGAACTTCGCGGCCGATGCGCGCTTCCGCAACGACCGCTACCTGCCGATCGTGCGCGCCGACGGGATCGTGGCGTGCATGGCCGTGCCGATCGTCACCGCCGAGGCGGTGGTCGGCGTGATCTACGCCAACAACGTCACCGCCCGCGTGTTCACGGACGGCGACGAGGCAGTGCTGGTGACCCTGGCCCATCACGCGGCGGTGGCGGTACAGAAGGCGCGGCTGCTCGCGGCCGAGCACGCCGCCCGTGCGGAGGCCGAGGCCGCCAGTCGCGGCAAGGACGAGCTGCTGGCGATGCTCGGCCACGAGCTGCGCAATCCCCTGGCCGCGATCACCACCGCCATGCACGTCCTCGAGCGTCCCACCGCCACCGAGGACGCGCGGCGCCTGGCCCGCGGGATCATCACGCGGCAGAACGCGCACCTGGCCCGCCTGGTCGACGATCTCCTCGACGTCGCGCGGGTCAGCTCCGGCAAGATCACGCTCGAGCGCCGCCCGCTCGACCTGGCCGGCGCCGTGCGCAACGCCATCGCCACGCTCACCGCCAGCGGCCGCACCGAGCGCCATCACGTCACGCTCGAGCTCGCCTCGGTGTGGGCCGAGGCCGACGACACGCGCATCGAGCAGATCGTGATCAACCTCGTCGGCAACGCCCTGCGCTTCACGCCGTCCGGCGGCACCGTCGAGGTCTCGCTGCACGCCGCCGACGGGCGTGGCGTGCTTCGCGTGCACGACTCCGGCGTGGGGATCCCCGCGACCATGCTCCCTCGCGTCTTCGATGCGTTCGTGCAGGGCCCGCGCGGGCCGGGCGCCGGCACAGGCGGGCTCGGCCTGGGGCTCACGCTGGTGAAGCGCATCGCCGAGCTGCACGGCGGCGACGTCGAGGCCGCCAGCGACGGTCCAGGGCGCGGCAGCACCTTCACGGTCCGCATTCCGGCCGTGGCCGCGCCGCCGGCGGCCGAGCCGGCACCGGCCGTGCCGGCCGAAGCGAGCGCGCGGCGGCGCGTGCTCATCGTCGAGGACAACGACGACACGCGCGAGATGCTCCGCGTGGCGCTCGACCTCTCCGGCCACGAGGTCCACGAGGCGATCGACGGTCCCAGCGGCCTGGCTGCGATGCTCCGGCTGCGGCCCGACATCGCGCTGGTCGACATCGGCCTGCCGGAGTTCGATGGCTACGAGATCGCGCGGAAGACGCGCACGGCGCTCGGCGGCGGCGTGTACCTGGTGGCGCTCACCGGCTACGGCCAGCCGGACGATCGACGTCAGGCGATCGAGGCCGGCTTCGACACCCATCTGGTCAAGCCGGTCGGGCCCGAGGCGCTCCTGAGCGTGATCCAGTCCGCCCCCGTGGTCTAGCGGCGCGCCGCGTCGAACAGCACGGCCAGCTCCTCACCGAGCGGCTGCTGGCCTCGTCGACACCCGGCCCGCATCGGCGTGCTGCTGGCCGGCTGGGCCCTCTACGCCGTCGTCGGCGGCTTCATGATCTTCGTGTTCGGGGGCATCCCGTTCGTGGACGTCCCGGGACGCATCCCCCTGCCCGCCCCGACGCCGCCGCTGGCGCCCGCCGCGGCGCGCTCGCTAACGCCGCTAGAACGCCGGCATCACCTCGCGCGCGAACATCTCCATCGAGCGGAGCACGCGCGCCTGGGGGAGGTCGCCGAACCAGAAGCTGCAGTTGAAGTGGTCGATGCCCACCAGCTCGCGGATGCGCTTGATCTGCCGGATGCAGGTATCGGGCGTGCCGATGACGAGGAAGCGGTCGAGCAGGTCGTCGGTCGTCGGCTCGCTCGGCAGCGGCATCGCGATGGCGCGCCCCTGCTCCACGCGCTCGGTGTGGTTGCGCAGGCTCAGGGTCACGCGCATGTTCCAGCGCGCTTCCTCGGCGGCGGCCCGGGCGTCGGCGTCGCTGTCGGTCACGTAGACGGCGCGCTGCACGCCCACGTTGAGCGGCGCCGCCGGCTTGATCTCATCGACGAGCCGGTCGAAGAGCTTGCGGAACTCCGCGGTGCGCTCGATGGGGATGCCGAAGCCGCCGGTGAGCACGTTGAAGCCACGCCGCACCGCGGCCTCGACGGAATCCGGGCTCTGGGCCGTGATCCAGATGGGCGGGCGCGGCCGCTGCAGCGGTTGCGGGAAGACCGTCGTCTCGGGAATCTTGAAGAACTTGCCGTCGTAGCTGAACGGCACGCCCCGCAGCGCCAGCAGGATGACGTCGACCGCCTCCTCCCACCGGGCTCGGCTGGTTGAGAGCTCCAGTCCGAAGCGCTCGAACTCGTAGTGCTGGTAGCCGCGGCCCAGCCCGATGTCCACCCGCCCACCGGCCAGCAGATCGAGCGTGGCGATCTCCTCGGCCACGACCAGGGGATGGTGCAGCGGCACCACGATGACGGCGGTGCCCACGCGCAGCCGCGTGGTCTTCGCGGCGATGTAGGTGGCGAGCTGGACGGGACGCGAGAGATAGCCGTAGGTCGAGAAGTGATGCTCGGCCAGCCAGATGTTGCCGAAGCCGAGCGTCTCGGCGGCCTGGGCGATCTCGACCCCGCGCTCGAAGATCTCCGGCGAGGGACGGTGCGAGGGCGACTGCATCAGCAGGAACGTGCCGAATCTCATGGTCACCTCGAGCGGGTGCGATACCACGGGTGCGGCTGGCCCGGCACCTTCATGCGCATGGTGTAGACGGACGTCCGCGCCGTGAAGAACAGGGTACGCAGGTCGGGCCCGCCAAACGCCAGGTTGGCCGGGATCTCCGGAGTGCGAATGATGCCCAGACGTGTGCCGTCGGGCGCGAAGACCCACGTGCCGCCGGGACCCGTGCAGTAGATCCGTCCCTCGACGTCGACCTTCATGCCG
>Ga0310811_10002955_pt1 | contig 21349 bp, 21 predicted proteins | sample YCmetagenome_FD_207642 | JGI IMG/M metagenome (GOLD analysis project Ga0310811, IMG submission 207642) | Soil microbial communities from experimental microcosm in Duke University, North Carolina, United States - YC | ecosystem: Engineered > Artificial ecosystem > Soil microcosm > Unclassified ...
GCCGGAACTCGCGGGGGCGCTGGGCGATCAGCCCGGGCAGGCCCTGGCCTTCGAAGCGGATGCTGCCCCGGACCGGCGCCAGAAGGCCGCTGATGGCGCGCGCCACCGTCGATTTGCCGCTCCCGGATTCGCCGACCAGGGCCAGGGTTTCCCCCATGCCGATGTCGAGGGAGAGCCCGTCCACGACCGGACGAAGCGACGAGCCCGCCAAGGAGGACAACCAGTTCTGGCCGCCATAGGCGATGGAAACGCCGTCGAGGCTGAGAATGTTTCCGGGCTCGGGCGATCGCGAGGCGGTGCTTCCGTCGGCGCCCTTGTCATCCGGCGCCCCGGCCTCGAGGAAGCGCCAGCGCCGGCAGGCAACCGCATGACTGCTGCCGACCGCCTCCAGCCGCTGCACCTCCGTGGCGCAGATGGCCTCGGCGTAGTCGCAGCGCGGCTGGAAGGGGCAGCCCGGCGGCAGCTCCTCGCGCTTCAGCAAGCCGCGCAAGACCGGGCTGGTCGAACGCACCGTCGTCTCGATCTGGGGAATCGAGGCGATGAGCCCGCGGGTATAGGGATGGCGCGGCCGGTCGAAGAGCTCCCGGACCGGGGCGGTCTCCACCATGCGGCCGGCATACATGACCCCGACCCGATCGGCGATCTGCGCCAGAACACCCAGGTCATGGGTCACATAGAGCATGGACATGCCGAGGCGGGAGCGAAGATCAGCGAGCAGCTCGACGATCTGCTCCTGGGTGGTCACGTCGAGCCCCGTCGTCGGCTCGTCCAGGACGACGAGATCCGGCTGGCAGGCGAGCGCCATGGCGATGCAGACGCGCTGCTGCTGCCCGCCCGAGAGCTGATGCGGATAGCGGTTTCCGATGGTCTCGGGAGACGGCAGGCCGGCCAGGCGAAAGAGCTCGACGGCGCGCGCCTGCTCGGCCCCGGCGTGGGCCGCATGGTATTGCAGCGTCTCGATCACCTGGCGGCCGACCTTCATGGCGGGGCTGAGCGCCGTCGTCGGATTCTGGGGCACGAGGCTGATGCGATTGCCGCGCAGCCGCGCGAGGGCTGCGCGGCTCAGGCCTTGCAGATCCTGGCCTTGAAACAGGATGCGCCCGCCTTCGATGCGGCTGCCTTCGCGGTGCAGCCCCAGCAGCTGATAGGCGACCGTCGACTTGCCGCAGCCGGACTCCCCGACCAGCCCGAAGGCCTCGCCGCGGCGGATGGTGAAGCTCACGCCATGGAGAACCCGCAGCCAGCCTTCGCCATGCCGGTAGGAAAAGTCGAGATTGGTCACCTCGACCAGAGGCGCGGCATCGCTCATTTGTCGCCCAGCCGCACGGTGCGCCCCAGGATGCGCGCAAATCCCTCGGTGAACAGATTGAGGCCCACGACGAGAGAGGCCAGCATCAGCCCGGGCCCCAGCACGGTCATGGGCGAGAAGATGATGAGGGAGCGGTTCTCGCTCATCATCAGGCCCCATTCCGGCGTGGGCGGACGCAGGCCGAAGCCCAGGAAGCCCAGGGAGCCGATCAGAATGGGCGCATAGCCGGCCCGCAGCGCGAACTCCACCAGCAGCACGCTGGTGGCATTGGGCAGCAGCTCCCGCTTCATCACCGACCAGGCACTCTCGCCCCTGAGGCGCGCCACGGTGACGAAGTCCCGGGTGACGATGTCGAGCGCCGCCGCCCGCGCCATGCGGGCAATGCGCGGGGAATAGATCAGCGCCACGATGAGGACCAACAGGATGGGATTTCCGGACAGCGCCGGGCCCACCGCGACGATGGCGATCAGCGCCAGCACGAGGAAGGGGATGCTGATCATGGCCTCGAGCAGCCGCTGCAGCACCTCATCGACCCAGCCGCCGACATAGCCGGAGAAAAGTCCGACGATCGCACCGATGACGAGGCCGAGAAAGGTACCCGACAACGACAGCAGGATCACGATATGGCCGCCATAGACGGCCCGGCTGAACACGTCGCGGCCGAGCTGATCGACGCCGAAGGGATGCTGCCAGCTCATGCCCGAGAGCGGCACTCCGGTCTGGATCTGGGCAGGGCCATAAGGCGCCCAGAAGGGCCCGGTGGCGGCGATGAGGAATTGCAGCAGCAGGATGACGCTGCCGATGCGAAGGCTCATGGGCGCCCGGCGCCAGAGGGCGCCGAACGACCGCCGCTTGCGGGGAGTCGTCACGCCCGCAACCATCGCCCTGCCGCCGAATGAGCCATTCCTCAGCCCTTCCTCAATCGCGGATTGAGCAGGATGGCGCCGACATCGGCCAGCATGTTCGCCCCGACATAGACCGTGGAGGCGATCAGGACCGTCGCTTCGATCAAGGGCACATCGCGCAGCTGCAGTGCGTCGATCATCAGCCGGCCGAAACCGGGATAGGAATAGACCTTCTCCACGATGACCACGCCGCCGACGAGATAGCCGAGATTGATCGCCGTAATGTTGAGCGTGGGAACCAGCGCATTGGGCAGCGCATGGCGCAGCAGCACGGCGTGCCGCGGCAAGCCCTTGAGCTCGGCCATCCGGACATAATCGGAATCCAGGACCTCGATCAGATTGTCGCGCAGCATGCGCACCGCCGCGATCGCCATGGCGATCGCCAGGGTGACGGCCGGCAGGGTCATGGCCCGGAGATATTCGAGCGCGCTCGAATTGTCGTCGAGCATGGAGACGGCCGGAAACAGCGGCAAGGCGACGGTGAAGGCGAGCAGCAGCACGGTGCCCAGCAGGAAATCGGGCGTCGACAGGAAGACGAGATTGATCACCGAGATGACATGGTCGACCTGCCGGTCGCGATGGGAGGCCTGGACGAGCGCGGGGATGAGCGCCAGGGGGAGATAGATCAGGAAGGCGTAGATGGAGAGCAGCAGGGTATTGAAGATGCGGGGCGCCAGGATGTCGGCGATCGGGCGGGAGCTGGTGAGGGCCTGGCCGAAATCGCCATGGAGGATTCCGCCCAGCCAATGGACATATCGCACCACCGCTGGGTCGTTGAGGTGCATCTTCTCCCGGAAGACGGCGATCGCCGCCGGGGTCGCATCGCGGCCGAGCATGCGCGTGGCGACATCGCCGGGCAGCACCTCGATGATCGCAAAAATAGCGATCGAAACGATGAGCAGGGTGAGTACCGACAGCAGAATTCGCGTGATCACCAGCCGTAGGACTGTCACTGGACCGAGCCCACCCTCGCCTTCATCTCCCTGCCGCGCAGGATGATAGTGGAAAGCCCTTGCGGCACAACAAGTCTCGGGCCCTCCACCGCCGCCTCCGGTTTCAAGCCGCGAAACGCCGGAGGCTCACCGCCTCGCGCTTCAGCCGCAGCCCCCAGCCCGGCGCGTCCGAGAGGGTGATGGTGCCGTCGAGCGCCAAGGGCTCGCCCTCGAACATGGCGCCGAAGACGGGCGTGATCTGGTCACCCTTCGGACTGGTGTTGCAATACTCCACGAAGGGAACGCCGGGCTCGGTCATGGCGAGGTGATAGCTGTAGATCCCGCCGGCGTGAGGCACGAGCGCGACGTCGAAGGCCGAGGCCAGGGCCGCGATGCGCAGCGCCTCGCTGAAGCCACCGCACCACATCAGGTCCGGCTGCACGATGTCGACGATCCGATCCTGAACCAGATTGCGGAAGCCCCAGCGGGTGTATTCATGCTCACCCGTCGTCCAGCGCACCCAGGGTGCTGCTTCCTTCAGCCGCCGGTAGCCCTGCCAGTCGTCGGGATGCAGCGCCTCCTCGATCCAGTAGAGCCCATAAGGCTCGACGGCCCGGGCGAACTCCAGCGCATAGGGCACGTCGAGGGCCATGAAGCAGTCGATCATCAGGGGGTAGCCCTCCCCGACCGCGGCGCGGTGCGCGGCCACCGCCGCGACATTCCCGGCAAAGCCCTTGCGGCCGTCGGCCGGGCCATAGGGGAAGGGTACCTTGCTGCCGAAGAATCCCCGGCGCTGGAAGACCGTCGGATCGGGGCCTGTGCCGTAGACCGCGATACGTTCCTTGGTCGCGCCGCCGGCGAGGCGGTAGACGGGTTCGCCGCGGAGCTGGCCCAGCAGATCCCAGAGCGCCAGATCGGCGGCGCTGATCGCCATGAGCGCCAGGCCCTTGCGGCCATAGGGCAGGCTCGAGCGGTACATCTGGTCCCACAGGCGGGCGATGTCGCGGGCATCGGCGCCGATCAGCAGATCGGCCAGGCCCTGCTCGATGACGGAACAGGACGACAGCCCGCCGCCGCCGGTCGCAAAGCCGATCGTCCCATCGGCGGTCTCGATCTCCACGAGAATTCCGCCGGTCACGGAATCGCGGCCGCCCGAGCGAAGATCGGACCGGCTAGGATAGATAGATAGCGGATTGGCCTGGCGCTCATCGACGATCCAATGTCCCGGCGGCTGCGAGGTGTAGTTGCCGCCGACTCCCACCGTCTCGATCAGAAAGCTACGGACATCCGTGATGCGCCATCTGCCCAACTGCCCCCTCCCCTGGCTCCCTGCGATTTTTCATTGCAGGTTCAGCCGCGGCAGTATCGCACAGCAAAGCGCAGGAACATAGCCGGCGGTGAAGCTTGCCTTGCGAAGGCGGGGCCGCATGGGCCACCATGCCGGGACGGAACTTCGGGAGGACCAGGATGAAGCGCTTCTTCGCCATGCTCGCCGCGCTGCCGATTCTACTCGCCGCCGCCTCGGTCGCGGCGATCGCCGATGACGACGTCATCACCCTCGGCGCCTCCGTCCAATCCACGGGCTCGCAAGCCAATACCGGCCGGTACTATGTCGACGCCTATAAGCTCGCCGTCGACACGATCAATGCCAAGGGCGGCGTCAAGGTCGGGGACAAGGCCTACAAGCTGGCCCTCAAGCTCTATGACAACCAATCCGACGTCGGCCTCAGCGTCCGCCAATATGTCCGGCTCATCACCGCGGACAAGGTCAATTTCCTGCTCGGGCCTTTCGCCTCGAACTACGCCCTCGACGACAGCTCCGTCGCGGAAAAATATCAGATTCCCATGGTCCAGGGCGGGGGCGCCTCGGGCCAGATCTATGCCCGCGGCTATAAATACATCTTCGGGACCCTGCCGCCGGCCGGCGACTACTACGCCAGCACCATCGAGATGATGGGCAAGCTCGATCCGAAGCCCGTGAGAGTGGCGCTGGTCGCGGCCGACGACAGCTTCGACGTCTCCGTCGCCAAGGGAACCCGGGCGCAGCTGAAGTCCGCGGGCTACGAGCTGGTGGCCGATGAGAAATACGCCGAGAACAATGCCGATTTCTCCTCGATCCTCAGCATCATCAAATCCAAGGCCCCCGATGTCATCCTCTGGAGCGGGCATGAGACCGAGGCGTTGAACTTCATCCGCCAGATGAAGAGCCTCGATGTCAATCCGAAGGGCTTCTACGCCTTCACCGTCGGGGTGCCGACCGCCGATTTCCGCAAAGCCTTGGGTAAGGATGCGAATTACGCCTTCGGCATGAGCAGCTGGCTGCCGGAGCCGCAGCTGGCCGACCCCTGGTTCGGCAATGCCGCCGATTTCGCCAAGCTCTATCAGGAGAAATACGGCTACGAGCCGGATTATCACGCGGCCTCGGCCGTAGCGGATGTCGAGACCTTCGCCGTGGCGATCGCCAATGCCGGCTCTCTCGACCCGCAGAAGGTCCGCGACGCCATCGCGGCCGTTTCCTTCGACAGCCTCTATGCCCATATCAAATACGGTGAGAACGGCCAGATCGTCCTGCCGCAGGTCGTGATCCAGATCCAGGAGGACAAGGTGGTGCCGATCTATGCCGCCGATTTCCTCAACAAGCCGGAATACCCGGTGCCTGCCTGGGGCGCGCGCAAATAGCGGGGCAATTCATCGCCTGAGCGCCATCTGCCGTGCTCCTGGCCCAGATCATCGTCAACGGACTCCTGCTGGGCGGCCTCTACGGCCTGATGGCGCTCGGCATGGCTTTGGTCTGGGGCGTGCTGAACATCGTCAATCTCGCCCATGGCGCCTTCATCATGCTGGGCGGCTATGCCGTCTATTTCCTCTTCAGCGAGCTCGGCATCGACCCCTTCCTGGCCCTGCCCCTCGCCATGGCTGCCATGTTCGTCTTCGGCTATCTACTGCAGCTTCTGGTCCTGAACCAGATCGTCCGCTCCGCGATGCTGAATACGCTGCTCATCACCTTCGGCCTCGATGTCGTGCTGACCTATCTGGCCCAGCTTCTTTTCACGGCGGATTTCCGGACCATCGCGCCCAGCTACGCCGGCGCCAATTTCACATTCCTCGGCGTTACCGTGCCGGGAATCCGCCTCGCCGCTTTCGCCGTTGCCTGGCTTCTCGCCGGGATCATGTGGCTCGTCCTGTCGCGGCTGCCGCTCGGCCGCGCGATCCGTGCGACGGCACAGAACCTGACCGCCGCGCGGCTCTACGGCGTTAATCCGCGCCAGCTCTATGCCGTGACCTTCGGGATCGGCGCGGCCCTGGCCGGCGCCTCCGGCGGCCTCTACGGCATGATCGGCCATCTCTCGCCCTATATCGGGGTGCCGCTCACCGCCCAGTCCTTCGTCATCGCGGTAATCGGCGGGCTGGATAATCCTTTCTCCGTGATCCTGGCCGGTCTCGTCATCGGCATGGCCGAATCCCTGGCGGCGCTCTATCTCGGCCCGACCTATGCCAATGTCATCAGCTTCGGCCTGCTGGTGGTGATCCTGGTGCTTCGCCCGGCCCGTGCTTTGAGGTCGGCATGAGACGGCCCTGGGTCATCGCCTTTGTCGCCGTGACGACGGTCGCGATCGCTCTGGTTCCTGTCTTCGGCAGCGCGGTGCTGATCCAATACGGCATCAATGCCCTGATCTTCGCCACCCTTGCCCAATCCTGGAACATCATCGGCGGCTACACAGGCTACGCCTCCTTCGGCAATTCGGTGTTCTTTGGGCTCGGCGCCTATGGCACGGCCATCGCCATGACCCAGTTCGGCCTGCCCTTCTGGGCGGGCCTGCCGCTCGGCGCCCTGCTGGGCGTGCTCTGTGCCTTGCTGCTCGGCCTGCCGGTGCTGCGCCTCAGGGGACATTATTTCGCCATCGCGACCTTGGGGCTGTCGCTCGCGGTGGCAGCCATCCTCTCGAATCTCGAGATCGCCGGCGCCAATATCGGCCTCATCCTGCCGCTTACCCGGGCCGACGGCATGTTCTTCGAGCTGGCCCTGGCGCTGCTCGTCGCCTGCGTCCTCTGCGTCTGGTGGATCTCGCGCAGCCGCTTCGGCATGGGGCTGATCGCGATCCGCGAGGATGAGGACGCGGCCGCCGCGATGGGGATCAACACAACCCTGTACAAGACCGCGGCGCTGATGCTGGCCGCGCTCTTCACCAGTATCGCCGGCGGCATCTATGCCTATTGGATCACCTTCATCGACCCCGCCAGCGCCTTCGACCCGACCCTGAACGTGCGCATGGTGATCATGGCCATGTTCGGGGGTCCCGGCACCGTGCTCGGCCCGGTTGCGGGGGCGCTGGTGCTCTCGGCGGTCTATGAGGTGCTGGCGAATTGGATCTCCACCGCCGCCGCTCTGCTCTTCGGGCTGGTGATCGTGCTTTCCGTGATCTTCATGCCGCGCGGCCTCTTCGCGCTCATCGGTGGAATCCGGCGGCATGGGCCGGGGTATCTCCTGCAGAACGTCCGGCAGCACCGCCTATGAGCGCCGGCCCGCTGTTCGATGCCCGCAACCTCACCAAGCGCTTTCAGGGCCTGACCTCGGTCGACCGCGTCAGCTTCTCTGTTTCGGCCGGCGAGATCCTGGCGCTGATCGGACCCAACGGCGCCGGCAAGACGACGCTGGTCAATCTGATCAGCGGCATGCTCGCCGCCGACGACGGCGAGCTCCGCTTCGAGGACCGGCGCATCGATCATCTGCCCCCGTTTCGGCGCGCCCGGCTTGGCATCGGCCGCAGCTTTCAGGTCATGAAGCCCTTTCCCAGCCTGACGGTGCTCGACAATGTCGCGGTCGGCGCCCTGTTCGGACGGCGGGGCGGCGCGCGGTCGCGTACGGCGGCGCGGGAGCAGGCCCACGAGCTGCTCACCTTCACGGGGCTCGGCCTGCATGCCGACCGCCGGGCGGATGCCCTGGGCGGCCCGGACCGCAAGCGCCTGGAGCTCGCCAAGGCTCTGGCGCTCCGGCCCAAGCTCCTGCTCCTCGATGAGGTCATGGCCGGGTTGAATGCGGTGGAGATCGACGAGGTGGTCGCGGTGATCAAGCGCATCCGGGACAGCGGCGTCACCTTGCTGATCGTCGAGCATGTCATGAAGGCGGTCCGCATCCTCGCCGATCGGGTGATCGTTCTTCACCATGGCGAGGTCATCGCCCAGGGCGATTGCGCCACGGTGTTCGAAGACCCTCGCGTGATCGAAGCCTATCTCGGCAAGAGGCGGAATTGACCGGCCCAGCTCCCCTTCTTGACATCGCCGGGCTTGGCGCCGGCTATGGCGCCGCGCCGGTGCTGTTCGGCATCGATGCGACCATCGGGCCGGGCGAGATCGTGGCGCTGGTCGGCAACAACGGCGCCGGCAAGACGACGCTGCTGCGCGCCATCTCCCGCCTCATCCCGGCGACCGGCCGGCTGGCGTTCGACGGCCATGACCTGTTGCCGCTCCGGCCAGAGATTGTCTTCTCCCGCGGCCTGGTTCAGGTGCCCGAGGGGCGTCAGCTCTTCGGGCGCATGACGGTCGAGGAAAATCTCCTCATGGGCGCGCATCGGCGCAAAGACTCCGCCGGGGTCGCCCGCAGCTTCGCCTGGGTCTATGAACTGTTTCCGATCCTGGCCGAGCGGCGGCGGCAGCTCGCGGGCAATATGTCGGGCGGCGAGCAGCAGATGTGCGCCATTGCCCGGGCCCTGATGGCGGCACCCCGCCTCCTGATGATCGACGAGATGAGCCTCGGCCTGGCGCCGGTCATCGTCGACCAGCTCCTGGAGATCCTGGACCAGATCCGCCGCCAGTCGGTGGCGATCTTCCTGGTCGAGCAGGACGTCTTCGCCGCCTTCAGCATCGCCGACCGCGGCTATGTCATGGAGACCGGACGGATCGTGCGGTCCGGCACGGCGGCGGCGCTGTCGAAGGATCCCGCCGTGCGCGCCGCTTATCTGGGGATCGAAGTGGAGGGGTGACGCCCCTCCCGGGAGAGGCCGCGGCGATGCCGCGGCACTCCCGGGAATAGTGGGCGCGGGCTTTCGTTACAGCTTCACCGACAGCTCCGTGCTGCCCTTGAGGGGCAGGGTCATGGAGCGGAAGCCGTTCGCGGGATCACGGATGTAGTCGAGATAATCCGGCTCGGCATTGTCGTTGATGGCGATGCCGCCATTGCGCAGCTGAGGGGCGATGATTTCCATCACCTGGCGCGCCAGCGAGGGCCCCTTTTCTCCCGGCCAGCCGTCGATGAGGACGACATCGACGGGCCCGCCGAGATCGCGCAAGGTCTCCCGCGCATCGCCCAGGCGAAGATCGACCCAGGCGGCCAAGCCGGCGGCCGCGAGATTGCGCCGCGCCGCCGCCAGCTTCCCCGGCACGATGTCGGAGCCGATGACCTTGCCCCCGCCGTTGTCGCGGATGGCCGCGGCGAAATAAAGGGTCGACATGCCGATGGAGGTGGCGAATTCGACGACCCGCCGCGCGCCGACGGCCCGGCAGAGCAGGTAGATCAGGTCTCCCTGCTCCGGGTGGATGGAGAAGCCGAATTCCTCATAGGCATGGGGATCGAAGTCGGCGCTATGGCGCGGGCCGTCGATGGCGGGCCGGCGCCGCTCCGCCTGGAGCCGATCGATCACTGCGATGACCTTGGGGTCCGTGAGCGGCCCCTTGGCCTGCGTCTGCATCGCTGCCGCCGTCATCGATCTCCCCTCCCCTTGCCGGCGATCTCGGCCGCGGCGCGCCGCAGGATCTCCGCGATGCGCCGGGACTCCTCGGGGGACGCTCCCCGGGCCTCGCGCAGCGCCCGCTTCAGCTCGTGGCGGGCATGCCAGACATCGCGTCCGCCCCCCTCGGCCGATTCCGCCTCTTCGGCCTCGCCCTCGGCCATCGCCTGGCGCATCTGGGCCATCTTGCGGCCGATGCGCTCGAGCTGGGCCAGGATGGAGTCCACGGCCTCGCGGTTCTGCTCGAGATGGCGCCGGCCCTCGTCGGTCGGGTGATAGAGCTTCTTCGCGCCATCGGCCTCGACCCGGGCATAGCCCAGCTCTTCCAGATAGGTGAGTGCCGGGTAGATCATGCCGGGGCTGGGCACGTAATAGCCGCTCGAGCGCTCCTCCAGCCCCTTGATCAGCTCGTAGCCATGGCTGGGCTTCTCGGCGAGAAGCTGGAGCAGCAGGAGCTGCAGATCGGCGGCGCCCAGCTTGCGCCCCCGGCGGAAGCCCTCGTCGTCGAAACCCTGGCCGCCGCCGAAACCTCCGCCGGCGAAGCCGCCGCGGGGTCCGCCCCGTCCGCCGCCACGATGGCGGCCCATCCAGAACCAGCCCTCGATATCCGATGTCTCCTCCCGGCCTCGCCGGTGCCGGCCGCGGCCGTGGCAGCCATGGTCCTGGTGGTCGTCATGTCCGTAATGCATGTAATTTTCTCCGTTTGTGTGACGTATGATATATCTTACGATATGTCTTACGTCAATAGGAATTTTCTGGGGATAAGAACCAGCAGCGCCCGGGCCCGCCTTGCGCGGATGGGATTCGACGCTAAGGTGGCGCCTCCCTCAGCCTCCCGCAGCAAGGAGAACGGCCATGGCGAAGATCGATGACGAAGCGCCGCTCGAACAGAATTACGAGATTCTCGGGACGGCGATCGAGCGTGCCCTGGCCAAGCTGCAGCTCGCCACCGAGCAGCTGCGGGCGGCCAAAGCCACGCTGGACGGCAGCGTCGAGCTCCTGGGCGAGGTCGAATCCTCGGAAGAGGCCGAGGCCGACTGCAATGTCGATCTTATGGTCGCCCAGATGATGTCCTCCCGGGCCTTGTCGAATCTATGGAGCGCGTCGGAGCCGCTGAACGAGGCGCTGGGCTTCGAGGATGGGGAGGACGAGGACGAGGGCGACATCGGCTAGATCCGCCGCGTTCGCTTCGCCCCGACAAAGGCGGGAACAGGCAGGAATTCCAGGCGTTCCGATCTCGCGACCACCAGCGAGAGCACCGCTTGGCAATCAAGCCGACAACCGCCGCTGATTTCATCCCGCCGCGGCCGACGATCCCTAGCCTGCGGGATGCCGCGGCCGGCTGCACCGCCTGCCCGCTCTATGCCCATGCCACCCAGACCGTCTTCGGCGAAGGGCCGGCTCACGCCGCGCTGATGCTGGTCGGCGAGACGCCCGGCGATCAGGAGGACCTTCAGGGCCGGCCCTTCGTCGGCCCCGCCGGAAAGCTGCTCGACCGCTGCCTCGACGCCGCCGGCATCGACCGCCGTAGCGCCTATGTCACCAATGTGGTGAAGCATTTCAAATGGGTGCCGCGCGGCAAGAAGCGGCTCCATGCCAAGCCCGGCTCGATGGAGATCCGGGCCTGCCGCCCCTGGCTCGAGGCGGAGATCGCCGTCGTCAAGCCGAAGGTCCTGCTCTGCCTCGGCGCCACGGCGGCCCAGGCGCTGCTGGGGCCGAGCTTCCGCGTCAGCGTCGATCGCGGGCGCCTGGTGGACTCCGCCCTGGCACCATTCGTCCTGGCGACGGTCCACCCCTCCTCTCTGCTGCGGACGGTCGATGCCGATCGCGAGGAGGCGATCGAGCGCTTCATCGCCGATCTCAAGACGACGGCCGCGGCGGTGAAGAAGGCAGTGCCTGAGCGCTAGGCCAAGGGCTGGCAGCGCGGACAATAATAGGCGGCCCGCCCGCCGATGCGCAGCATGGCGATCGGGCCGCCACAGCGCGGACAATGCCCGCCGGTCTGGCGGTGGCGTAGAAGATAGCTCGCCGGCAGATGATCGACGAAATTCTCGGAGCCGGCGCCACGCGCGACGGCCTCCTTGAGCACGCGCCGCATCGCCCGATAAAGCCGCGTGATGGCGGCCGCATCGAGATGGCGAATGGGCAGCTCCGGATGCAGCCGCGCCTGGAACAGGATCTCGTCGCCATAGGTATTGCCGATTCCGGCGATCCGGCTCTGGTCCATCAGCACCGATTTCGCATTGCCCCGCGCCCCCTCGACGATGGTCCGGAAGCGCGCCAGGGTTAACCTGGGATCAAGAGCATCCGGCCCCAGCCTCTCGGCAGCGATGAATTGATCGGCGTCCTCGGCCAGGCCGATATGGCCGAGGCGGCGGGGATCGGTGTAGCAGAGGGCGCTCCCGCCGCTGAGTTCCAGCCGCAGCCGCGTGAAGGGCGGCAGCTCGCTTTCGGATTTGCAGGCCACCAGCGCCCCGGTCATGCCGAAATGCAGCGTGATCCAGCCCCCCTTGTCGAGCCCAACCAGAAGATGCTTGCCGTGGCGGCGGCTCGAAACGATGCGCCGGCCGATCGTGCCGCGCCTGAACTCAGCCGGCGACAGCTTGCGCAGCACCCGGTCATCCGCGACCTCGACGGCACGAATGATTTTTCGCCGCGCCTGGCGATCGAGCAGCCGCCTGTCGTTCTCGATATCGGGCAGTTCGGGCATCAGACCCTCCGCGAAAGACGCTGGGGATCATAGGGGTCGAAACACTGAGATAATGTGAGCAACCCGCTCCGGAACCCTCAACGCCGCCAAGCGATCAAAGGATCCAGAGCAACCCCGCGCCGAAGACCAGATAGAGCCAGCCCACCTGGGCCAAGCGGGCGCCGCTCATCAGCCCGCCGCGAAAAGCAAAGAAGAGATAAAGGACCGCCGCCGCCGTCACCCCCGCCGAGAGCAGCAGCGCCGGATCGAGATGCCAGGGCGTGAAGAAAAGCCCAAAGGCCGTGGGCACCGTGGCCTGGATCATCATCGCGCCGCTGATGTTGGCGAGCGCCAGACGCTCCCGGCCCTGGCGCACCCAGATGAGCGCGTTCATCATTTCCGGCAGCTCCGTCGCAATGGGGCTGAGCAGCAAGGCGGTGATCTGCGGCGCGAGGCCCAGCCCGGTCGCCATATGCTCCAGCTGGCCCACGAAGATTCGCGCGGCGAAGAAGATGACGGCCAGCGCCACCAAGGTCTGCAGCAGGGACCAGGCGAGGCTGGGCTCCGCATCCCGCGGCCGGATCTTCAGGGGCGCGATATCGAGCAGGCCGGCATCGCCTGCGATGCCGGGGCAGGCGGCGACCGGACAGGCTGGCTCGGCGAAAGCAAGCAGCGGGGCACTGGCGTTGTTCGGCGCCCCCATCGGCACCAGACAGGCCGTGCCGACCCGTTCCGGCGGATGGGTTCGCGCCAAGGGCTCGACAATGGGAATCTTGCCGCCTTCGAGCTCGCGCCAGAGATAGAGCGCATAAGCGCCCAGGAACGCCAGGCCGAGCCAGGGCTTATAGGCGAAAGCGACCAGGCCGAGGGCGATCTTGGCGGCGAAGATCGCCAGGAACCACGCCTGATCACGGCTCAGGCGGCGATGATCGACCTGCACCCAGCAAGCCTTGCCGCGGCCGAGGTTCCGCGAATGGCGCAGCAGGGTGAGGCCCACGACGGCATAGGCCAGGGTTGCCAGCACCAGCGGGCCGCCCAGGGCCGCCCCAATTCCGATCTGGCGCTGGGCGTCCGCCTGGCCGAAGGCCGTAGCCACCAAGGTGACGACGCTCTCGGGCAGCGCGGTTCCGAAGGCGGCGAGGACGGTGCCGGTTGCCGTCTCGCCCAGGGAGAGACGGCGGCCCACCCACTCGATTCCGTTCACGAAGAACTCGCAGGCCACATAGATGGCGCCCGCCGAGATCAACAGCAGGATGATCGAGACGGTCATCGCCGACGACGCCGCGGGAAATTGAACATCGATGCACAAGGGGGCGGACGGGAGATGGACCGATGACGCCGACACCCCCGTCCTGCCCGGAGCGGGTGCCGATGCCAAAGGTCTCGTCAAGGCCTCGCGGCCCGCGCGGTCCATGGCCGAAGCCAAGTGTGTTGAACCGCGCCCTTCTCAGATGAAGGAGACTACTCCCCAAAGGGTGGCGCAGATATATACCGGGCCTGCCAGGGCGGCAAGCCCTCCGGCCAAGAAATCGCCGGCGCAATCACGCCTTGGGTTCCCGCCCTGCCTTGCCATTAATTCTTGCAGCGTGGATACTTACAGCGAAGCCAGGCGGCCAGGTCTCAAGGAGCCGCGATACTTCGATGATCGGCTTGAGAGGGGGAAATTCATGAGCGATGTCGCGAGCCGCAACCTTGCCGTCGGCAGCGAAGGGTTCCGCGTCGGCCGGGTCCTGAGCAAGTCCCTCACGATCCTGATGGGCAATTTTCCGAAATACCTCCTGTTCGGCGCCGTCATCGCCTTGCCCAATCTCATCTCCGGCCTCATCGCAAGTAATAGGGCGATGCCTGAACAACCCGTCAGCCCGGACCAGGTGTTCACCCCCGGGGTGATCGTCGGCGGCCTCGCCTTTGCCCTCATCTGGATCGTCGTATTCAGCGTGTCCCAGTCGGCGATGATCTACGGCGCCTTCCAGGACGTCCGGGGACGTCCCTTCGACATCGGCGCCTCCGTCCGACGCGGGCTCAGCCGATTTCTTCCCGTCATCGGCGCTGCCATCTGCGCGGTCGTGCTCATCGGCATCGGCTTCTTTCTCCTGGTTGTCCCGGGTTTCATGCTGCTGACGATGTTCTTCGTCACCATTCCCGTCTGCGTCGTGGAGGGTCTGGGGCCCGTCAAAAGCTTGGGACGCAGCGGTCAGCTGACGAAGGGCTATCGCTGGCGCATCTTCGCCATCTACCTCATCTCCGCGCTGGTCATCGGCATTGTCGAGGCTGTGCTCGCGCGCCTCGGGATGAGCATCGCCGGCGCGTTGGGTTATGGGATCGTCAGCTTCCTGGTCACGGCGGTCGGCGGGGCCTATCAGGCGATCGTCAGCATCATGACCTATCATGATCTCCGCGCCGTCAAGGAAGGGTTGGATATCGAGCAGCTCGCGGCCGTCTTCGACTGATTGTCTGGCCCGACGATGGGTGAAGTCTACCGACCTATCGTACAGGAGCTTCAACGACCAGGACCGAGGGGGGAATGATGACCAATTTATCCGCGCAGGCTCCGGCGATTGGCGGGGGTGAGTTTCGCGTCGGTCGGGTGCTGACCCGATCGCTCGCGGTGCTTCTCAGAAGCTTTCCAAAATATCTGATCTTCGGCATCGTGATGGCGGTGCCGAACTTCTTCTCGGTCCTGCACTACGGCACCGTATCGGTGGAAAGCCAATCCGTATCCGTTACGAACCAGGCCGGGATCGGCTATCTGCTGCTTGGCATGGTCCTCTTCGCTTTGGTCCAGTCGACGATGATCCAGGGCGCCTTCCAGGACATTCGCGGCCAAAGCTTCGATCTCGGGACATCCGTCCGCCGCGGTCTCCGGCGATTCATTCCCGTCTTGGGGACGTCGATCTGCGCCACCATCGCGCTGATCGTCGGCTTCATCCTCCTCGTCGTGCCCGGCTTCATCGTGCTGACGATGTTGCTGGTCGCGGTGCCGGTCTGCGTCGTGGAGGCCGTTGGGCCCTTCCAAAGCCTGGGCCGCAGCCGCGCACTGACCAAGGGGCACCGCTGGCAGATCTTCGCGATCTATATCGTGCCGCTCGTGGTGCTCGGCATCGGCAGCTTCATCCTTCAGGCCGTCGGCGCGGCAATTGCCGGCATCACGGGGGCCGCGGTCGCCAGTTTCCTGGTGGTGGCCGTCATGACCCCCTACCAAGCCCTCGTCGCCATCGTCGCCTATCACGACCTGCGCGCCGTCAAGGAAGGGCTGGATATCGAGCAGCTCGCGGCTGTCTTCGACTGAGACGCAGCACGAATGCCGCTTATTTCCCAGACCAGAGAAAACCGTGAGCGATACATCCATCGGTGATCTGAGGTTCGGCGGCGATACTTTCCGCGTCGGTAGGGTGCTGAGCAGATCGCTCACTCTGCTCCTTGGAAATCTTCCTAAATATTCTCTCTTCGGCGCTGCCTTCGCCCTGCCTCATGCGATGAACGCCTTGTACACATTCGAGATACAGGCCTTTTTTCTAAAGTACCTGCCTTCTCGCGGCGGTTTCTCGATTCTAAATTGGGGCTCCACCTTCGTTTGGGCGATCGTGTTCTCCGTCTGCCAGGCCGCGATGATCCACGGCACGCTTCAGGATATCCGCGGCCGCCCTTTCGACATCAGTGCCTCCCTCCGCCGCTCATTGAGCCGAATGTTTCCCGTCGTCGCCACGACGGTCTGTGCCTTCGCCGTGGTCGCACTCGGCTTTTGCCTGCTCGCCGTCCCGGGCTTTATATTCGTGACGATGTTCTACGTCGTGATCCCTATCTGCGTCGTGGAGTCGCTGGGCCCGCTTCGAAGTCTTGGCCGCAGCCGCGAGCTGACCAAGGGCCATCGCTGGCATATATTTGCGATCTACCTCGTACCGGTGATCCTGCTCGGCCTCTGCCACTATTTGCTTCAGCGGCACGGCGTGAGATACGGGGGAATAAGGGGCTATGCGGCCGCTGTTTTCCTGCTCACGGCAATCGGCAACACCTATCAGGCGATCGTCAATATCGTCACCTATTACGATCTTCGCTCGACCAACGAGGGGTTGGACGTGGAGCATCTCGCCGCCGTGTTCGACTAGGGTTCACCCTCACCCAGACGACGCCGGCTTTCCCGTATCTTCCTTGCTCGCCTTGGGCCGGCCATAGAGCTGCTCGCGCTCCAGGAAGGCGCGCTCCGCCGCATAGAAATCGCGCAGGAACTGCTCGACTTCCGGATCGGCAACCGGCTCGGTCCAGGCGATCTTGCGGCAGATCTTGTCCGCTACGTCCCGGCGCAGCCGCGCGACATCCTTGCCCGCGCCCCGCCGCAGCAGTTCCTCCAGCACCTGGAGCTCGAAGGCACCATAGGCACGCAGCTGGCGGTCGGCGAAGACGAAACGCGCCTGATGCTCGGCGAGATCGTCCAGGAGCAGCCGTCGCGGCAGCACCACGACCATGGTGCCGGCGATCAGGTCCCCCGCCCGCAGCCGCTGCCGGTTAAACAGCGGCAGCAGTGTGAAGAGCAGCATCCAAAGCCCGAGGCAGAGGGCAAGCAGGGGGGCGCCCCGCGCCGCGCCCTCGCTCAGCAGCCCCATGGGCAGGAAATATTCGATCTCCCGGGTCAAATTGCGGGCGATGACGGCGCCGGGCAGGAGTGGGCCGCCATGGCGGTCGATGACCTTGATTCCCATCAGGCGCTTTCCCGGCGTCGCCCCGCGCCAGACCAGCTCGAAATGGATCATGTAGAGGTTGCGCAGGAGAAAGCCCGCGAAGATGGCCAGCGACAAGGCCATCGCGTGCCGGGAAAAGCCGAAGGCCAGCATGATGCCTATCACCGCCAGCACCGTCGCCACGGTCCAGAAGAGAGAATCGAGGAAGAAGGCGGCCAGGCGATCGCCATAGCTCGCCACCTCCACGCTCATCGGCACCCCTTCAGGGCTGACGATCGATTCCTTGCGCCGGACGGCGCCCTCGAACAGCAGCGATGCCCTCTCCGTGGCCGAGGTCATGGCTTGGCTCGCCGGCCCGCCAGGAGGAAATAGGCCAGCCACAGCATCCCGGTCGCCCCGCCGATGGCGAAGCGCAGCGGCGTGCTCGCCACCAATTGACGCAGGCACCCCTCGATGAGGGCCGCGACGAACAGCATGAAAATGGCGCCGACCGCGAGGCGGGCCGCCTCCCGGCCATGGAGGGCGAGGTTGTCGAGCCGGGCATGGCGCCCTGGAAAGAGGACGCGCTCGGCCAGCATGAAGCCGGCCGCCCCGCAAAGAGTGATCGCGGTCAGCTCCGTCACGCCATGGATCGAGAGCCAGCCGATAAAATCGATGGTGAGATCGCGGTTCCAATGGAGCGCGATGAAGGCGCCCAGCGACATCCCCTGATAGGCCGTGAGGAGCGCCGTCGGCACGCCGGCGGCAATGCCGAGGCTGAAGGCCAGGATCCCCACCGTGGTGTTGTTCTGGAAGAGAAAGGTCGCCATCCCCGTGATCGTTTTGGCGAAGCCGTCCCAGGGCGCGAATATCTCGTCGTTCAGCAGCTCCGTGCGGCTGCTTGCCGGGCCCCGCCCTCCCGCCATATCCGCCGGCACGAAGGAGGCGAACCAGGATTCATCCCCGAGGGTCAGCACGAAGCCGGCCACCAACCCGACCAGCAGGCAGAAGGCGGAGAGCAGGATATGCCAGCGGGCGCCGCGCACCGCGGCGGGAAAGCCCCGCCGGAAGAAATCGGCCGCGGACCGCCAGATGCCGACCCGCGGCCCGTAGACGATGAGAAAGGCGCGGAAGCAGAGGTTTTCCAGATAGAGAAGCAGATTGCGATCCAGCGCGATGCTGCGGGCGACCGAGAGGGAGGACAGCGTCGAGCGGTACAGGAGAGGTAGCCGCTGCAGCTCCTCCACCGAGAGCGCCAGCAGGTCCCGCCGCTCCACTTCCTTGATGAAACCCTCGAGCTCCCGCCAGCTGGCCTCGCGCCCCTTGCGGAACTCGCTGGAGCGCAGGATGAGCCGGGGCACGGCCGCCGGCACCGGCCCGCTTGCCTCGCCCGCAGGCGTCCCCTCCGCCACGACGCTCATATCAGGCCTCTCTGCTTGATCAGGAGATAGCGGTTGATGAGACCGGTGGAGAGCGCGCGATTGGAGACCTCGAGGCAATGCACGCCGAGGCGCTGCAGCTTCTCCAGCACGATGCGACGGTCGCGGAGCAGATCCTGGGCGATGACGGCCTCCGCCACGGTCTGGAACTGCGCCGGCGGCGCCTCGGCCGTCTGCTCCAGCACCGAATCGCGCAGGGTGACGAAGATGACGACATGGCGATTGGCCATGCGCTGCAGGCTCTCGATCAGCAGCTCCGCGGTGACCGTGTCGACGAAATCGGTGAACAGCACGATCAGCGCCCGGCGGCGCAGGCGGAGATTGAGCTCGGCGAGCCCGAGAGTGAAATTCGTCTCGGCATGGTGATAGTCGAGAGCGGCCGCGGCGCGCTGGACCCGGGCGAAGCTCGAGATGCCCCGGGTCGGCTGAAGATACTGCCGCACGGCGGAATCGAAACCATAGGTGCCCACGAGATCGCCATGGCGCAGCGAGATCCAGGCGAGCAGCAGCCCGGCATTGATGGCATGATCCAGCCGCGGCACACCCTCCAGCGGCTCGCACATGAGATAGCCCGTGTCGAAGGCCAGCACGACCTGATGGTTGCGCTCGGTCCTGAACTCCTTGCACAGGAGCTTCATATGGCGGGCCGAATGCTTCCAGTCGATCACGCGATGGTCGAGACCGGGCGCGTAGTCCCGAAGCGCATCGAATTCCGTGCCCTCCCCGCGCTCGCGCTGGACCTTGATGCCGAAGACCGCGTCCCGGTCGACGAACTGCAGGGCGGCTCGCTGTACCCCCCGGATATTCGGGAGCACATCGACGCTGCCTTCGACCGGCCGGCGAAAAATCGTCTCGACCAGCCCCAGCGGCCCTTTCCAGCGCAGCCACAGGCCGTCGACATGCACCCTGCCTCGGCGCCGCGGCAGGAGCGCCAGCGCCGCCGCGGCGGGCTGGCCCGGTAGGAGTATGGCCGTCCGGATCTCGGCCCGGTCCACATCGCCGCGCTGCTCGGCCAGGATGTCGATGGTCGCCGGTCGCGCAGAGCCCTGTGCCGAGAGCCGGACCTTGATCTCCCCCGCTTCGCCCACATAGAGCGTCTCGGGCAGGCTGACCTCGACCACCAGGCGGCGCCGCGGCAGGGTCAGGAGCGCATCCACGCCGAGGGCGATCAGCACCAGCGCCCCGAAATCGAGGCAGAACTCCCAGAGCGCGGGGTCGATGACGACCAGCAGGAAGGCCAAGGGCACCGCCAGCGCGAAAAGCAGTACGGCCCGGCGGGTCGGGCGGATCATCGCGGCGCTGCCACCTGATCCAGTATCTCGCGCAGCACCCTGTCGGCGCCCAAGCCTTCGATCTCCGCCCCGGGCGAGAGCACCAGCCGGTGGCGCAGCACCGGCAAGGCCAAGGTCTTGACGTCATCTGGAATGACGAAATCGCGGCCCTGGAGAATGGCGAAGGCCCGTGCCGCGGCGGCCAGCATATTGGCCGCCCGGGTCGAGGCCCCAACCTCGAGCGAGGCATGCTCCCGCGTCGCCCGCACGACATCGACGATGTAGTCGATCAGGGCATCGGTCAGCCGGATCGCCTCCACCGCCCGGCGCATCTCGATAAGGACGGCGCCGTCGGCGACGGGCTCCAGGCCGAAATCCGCCAGCCGCGGCATGGCGGAACGATGGCCGTGGCGGCGCAGGATCTCCCGCTCCTCATCGCGGCCGGGGTGGTCGATGATGATCTTGAACAGGAAGCGGTCGAGCTGCGCCTCGGGCAGCGGATAGGTCCCCTGCTGCTCGATGGGATTCTGGGTCGCCACCACCATGAAATTCTCGCCGAGCTGGTGATCCTGGCCGTCGATGGTCACGACCCTCTCGTTCATCGCCTGCAGCAGAGCGGCCTGGGTCTTGGGCGGCGTGCGGTTGATCTCGTCGGCCAGCAGCAGCTGGGTGAAGATCGGCCCCTTGGTGAGGGTGAAGCCGTTGGTTTGAAAATTGAACAGATTGGTGCCGAGCACATCGCCCGGCATCAGATCCGGCGTGAACTGGATGCGCCCGAAATCCAGCCGCAGGCTCGCCGCGAAGGCCTGCGTCAACAGGGTCTTGGCCGTCCCGGGCACGCCTTCGAGCAGGATATGCCCGCCGACCAGGAGGCTCGTCAGCATCAGCTCGACGACCTCCTCCTGGCCGACGACGGCCTTACGGACCTCGCCGCGGATGCTGTCCGCGAGCGAGCGTATCTCCTGGATGTCCATCGATGATTCCCCTCCTCCACCGATAAATGTCGCGGGCGACCGCCATCAAAGCGGCCGCCTCCCTTGCCCCCTTGGGCCCGGTCATCTCCATGCGCCGGACGATCTCCGCGCAATCCGGCTCGGCCCCGCGCAGCTTGCCCACGCGGGCGAGCCAAGGGACGAGTTCTCCTTCCGGCAGCGGCGGGGCATGGAGCACGCGTGCCGCCTCGCGCAGCACCTCCTGCACATAGCGCTGCACGACGATCTCGTGATGGCGGGCGAAGCCGAGCAGCTCGGCGATGTTGCGGATCAGCCCGAGCTTGCCCGATTCCAGCGCCGGCGCCAGCGGCTCCGCCTTGCCGAAACGTCCCACCGTCGCCCAAAGCAACAGGCCGATGGCAAGCACGCCCTGGGCCGTCGCCAGAACATAGGGAAATGTGAAGAGCAGCCGCAGCGGGCTGGGCGGCTTGG
>Ga0310811_10002956_pt1 | contig 21340 bp, 16 predicted proteins | sample YCmetagenome_FD_207642 | JGI IMG/M metagenome (GOLD analysis project Ga0310811, IMG submission 207642) | Soil microbial communities from experimental microcosm in Duke University, North Carolina, United States - YC | ecosystem: Engineered > Artificial ecosystem > Soil microcosm > Unclassified ...
CTCGGCGCGACGACCAGTTTGTAGCCATCGAGCGGCGCCGTGGCGGCCTCGACGATGTCGACCGCGCCCAGCGCGTCCTTCAGCGGGCGATAATAATCGAGCAGCACCTCGATCTGGTCGTAATCGCGGTGGTGGAGCTGGAAATCGATTGCCCAGCGGCTGGGATAATCCTGCAGCAAGGCGACGGGGGATACCGGGCTGGTACCGGCCAGCACAGGCGAGGCCTTGGCGAATTCGCGTCCCAGTGCCTGGATCTCGGGATAGATTGGCAGCGGCTTGCCGTCGGGCCCGACCACCGATCCATGCATCGTCTCCTGGCCGTTCAACGCATTGCGCCACTGCCAATAGAGCACTGCGTCCGCGCCATGCCCGACCGCCTGCCAGGCCATCGCCCGCGTCTCGCCGGGATAGAGGATGTTACTGACCGGCGCCCAGTTCACGAAGCCGGGCTGCGTTTCCATCACCCAGAAATTGCGCCGTTTCCAGCCGCGGACCAGGTCATGCGTCGCGCCGTTGCGATAGGGCTTGAGGTGCCCGGTGCCGACATAATCGTCCCACGAGGCGAGGTCGAGGTCGCGGTTGATCGCATAACGGTCGAAGCGATCGGCCCATCCCAGTCCGCCCAGATTGACGGTGATGAACGGCTTCGGCCCGACCACCGCGCGGATGGCGTCGCGCTGGTTGCGATGGAACTCGCCCCATTGCTCGGTGATGAAGCGCTTGAGCTCGAGCATCCAGCCCGGATTGCCCTTGTCGCTGTTGAACGGCACCTGATCCCAGGCCGTATAGGTCTGCGACCAGTACGCGGTGGTCCACGCATCGTTGAGCTTGTCGAGCGTGCCGTAACGCGTCCTGAGCCACGCGACCCAGGCGGCACGCGCCTCGGGATCGTAACTTTCGTCGGTCGGCTCGTTGCCGACCTGCCAGCCGATAACGTTGGGCTCATCCTTCAGCGCCTGCGCCATGCGCGTGACGATGTCGCGGGCGAGCGCGCGATAACGCTGCGACGAGATCGAGAATTGCCGCCGCCCGCCATGCCCCAGCCTCTTGCCGCTGCCGTCGACTTGCAGCGTGTCGGGATATTTCCCGGTCAGCCAGGCCGGCGGCGTATCGGTCGGCGTTCCGACCACGACCTTGATATCGTATTTGGCGGCGAGCCGGACGGCGCGGACCAGCCAGTCGAAATCATATTCGCCTTCGCTCGGCTCCATCCGGCTCCAGGCATATTCGCCGATCCGGACGACATTGGCGCCGCTCGCCTTCATCAGCCGGAGATCCTCGGGCCAGGCGCTTTCGGGCCATTGCTCGGGATACCAGGCCGATCCGAGCCACAGCCGTTCTTGGGCGACGGGAAGAGGCGCGGCTGCCGGCGGCTTGGCGAATGATGGCGCGACCGGAACGGCGCCGGCGATCAACGCGACGCCGGCAAGGGCGATAGAGAGCTTGCGGATCATGCGGCCACCGGATCCTTTTCGGGCGCGATCTTGTGATCGAACCCTTTGGTGCAGTCGACAAGCGTGAAGATACCGGCAGCGACGAGCACCATTGCTGCCACGCCCTGAAGCGGCAGCGCGTAATTGCCGGTCGACGCCACGACATGGCCGAACGCAACCGAGCAGACGAAGCCGCCGATATTGCCCGCCGTATTCATCACCCCGCTCGCGGTGCCGCCGTAGCGCCCGCCGATCGCCATGCACATCGCCCAGGCGCTCGGCAGCATCAGGTCCATGACCATGAAGGCGGAGCCTGACAGCAATACGACCGCCGTCTTGGTGGCAGCGAGGCTGAGCGCGACCAGCAGGATCGCGGTCAGCGTAAGGCAGATACTGGCGATGATCTTGTAGGCGCGCCGGATACCGATCCGCGTCGCCAGCCGGTCGCACAATACCCCGCCCGCGAGATTGCCGACCACGCCGAGCAGGAACGGGATCGCGCCGTACAGTCCCATTTCGGCTTCGGTGAAATGGGCGCCCTTGACCATCCAGGTAGGAAACCAGCCGAAGAAGAACCAGCTGCCGAAGGCGTAGAAGAAATAGGCGGCCGTGATCAGCCAGAGCTGCGGCAAGCCGAGCAGCCGACGCCAAGGGGTGCCGAGGTGACTGCCGCTATCGTCACTGCCGATGTCGGCCACTTCCTCCGGCGCGATGCCGGGCTGGTCGGCGGGTCGGTCGCGGAACCAGCTTCGCCACGCGATCGCCCAGCAGAACCCGATCGCGCCCAGCGCGATGAACACGGCGTGCCAGCCGAAATATTTGTTGATCGGGACGAGCAACAGCGGCGCCAGCGCGCCACCGAACCGGCTTGCTGCCCAGATCACCCCTTGCCCGCGCGCGCGTTCGCGCGCCGGCAACCAGCGATAGAGCACACCCGACATATTGGGATAGGCGCCCGCCGCACCCAGTCCGAACAGGAAGCGGGCGCCCATGAGCTGCCAGAAGTTGCGGCACACCGCGGTCGCCGCAGTGAACACCGACCACCAGATCGTTATCCGCGTCAGTTCCCGGCGATAACCATGCGCGTCGCCCATCGCTCCCGACGGGATTTCGAACACGGCGTAGGCGATGACATAAGCGCCGAGGATCCAGCCCCATTGCTCGGCGCCGATGTTCAGATCCTTCTGGATCGACGTGCCGGTAACCGCGATCGCCATCCGATCGAGAAAGGTGATGATCGACAGGAGCGCGAGCAACCCGACGACCGCGTAGCGCTTCTTCAACGGCCCAAGCTCGCCAGCACGTCGCGCGCTCGCTCCATGCCGAGTTCGGGACTCGAATAGACCGGCGCCGATACCGCGCCTTCGGGCAAGGCGGCGACGACACGCGCCATCGACGCCTGGGCGAGGACGATCGCGTCGACGCCTTTCATGCCCTCGGTCAGCCCTTCGGCGACGATACGGTCGTGGGTCGCGCCGTCGCCCGCCATCACCGCGTCGAACGCGCCCTGGCAGAGATGCTCGACGATCTCGATCTGCTTGCCCTGCTCGGCGGCGACACGGCGGACCAGCTCTGCGGTGGGTTCGAGCGTGGTCGACAGGGTTGCCACCACGCCGATCCGCTTGCCGGTCGCGACGGCTTTTTCCGCCATGGCGCGATCGACGCGCAGAACCGGCTGGTCGTAGAGTTCGGCGGCCATGTCGACCGCACGCCCGATCGACGAACAGGTCACCAGGGCCACGTCACACCCGGCGTCGAACGACGAGCCGACGAGGCGGATGACCTGACGCATCGTCGCTTTCTGGAGGTGGCCGGCCGCGATCGTGTTCTTGATCGTGCTCTCATCGACGAAGTGGAGCAGCCGGACGTCGGGCATCAGCCGCGCGGCGATCTCGTTGAACACGGGTGCCAGCATCGGCGAATTGTGGATGAGTCCTAGCGTGGCCACGGGTAGTTCCTCTCGAGAGCTTATGTCGTGAAATCGTAGCGTCCGGCGCCGACCTCGAAGCGGGTCGTTTCGCCGTCATTGGTGAGCGCGCGAATGGCGGGGTGCGCGTTGAGCGTCTGGCCGCTGTCGCGCCATTCGCCCGCGGGCAGTTCGACCTCCGCGACCGTGTTGGCCGGGATCGACAGCGTGAACCGGGTCAACCGCTCGGCATCGCCTTCGGTGCTCGTCTCGATGGGACCGACCAGCGAGTCGTAGCGGGCGGACACGCGGCCGATCTGCGGCAGCCATAGCGGGCGCGCGGCGATCCGGCGGAAGCCCGGCGCGGCGGGTGCGATTCCGGCGAGGCGGCGGTAGAAGAAGCCGACGATCGCCCCAAACGCGTAATGGTTATAGCTGTTCATCGACAGGTCGCCGGTGTCGCCGTTCCACCGCTCCCACATCGTGGTCGCGCCCTTGCTCGGCATATAGCCCCAGCTCGGATAGCCGGTCTGGAGCAGCAGCCCGGCGACTTCCTCCAGGCGGCCGGCATCGGCCAGTACGTCGAGGATATAGGGCGTGCCGAGAAAGCCGGTCGATAGTTTCATACCTCGCCGGCGGATATCCGCCGCCAGCACATCGGCGGCAGCGTCGCGGCGGCCGATGGGCACCAGATCCATGAACAGGGCGAGCACCTGGCTGGCCTGGCTGCCATTGCCGGCCGTACCGTCGGCTGCGACGAATTCGGCGGCAAAGGCTTGTCCGATCCGCTCGCGCAGCGCCCGATAATGCTGGGCCTCGGCGGCGCGGCCGGTCGCTTCCGCCATTTCGGCCATCAGCGCCGCCGACCAGGCCCAGTAAGCCGTTGCGCACAGCACGCGTGGCGTCGTCTCGTCGTCGGGCTTGATGGCATCGACCGACAGCCAATCGCCGAGGTCGAGCCCGCGGTCGTTGCGCCAGATATGATCGGGATTGCCGCGCGCGACGAAAGCCATCCAGCCCTGCATCGCGTCCCAATTCTCGTCGATCACCGCGGTGTCGCCGTAACGCTGCCATAGCTGCCACGGCAGGATGATGCCCGCTTCGCTCCAGCCCGCCGTCACCACGTCGGGAAAGGAGAGGGGCTGCGGCACTACGATCGGATAGGCGCCGTCGGGCCGCTGCGCCGCGCGCGCCTCGAGCAGGAAGCGGCGGATGAAGGGATCGACCTCCATGTTGAACGCGGCGGCATCGAGGAACACCTGGATGTCGCCCATCCAGCCCATCCGCTCGTCGCGCTGCGGGCAATCGGTCGGCACCGAGAAGAAGTTGGAGCGCTGGCTCCAGAGCGCGTTCTGCCAGATCGTCTGGAGCAGCGGCGCGTCGGCGAAGCTCATCGTGCCGGTTTCGCGGCACGCGCTGTGGACAACGACCCCGACAATATCGTCCGCCGTCGGCACGCCGGGATATCCGGCGATCTCGACATAGCGGAAGCCGTGATAGGTGAAATGCGGTTCGAACACTTCATCGCCCGACCCGGCGAGCGTGAAACTGTCGGTCGACTTGGCCAGCCGCAAGTTGGACAAGTCGGCGGTGCCGTCGGGATTGAGCAATTCGGCGAATTTGGCAGTGATCGTGGTGCCCGCAGGACCGGCCGCGCGGATGCGCACCCAGCCGGAGAAATTCTGGCCGAAATCGAAAATGTAGCGACCGGGCTTGAGCTCGCTGATCGCGACCGCGCGGCACGTGCCGGTGGCTTTCAGTGCGGGCGATGTCTGGGCGACGAGCCGCGCTTTGGGCGCACCACCGACTTTCGCCTGTGCCCAGCCGCTGTCGTCGAATCCGGGCCGATCCCAACCGGCGCGCTCCAGCCGAGCGTCATAGGTTTCGCCATCATAGATTTCCGACTTCAGGATCGGCGACGGTGCGATCCGCCAATCGGAGCGCGTTGCGATCCACTCGCTGCTGCCGTCGGCATAATCGAGCCGGAGCTGCGCGCGCAGCCGGCGCGGCGCGGGACCGAAGCCATAACGCTCGATCCGCCACCCGAACGGGCTCGCATACCAGCCGTCGCCGACCGTTGCGGCGAGGGCGTTGGCGCCGGGCGCGATCAGGTCGGTCACGTCGTACGTCTGGTAGAGGATATGGTCGCGGGCGACCGTCATCTCAGGCGCGAGCAGCGCGTCCGATACTTTCCGGCCGTTGATCCGCGCGTCATAGGCGCCCAGTGCGGTGGCATACAGTCGCGCGGCAACGACTGGCCCGCGTGTATCGAACTCGGTGCGCAGCAGCATCGCCGGTTCGGACGGACGCGGATCGTTGTGGACGTTGGCGCCGCTTGGCCGAGCGGGTGCCCAATCCGCAGTATCGGCTTCGGGTGACGTCCAGTCGGCCGGCGGGCTGGGCCGTACTTTCCACGCCGGCCCGCTGACCAGTCGCTCGACGCTGCCGTCGGCACGATGGAGCCGGATCAGCGCGGCGAAGGCGCCGCCATCGACCGGGAAGAAGCCGGTCGTGTCTGCCTCTACCAAGGCGCACACGCTGTTTCGGCCCGGGCGTATCTCGCCCTGATACGGCGCCAACGTGCCCCAGAACGGAAGATAGGTATCCCAATCGAAGTGCCGGTCGAGCGGCGAGGCCGCGCCGTTGATCCACACGCCGCGCAAATGATCCTTGCCGGCCAGAAGTACTTCCGCTCGGACCAGGTCTTCGGGGGCATCGAAATCGATGCGGAAAGCGTGGGGGCGATCGTCGAGCGCGGTCTCGCTCCACACCCAGGCGAGCCCGGCGGCGCGGTCGGCGGCGGCATCGGCATCCTCGGCCTCGATCCAGTCGGCGTGCCAGGAATCGGGCGCGGTCAGTCCAGCCTCGAACCAGGCCGGCGCCGAGCGTGCGGTGGTGCCGATATCGTCCGTCGCTTCGACCGACCACCAGATGCGCTGCATCGGGGCAAGGGCAGGGCCGCCATAAGCGATATCGAAGCTGGCATCGCCGGCGATCTCGCCACTGTCCCACAGCAGTGCGCCGCCATCGAGTGCCTCGGCATTGGCCGCGGCACGGACGCGATAACGCGCCTGGCGCGCGCCCGCCCGGTCGCTCTCGATCCGCCACGAAAGGCGCGGACGCTGGACATCCGTGCCGAGCAGGTCACTCGTATATTCGGCGCGCAGGTCGACGACGCGCATGATCACAGCGTCAGGCCGAGGCGGTAGAGCCGATTGGCGTTGCCCGCGAACATGGCGCGGCGCTCGTCGTCGCTGAAATCGGCGACGATGGCGTTATAGGCGTCGAGATGCTGATCGAACCCGCCGAACAATTTGTCGGTCGGAAAATCGCTGGCGAACATCGCGCGATCGGTGCCGAACAGCTCGATCGTCTCGATCACATAGGCGCGCATTTGCTCGATCGTCCACGGGCGGAAGGCGAAACCGATGCCCGAGATCTTGACCGCGACATGCGGGATAGCTGCGAGCGCCCGCATTCCCGTTCGCCACTCGGCCCGGCCTGCCTCGCCGACCATCATGCCGGCATGGTTGATCATTACCGGCACCTCGGGATGGCGCTCGAGCAGCGGCGCTAGAGCGGGAAACTGGCCGGGATAGGCCTGGAGATCGAAGCTCAAGCCATATTTGCCGAGCAACGCGAAGCCTGCTGCCCAGGCTTCGTCCCCGGTTACATCGCGCGGCGTATAGGTACGCACCGGATCGGGGTGCCAGTTGACGATATGTCGGATGCCCCGCACCGACCGTCGCTCCGCATGCGCAGCGAGCAACGCTTCGACCTTCGGATCGTCGAGCGCGGCGAAGGCGACGATCGCGTTGGGCATGCCACGCGCGTCGCCTAACGCCTGCAGCCAATCGGTCTCCTTCAGCGCATCGGCCGGATCGGCGCCGGCATCGACATGGACGATGCCTCGCACGTCCCAGCCGCGCGCGTCGGCAAGATAGTCGTCGAGGCCGTAATCCTTGGCGATCGGCTCGACGCTGCCGTTCGGACCGTCCTCCACGAAGGGCGGCGTCAGCCACGGATAGCGGACATGCGACAGGTCCCACAGATGGACGTGCGCGTCGACGAAGGGCAGCCGCTCGGTCATGTCAGAAGGTCGTGCGCCCGCCCGACGTGTCGAAGGTCGACGCGGTGGTGAAGCTGCATTCCTCGCTCGCCATGAAGCATACCATCGCGGCGGACTCGCTCACTTCGCCCAGTCGGCCCATCGGAATCTTCGAGCGCATGTAATCGACCTGGCTCTGCGGCAACTGCGCCAGGATCGGGCTCTCGAAGGTGGCAGGGGTCAGCGCATTGGCGATCACGCCCTTCTCGGCGAGTTCCTTGCCCAGGCTCTTGGTGAAGCCGATCACGCCGGCCTTCGACGCCGAATAGGCGCTGGCATTGGGATTGCCTTCCTTGCCCGCGACCGACGCGATGTTGACGATGCGACCATAGCCGTTGGCCAGCATCAGCGGCACGACCGCGCGGTTGCAGTAGAACAGGCCGTTGAGGTTGATGTCGATCACCCGCTGCCAGCTATCGATCGGGAATTCGTGCACCGGAACGGTCGCGCCGGTGATCCCGGCCGAGCAGACCAGCACGTCGACCTTGCCGAGCGCCGCGCCGCTGGCCTTGGCCGCGGCCTCGACCGCGGCAGGATCGGACACGTCCAGCGCCTGGGTATCGGTCGCGCCGACCTCTTGCTTTGCCGCAGCCAGAGCCTCGGGATTAAGGTCCCACAACGCTACCGTGCCGCCTTCCTCGACGATGCGCTTGGCGACCGCCTTGCCCAGGCCCGACGCGCCGCCGGTGACGATCGCCGCGCGCCCGGCGAAGCGGCCCGCATAGAGGCTCACTTGCCCGCGCTCCAGGCGACGAATTCCTGGCGCTGCTCGCCGAGTTTCTCGATGCCGAGTTCGACCACGTCGCCGGCCTTGAGATACCAGGGCTCGGGCTTCTGGCCGAGACCGACGCCGGGGGGCGTGCCGGTGGTGATGACGTCGCCCGGCAGCAAGGTCATGAATTGCGAGCAATAGGCCACGATCTGCGCGACGGTGAAGATCATCGTCTTGCTGCTGCCGTTCTGCATCTTCTTGCCGTTGACCGACAGCCACATGGCGAGGTTCTGCGGATCGCCCACTTCGTCGGCGGTAACCATCCACGGGCCGATCGGGCCGAAGGTCGGGAAGCCCTTGCCCTTGTCCCAGGTCAGGCCGCGCTCGATCTGCCAATGGCGCTCGGAGACGTCGTTGATCACGCAATAGCCGGCGACATGGTCGAGCGCATTGGCTTCGTCGACATAGGAAGCGGCGGTGCCGATCACGACGCCGAGCTCGACTTCCCAGTCGGTCTTCTTCGAGTCCTTCGGAATGGTGACGGGGTCGTTCGGCCCCTGGATGCAGCTCACCCACTTCTGGAAGACGACCGGTTCCTCGGGCACCGGCAGGTTCGATTCCGCGGCATGGTCGGCGAAGTTCGTGCCGATCGCGATGAACTGGCGCGTGCCGGTCACGCAGGCGCCATAGCGCACCTCACCTTCGACCAGCGGCAGCGAGGCGGGGTCGATCGCCGCGAGCTTGGCCAATGCGTCCTTGCCCAGCTCGGCCGGACCGATGTCCGCGACATGGCCCGACAGGTCGCGAATGCGACCCTCGGCGTCGATCAGACCGGGCTTCTCGGCGCCCATGGCACCATAACGGCAGAGCTTCATGGTTATTCCTCAGTTTGAATAGGGACGGTGCAGCGCGATATCGCGATTGAGCTCCACGCCAAAACCCGGTTTATCGAGTTCGCTCGCACGGATGCGGCCGTTCACCGGTACCGGCTCACCGAGCAATTGCGGCGCGAACATCGGCACCACTTCGGTCGGGCCGGGATGCATCATCAGGAACTCGGCGAACGGCGAATTGTGCCGCGTGATAACGAAGTGGTAGCTGTAGACCGACGATCCGTGCGGCACCATCATGACGCCGCGGCTGTCGGCATAATTGGCGATCTTGATCAACTCGGTGACGCCGCCGCACCAGCCGACATCGGGCTGGATGATGTCGCAGCATTCCATGTCCATCAGCATGCGGAAGCCCCAGCGCGTTGCCTCATGCTCGCCGGTGGTGACGAGCAGGCCCTTGGGCGCGTTCTTCTTGAGCTGGGCATAGCCCCAATAATCGTCGGGGCTTAGTGCTTCCTCGATCCACTTGAGCCCGCATTCGTGCCAGGCGCGCTGCGCCAGCCGGGTCGCGTAATCGAGGTCGAGGCTCATCCAGCAATCGTACATCAGCCAGAAATCGTCGCCGCACTTGCTGCGCATATCGGCGAGCAAGGCGATGTTCTTTTCCATGCCTTCCAGCCCTTCGGCCGGGCCGTGATGGAGCGGGAGCTTGCCGCCGATGAAGCCGAGTTCCTTGGCGACGTCGGGCCGTGAACCGGTGGCGTAGAATTGCAGTTCGTCGCGCACCGCGCCGCCGAGCATGTGATAGACCGGCTCGCCACGCAATTTGCCGAGCAGATCCCAGAGCGCGAGGTCGACGCCCGAAATGGCGTTTACCACCAGTCCCTTGCGCCCATAATATTGGGTCGCGAAGTACATCTGGTCCCAGATCTTCTCGTAATCGGCCGGGCTGCGGCCGATCAGGAAACGGCTGAGGTGCTTCTCGACGATGAACGCGGCGGGCTCGCCGCCGGTCGTCACCGCGAAGCCGATCGTGCCGTCATCGGCCTCGAGCTCGACCAGCAACGTGCCGAGCACATTGATGCCGAAGCTCTGACGCGACTGGCGATATTCGGGATAGCGCGCCATCGGCGTCGAAATATGGTCGTCGATCCAGTGACCATCACCCTGGTCGTGATAATCGGCGCCACCGCCCCTGACGGTGAACGCGCGAACATGCTTGATCTTCGGCAGGCCCATCCGAATCCTTCCCCCGCGACGTCTTGAGCGGCATCGCCTGAGCCTGATTGTATAATATGACTATTGAAGTCAACCGGTCTTGGCGATGTCGCGCCCTGCAAGTTGCGACGGAACGGGGCCGCCGGTGGCCCAGTCGAGCAGCTCGATCGTATGGACGACCGGAATGCCGAGCCGCGGCGCGAGCTGCATCGCGCAGCCGATATTGCCCGTGGCAATAACGTCGGCGTCGAGCCGCGCCAGATTGGTCGCCTTGCGGTCACCGAGCTTGCCGGCGATTGCGGGCTGCAGGATGTTGTAGGTGCCCGCCGACCCGCAGCAGAGATGCGCCTCGATCGGCGTGCGCACGATATAGCCGGCGCCGGCCAGCAAGCGCTTCGGCGCGTCGGTCACTTTCTGGCCATGCTGCAGCGAGCAGGCGGCGTGATAGGCGACCGTCAGGCCGCGGCCGTCGCCCAACGGCAGCTCGGCATCGATCAACACTTCGCTGATGTCGCGCGCCAGGGCGGAGACCCGCGCCGCCTTTGCGGCATAATCGGTATCGTGGCGCAGCATGAACCCATAGTCCTTGATCGTTGTGCCGCAGCCCGATGCGGTGACGACGATCGCCGCGAGCCCGCCCATTTCGATCTCGCGTGTCCACGCATCGACATTGCGTCGGGCGGCCTCAAGGCTGGCCTTCTCGCGCCCCATATGGTGCACCAACGCCCCGCAGCATTGCTCGCCGGGCGTCAGCACGACATCGTAGCCCGCGCGATCGAGCAAGCGGATCGCCGCGGCGCGGAATTCGGGGCGCAGCACCGGCTCCGCGCACCCTTGCAGAAGCGCGACCCGTGGGCGCGTTCCGGTGCCCGGCGCGGCTGTGGGCGGCGCGGCTGGAATACGACGCGGTGCGAGTGCGAGCATCGCCGCCAGAGGGCGCAATGCGCTGGCCTTGGCGAACAGCGGCGCCAGGGGCCGACCGATCTGCGCCAGCCGCAAGGCGGTCCGGAAGCGGGCCGGGTAGGGGAGCACCCAGGCTAGAACGCTGCGCAGCATTCGCTCGTGCCACGACCGCTTGTACGTGTCGTTGATATAGGCCCGAGCGTGATCGACCAGATGCATATAGTTCACGCCTGACGGGCAGGTCGTCATGCACGACAGGCAGGACAGGCAGCGGTCGACATGCTTGACGACCTCGGCGCTCGGCGCGCGTTCGTTCTCGAGCATGTCCTTGATCATGTAGATCCGCCCTCGCGGGCTATCGAGCTCGTCGCCGAGCAGGACATAGGTCGGACAGGTCGCAGTGCAGAAACCGCAATGGACGCATTTGCGGATCACGCCTTCGGACGATGCCATCGCCGGGTCGGCCAATTGCGCCGGGGAGAAGTGAGTCTGCACTAGAAGCGTCCCGTCTCGAACACACCCGCCGGATCGAAGGCGCGGCGCACCCGCTCTTCTAGCGCCGCGAGCGCTTTGGGTTGGGGATGCAGCGCCGGCACGACGGCGCGGGTTTCGGCGTCGGCGCGCACGAGCATGGCGTGCCCGCCCGCCTGGGCCGCGGCGGCGCGGATCGCCTGCGCATCGTCCGTGCTCGCCAGCCAGAGCAGGCCGCCGGCCCAGTCGAGCAGCCATCTGCCGTCGATCGCGGCGATCGCATCCGGCATCCGGGCGGCGGGGGCAACGATCCGCCAAAGCGGCACGTCCGCGGTTAACGGCGCGGCGGTCGTAATCGCGGGCCAGAGGCGCGCGGCTTCCGCATCGGCGACCGGCGCAATGCCGTCGATCATTGCCGTGACGATCGCCGCGCGCGCTTCGACCGAGCTGGGAAAACCGTCGAGCCGGATTGCGGTGAGCGGGGCGCCGTTCCAGTCCTGCAGATGTGCCGCCGCGGACACTTCGGCGGCCGATCCCATAGCGCGGGCCATCGCCGAGATGGCGGCGGCAGGATCCAGCCCGGCGACGCCGAGCGTGCGTTGCAGGCGCGGCGCCGGCAGCACCTTCAGCGTCACTTCGGTGATCGCGACGAGCCGGCCCCAGCTCCCCGTGACCAGCTTCGAGAGGTCGTAGCCGGTGACGTTCTTGACGACTTTCGCACCCGCGACGAAGCGTTCGCCGCGTCCCGATACGCCGACGAAGCCGAGCAGATGGTCGCGCGCAGCCCCGCGGCTGACGCGGGTCGGTCCCGCCACGCCCGCCGCGACGATGCCGCCGATCGTCGCCTCGCCGTCGGCGCAGCCGAGCATCGCGCCATGATCGAATGGGTCGAACGCCAGCATCTGACCCTTGTCGGCGACCAAAGCCTGGACTTCGGCAAGCGGCGTTCCGGCCTTCACCGTCAGCACCAGTTCCGGCGGATCGTAATCGACCACGCCGGAAAAGCCGCGCATGTCGACGATCCGCGCCTCGGGCGTCGGCGCGCCGATCGCGTCCTTGCTGCCGCCGCCACGCAGACGTAACCGCGTACCGTCGCTTGCCGCATCGGCGACGATCGCCACAAGCGCATCGGCGCTGTCTGGACGGATCGCGTCGGCCATCGTCAGAAGCGCGGCAGATCGGGAAAGGGCAGGGCGCCGCGATGCACGTGCATCCGGCCGAGCTCGGCGCAACGGTGCAGCTCTGGGAACATCTTTCCGGGATTGAGCAGCAAATCGGGATCGAACGCGCATTTGACGCGCTGCTGCTGGGCGAGATCGACGGGCGAGAACATTACCGGCATCAGGTCGCGTTTCTCGACGCCCACGCCGTGCTCGCCGGTCAGCACGCCGCCGACCTCGACGCACAATCTCAATATGTCGGCGCCGAACGCCTCGGCGTGTTCGAGCTCGCCGGGCTTGTTGGCGTCATAGAGGATCAGCGGATGGAGATTGCCGTCGCCGGCATGAAACACGTTGATCACGCCCAGGCCATATTGCTCGGATAGGGCGCGCATCCGCGCCAAGACGTCGGGCAGCCGGCGGCGCGGAATCGTGCCGTCCATGCAGAGATAATCGGGTGCCAATCGGCCGGCGGCGGGAAAGGCGGCCTTGCGCCCCGCCCAGAAGGCGACGCGTTCGGCATCGTCGGTCGAAATGCGGATCGACACCGCGCCATTGGCACGCGCGATCGTTTCGACCTCTTCGAGCAAGTGGCTGCATTCGGCGGCGGGGCCGTCGAGCTCGACGATCAGCAGCGCCTCGACGTCCAGCGGATAGCCGACCTGAACGAACGCCTCGGCGGCATGGACCGCGGGCTTATCCATCATCTCCATCCCAGCCGGGATGATCCCCGCGGCGATGACGTCGGCGACGCAGCGTCCGGCGCCCTCGACCTCGGGAAAGCCGATCAGCAGCGCGCGCGCCGTCTCGGGCCGCGGCAGGATGCGTACCGTCACTTCGGTGACGACGCCGAGCAGCCCCTCAGACCCGACGATCACGCCGAGCAGATCGAGTCCTGCCGGCTCCAACCCGCGCCCACCGACCCGCAGCACTTCGCCTTCGATCGTGACGAATTCGACGCTGAGCACGTTGTTGGTGGTCAGGCCGTATTTCAGGCAATGCACGCCGCCCGAATTCTCCGCGACATTGCCGCCGATGGTACAGGCGATCTGGCTCGACGGATCGGGCGCGTAATAGAAACCTTCGTCCTCGACCGCGCGGGTGATCGCCAGATTGGTGACACCCGGCTGCACCACCACCAGGCGGTCGGCATAATCCACATCGAGGATGCGGTTGAACCGCGCCATGCCGAGCAGCACGCCGTCGGCCAGCGGCAGCGCGCCGCCCGACAGGGAGGTGCCCGCTCCGCGAGGCACGACCTTGACGCGATTGGCGTGGCACCAGCGCAGGATCGCGGCGACCTGCTCGGTCGTCTCGGGCAGCACCACGACCATCGGCGGCTGGCGATAGGCGGTCAGCGCGTCGGATTCGTACGGGCGCAGTTCGTCTGCCTTATCGATCACCCCTTCGCCCGGCACGATTGCGCGCATTGCGGCAACAATCTCCCCGCGGCGCGCGAGCACCGTTTCGTCGGGGGCAGGCATTTTGATCGACATCGCGGCCGATCTTATTGCAGGTTCACGTACATGCCACCATCGACGAGCAGCGCCGCGCCAGTGACATAAGCCGCCATGTCGGACGCCAGGAAGACGATCGGGCCGGCCAGATCCTCGGGCATGCCGAGCCGGCCGAGCGGCGTGCGCGCTTCCATATATTTGCGCTTTTCCGCGTCGGCGAGATCGTCCTTGTTGATCTCGGTCAGGATCGTGCCGGGCAGCACCGAATTGCACCGAATGCCGTGCTTGCCGAGCGCGATCGCGGCGGATTGCATCAGCGAATGCACGCCCGCCTTGGTCGGGGTGTAATGGGTCTGGAATTCACCGCCGACCAAAGCCGAGATCGAGGAAACCGCGACGATCGCGCCGCCGTCGCCTTGCTTGACCATCTGGTTGGCGGCGGCCTGGACCATGAAATAGGCGCCGTGGAGATTAACGCGGAAGGTGCGCTCGACCGTTTCGACCGGCATGTCGAGAAAGGCGTGGAACGGGCAGATGCCGGCGTTCGACACCATGACGTCGACGCGGCCGAACTCGGCGACCGCGCGGGCGACGAAATCGGTCGCGGTCTCGGGTTGCGCGACGTCGCCCTTGATCGCAATGCCGCGCTGCCCGAGCGCCTCGATCTCGGCGATGCAGGAATGCGCCTTGTCGTCGCTCGACACGTAATTGATCGCGACGTTCGCGCCATGCTGCGCGGCACCGATCGCCGCGGCGCGGCCGATGCCGGTCGATCCGCCGGTGACCAGCACCGTCTTGCCTTCCAGAAGCTTCATCTGTTTCCTCGCTATTTGACCGGCTCGGCCAGGATAGACCGGTCGATCGCGTCGATCCGGTTGACCCCGGTCAGGGTCATCGCGACCGTCATTTCCCTGGCGATCAGTTCCAGCAATTTGGCGACGCCGGCCTCGCCTTGCGCCGCCAGCGCGTAGACCCAGGCGCGCCCGAGCAGCACGCCCTTCGCGCCCAGCGCCAGCATCCGCACGACGTCGAGCCCGTTGCGCACGCCGCCATCGGCCAGCACGGTCAGCGCGTCGCCGACCGCATCGGCGATCGCGGGCAAAGCGCGCGCGCTCGACAGCACGCCGTCGAGCTGGCGTCCGCCATGATTGGATACGACGATGCCATTTGCGCCGATCGCCGCCGCTTCGCGCGCATCCTCGGGGTCGAGGATGCCCTTGATGATCAGCGGCCCGTCCCATTCGGCGCGGATCCAGTCGAGGTCGCGCCACTGGATAGACGGATCGAAATTGGCGCCGAGCCAGCCCATATAGTCGTTGAGCCCACTATCCTTGCCCAGCACCGGCAGCAGGTTGCCGAGCGTATGCGGCCGGCCGCGCAAGCCCACGTCCCATGACCAGGCCGGCTTGCCCATCGCCTGCAGCACGCGGCGCAGCGGGGCGTTGGGTCCCGACATGCCCGAATGCGCATCGCGATAGCGCGCACCCGGGACCGGCATGTCGACGGTGAAGACTATCGCGCTCGCGCCGGCCGCCTTTGCCCGCGCGATCAGGTCCTTCATGAAGGCGCGGTCGCGGATGACGTAGAGCTGGAACCAGAATGGATCGGCGACCCGCGCAACTTCCTCGATCGAGCAGATCGACACGGTCGACAGACAGGCCGGGATGCCCGCGGCCCGGGCGGCACGTGCGGCCTGGATCTCGCCACGCCGGGCGTACATGCCGCTGATTCCCACCGGCCCCAAGGCGACCGGCAGGCCGAGCTGCCGCCCGAACAGGCTGGTGGTCAGATCAATCGTCGCGACGTCCTTGAGCACACGCTGGCGCAGCGCGATGCCGGCCAGATCCTCGACATTGCGACGCAGCGTCACCTCGGCATAGGCGCCGCCATCGGCATAATCGAACAGGAAGCGCGGCAAGCGTCGCCGCGCCGCCTCTCGAAAATCGGTGGCCGATGAAATAATCATATTATTTCCCTAGCGGCGATGCGCCGCGCCGTCACCCCCTCAATAAGAAGTGAACAGCGCCTCGCGCGCAAGCTTGAGCGCTGTCACAGCGTCATGCTCGTCCTGTGCCTTCCGCATCGCCGCGAAATCGAGCTTGTCGAGGGCGCGTTCGACGACCTTGAGGAAGTCGATCGCCGTATTGGCGACGGCGACGCAATCCTCGCGGAACGGGAATTGGTCGAGCTGCCACACGCCTTCCCATTTGTTCTTGCGCAGCGTGTAGAAGAATTCGAACAGCTCGATCGGGTGGACCGACCCGGCGATCAGATCGTCGTCCCAGCTGCGGAAATTGTCGTTCACGTCCATGCCGAACAGCCGGCCATGATCGATCGCAAGTTGCGCCGCATCGGCCGGTGACTCGCCGCCGTAAAGCGAATGGCCGAAATCGAGCAGGATGCCGACATTGGGCACGCCCATCTTCTCGATCCCGAGCAGCGTGCGCGCCACGCTGTCATAGCTCATGTGCACGCGCGGCTCGCGCGGTTTGTATTCGATAACGAACTTGAGGTCGGGATTCTGGGAAGCAAGCTCGCCGATGCCGTCGATACTGTGCCGCCACAGCGCCTTGTGGTCGACCTGGAACGGATAATCCCAGCCGTCCTGGCCGGGCCAGAGCTTGACGTAATCGGCGCCAAACCGGCGGACGACATTGGCGGCGTCGTTTACCATCTCATTGGCCAGCTTGCGTATGCCTGGATCGGGATTGGTGAAGGCGCCCTTGGCGAATTGACGCGTGTAGATTTCCGGGGTGATGCCGATCACCGACAGGTTGTTGCGCTTGAGCGCTTCCTCGACCTTGTCGAACGACGTTTCGCCGCCGGGAAAAGGGTAGTTGATGTCGACCACCGAGAGATCGTCGACCTGGCCGGCGAGATCGATCATCTCGATCAGCGAGCGTGGCGGCCCGTAGCCGTCGGTCGCGTAACGGTCGACATAGGTCGCGAAATGCCAGATGCCGGCGCCGTACCGTTGCTTGCTCACGTCAGATCCTCACCCAATTGTTTCGAAAACTTACGAATACCACTCGCCCGAAAGTTCAAGCGACGATCACTTCCACACCAATGCCTTCGATTGCCGCGCGATCCTCGTCGCGGATCGCGTCGTCGGTCACCAGCGTGCGAACCAGTTCGAGTCCGCCCAGCGACGTGAACGAGCGCTGCCCGATCTTGCTCGAATCGGCGACGAGGATGACGGTCTGCGCGGCGTCGATCATCGCCCGCTTCACCGCGATGTCGGACATCGCCGGATAGGTCAGGCCGGCTTCGAGATCGATCGCGGCGGTTGCCAGGAACAGTTTCTGGACGAACAGCCCGCGGAAATAATCGGCCGACCGCTCGCCCGACAGCGACAGGGTAGGGGCCTTGAAATGGCCGCCGGTCATATGGACCTCGAACCCGGGTTCGGCGCCCAGCATCAACGCGATGTTGAGCGCGTTGGTAATCACCGTCATGTCGCGGTTGCCGATCAACTGCGCCGCCACCTCGGTCGTGGTCGATCCGGAATCGAGGATGATCGTCTCGCCGTCGTTCGCCAGCGCTGCGGCGGCGCGGCCGATGCGGCGCTTGGCGTCCATATTGTCGAGATGCTGGAGCGCCATCGAGCGCACCTGCTGCGTCACCGACTTGAGGAAGGCGCCGCCATGTTCGCGCACGATATAGCCATCGGCCTCGAGCTTCTCGAGATCCTGGCGCATCGTCACTTCGGACACCTCGAAGGCTTCCGCGAGGGTGCGCACGCGTGCGCTACCTTCTTCCTGCAGCCATGCGAGGATCCTGGCGCGCCGGGCTTCGCCGAGCAGCCGCGACCGCGACCCCGCGCTCACCGGCCGGTCTCCCTTGCTTCCGTCGGGCAGGACTGCCGACGCTGCCCTATCGGCATGGCTCTCCATGATCCTCTGCTGGCTCGCTTCCAGTTTCGAGTTCGATAGGTCGAGTTTTTGCTTTTTGTCAATCTTTTCGCCGTTTGCGGGAATAAACGAAAGCAAACGTAAGCAAACGGCTTGTGTTCGGATATAATCACACTTATAGCCCTTCGCAGGAGAGGTAACCAATGGATCATCAGGCGCTTCGGTCTTCCGATGCGAACGCTCATACGCTCGAAGAACGCGCCGCGCACGTCCGCGGGCGTGCCAATTGGATGCGTCAGCGGCTGCTCAAGATGATCGTTGATGCCGGGCAGGGCCATCCCGGCGGCGACCTCTCGGCGAGCGACATCGTCGCCAGCCTCTATTTCGATATCATGCGCATCGATCCCGGCAATCCGGCCGCGCCCGATCGCGACCGCTTCATTCTGTCCAAGGGCCATTGCACCGGCGCGCTTTATACCGCGCTGGCGGGGGCGGGATTCTTTCTCGAGGCGGAGCTCGATACCTATCTCAAGCCCGAATCGCGGCTCAACGGCCATCCCAATCGCGTCTATCTACCGGGTGTGGAAACCAATACCGGTCCGCTCGGTCATGGGTTTCCGGTCGGCGTCGGCGTCGCGGTGGCGGGGCAGATCGACGGCGCCGGCTATCGTGTGTTCGTGCTGACCGGCGACGGCGAGTTGCAGGAAGGCAGCATGTGGGAAGCGGCGATGTTCGCTGGCCACCGCAAGCTCGGCAACCTCACCGTGATCGTCGACCGCAACCGCCTGCAACAGGGGGCGCGCACCGAAGACACCAACGCGCTCGAGCCGCTCGCCGACAAATGGCGCGCGTTCGGCTGGGACGTGGTAGAGGTCGACGGGCATGATGTCGGCGCTTTGCTCAAGGCGTTCGACGACGCCGCGCAGCCGCGCGACACGCCGCGCGTGCTGATCGCCAATACGTTCAAGGGCAACGGCGTCAGCTACATGCGCGACCAGGCCGGCTGGCATCATGGCGTCCCCAGTGCGGACCAGCTTGCCCAGGCGATCGCCGAACTCGAAGCGGAGAAGAGTGCGTGAACGCCCCGGCCAACCTTCCCGGCATGTTCGACTGCCGCGACGCTTATGTTGCGGCGCTGGAGGAGCTTGCTGCGTCCGACGACCGTATCGTCGCCGTGTGCAACGATTCGGTCGGATCGTCCAAGCTCGGCAAGTTCCGCGATCGCTTCCCGACGCGGCTGGTCAATGTCGGCATCGCCGAACAGAATATGGTCGGCGTCGGCGCCGGCCTGGCCAATGGCGGCAAGGTGCCGTTCGTCAGTGGCGCTGCCTGCTTCCTGACCGCGCGCGCGATGGAGCAGATCAAGGTCGATTGCGCCTATAGCCAGGCCAATGTGAAGCTGTGCGGCATTTCGAGCGGCGTCGCCTATGGCGAGCTCGGCGCGACGCATCACAGTATCGAGGATGTCGCCTGGCTGCGGGCGATCGACAAATTGACGGTGATCGTGCCGTCCGATCCGTGGGAGACCGCGGAAGCGATCAAGGCCGCCGCCGCGCATGACGGCCCGGTGTTCATCCGCATCAGCCGCATGCCGGTGCCGGCGATCGATCGGCCGGAGGGTGCGGCGTTTTCGATCGGCAAATCGGAATTGCTGCGCGACGGCGGCGACGTCGCAATTATCGCCAGCGGCACGTTGGTCCATCGCGCGATCGATGCGGCCGACGCGTTGGCGGGGCAGGGGATCGCCGCACGCGTGATCAACATGGCGACCGTCTCGCCGCTCGATACCGACGCCGTTGCCGCCGCCGCCGCGACCGGCGCGATCGTCACCGCGGAAGAGGGGCTGGCGCGCGGCGGACTGGGCGGCGCGGTCGCCGAATATTGTGCGCAGCATAAGCCGGTGCCGATGCGGATGCTGGGCTTCCAGGGGTTCGCGCCGACGGGGTCGGCGAGCTGGCTGATGGAGCATGCCGGGCTCAATGCCGCCGGCATCGCCGCGGCCGCGCAAGAACTGGTCGCCGGGAAAAGCTGATGGACGACCGGCTCATCCTCGCGATCGACCAGGGCACGACCAACACCAAGGCGCTGCTTGTCGCGCCTGACGGTTCGGTGCGCCTGTCGCGGTCGCGGGCGATGCGCGTCGATTACCCGCAGTCGGGCTGGGCCGAGCAATCGGCGTCGGACATCTGGGCAGGCGTCGCGGCGCTGATCGCGGAACTGGCCGCCGCGGTCGACCCTTCGACCATTGCCGGCGTCGCGATCTCCAACCAGCGCGAGACGATCGTGCTGTGGGACGCCGAGACCGGCCGTCCCGTCGGTCCGGCGATCATCTGGCAATGCCGGCGTTCGGCCGATCGCTGCGCCGCCTTGCGCGCTGCCGGGTATGAAGCGGAGATCGTCGCGCGCAGCGGGCTGGGGATCGATCCGCTGTTCCCCGCCGCCAAGATCGCCTGGCTGCTCGACACGATCCCCGATGCGCGGGAGCGGGCGGAGCGCGGCGAACTCCGTTGCGGGACGGTCGACAGTTGGCTGTTGTGGAACCTGACCGGCGGCGCGGTCCACGCGACCGATTACGGCAACGCCTCGCGCACGCAACTCTTCAACATCGACACGCTCGAATGGGATGCCGAACTGGCCCGCCTGTTCGATGTTCCGCTCGGCTTGCTGCCCAAAGTGATGCCGTCCGACAGCCGGTTCGGCACCGTCGCTCCGGGACTGACCGCGCTCGCCGACGGCACGCCGATCCTGGCGGTGATGGGCGATAGCCATGCCGCGCTGTTCGAGCACAGCGCCGACGGGACGCAACGGGTCAAGGTGACGATCGGCACCGGCAGTTCGCTAATGGCGGCGACCGGGGAGCGGTTGCACTCGGCGCATGGCCTGTCGAGTACGATCGCGTGGAGCCGCGGCGACCGCGTTCAATATGCGCTCGAGGGCAATATCCTGGTTTCGGGGCACGCCGCGGCTTTCGCCACGACGATGCTCGGCCTGCCCGACGAGGCGGCACTGACGGCGCTGGCCGAGAACGTAGAGGATAGCGGCGGCGTAGTGTTCGTGCCTGCGCTGGCCGGCCTCGGCGCGCCGCATTGGTGCAGCGATGCCCGCGGCACGATCACCGGTCTCTCTTTGGCGACGCAACCGGCGCATATCGCCCGTGCGACATTGGAAGCGATCGCGCTCCAGATCGGCGATGTCGTGGCGGCGCTCGATGCCGATCTCGGCGCCCCGGTGGCCGAATTGTCGATCGACGGCGGCGCCGCGCGCAACGCGCTACTGATGCAAATGCTC
>Ga0310811_10002957_pt1 | contig 21338 bp, 22 predicted proteins | sample YCmetagenome_FD_207642 | JGI IMG/M metagenome (GOLD analysis project Ga0310811, IMG submission 207642) | Soil microbial communities from experimental microcosm in Duke University, North Carolina, United States - YC | ecosystem: Engineered > Artificial ecosystem > Soil microcosm > Unclassified ...
ATCACCTTCGCGGGGATCGGATCGCCGACGTCGAGGACCACGGCGACGCGGTCGGCGCCTTCGACCACGTGGTAGTTGGTGACGATGTGACCCGCACCGTCCCACACGAACCCGGATCCGGCGCCGGCGCCGATCTGACGCCGCCCGAACATGTCCTCGTTCGCCGTCAGCGTGAAGATGTAGGCGACCGAAGCGGCCGTTTTCTGGAACAGCGCGATGGTCTGCTGCTCGGAGTCCGGTAACGGCCCGCGCGGCGTCACCGCGCGCTGCTGCTGGGCGAACGCCGCCGTGGTGGAGACGCCGAGCATCACGGCCACAATGAAGGCAAGGTGGCGCATCACTGCGCCGCGCAGAACGGAAATCCGCATCTGTTGTCCCTTATTCGAGTCCGAGAGCCTTGGCGCGCACGGTCATGTAGCCCTGGTCGGCGATTTTCGACCACGGCAGAACGCCGTCCCGGAAGCTTTTAAATGACGCGTATATCCGTCGTGTGACAGCGTCGCCGCTCTCGTATTCGGCGAGCACGTCCTGCGCCGCCTTGACGAACGCGGCGAGGACGTCGTCGGGAAAACGGTGAAGCTCGACGCCATGCTCCTCGATCAGCGTTTTCAGCGCCGCACCGTTCTGCATGTTGAACTCGGCGAGCATCGCATCGGTCTCCGCCTGACAGGCATTGGCGATGATCGCCTGGAGATCGGACGGTAACGCATCGTAGCTGGCCTTGTTGACGATCACCTCGATCCCGGTGCCGGGCTCATGGAAGCCGGGCCAGTAGTAGTGCTTGGCGACCTCGTGGAATCCGAATACGAGGTCGTTCCACGGGCCGACCCACTCGGCGGCGTCGAGCGTGCCGCCCTGCAGCGCGGCGAGGATGTCGGAGCCCGGCAGATTGATGGCGCGCGCGCCGACGCGGCGATAGATCTCTCCACCCAATCCCGGCACGCGCATCTTGAGTCCGTTGAGATCGACGGCCGAGGTCAGCGGCTTCACGAACCAGCCGCCCATCTGCGCGCCGGTGTTGCCGGCGAGGAAGGGCTTCAGGCCGAAGCCCGCGTAGAGCTCGTCGTACAGTTGCTGGCCGCCGCCTTCGCGGATCCACGCCGACAGCTCGTTCGCCGTGAATCCGAACGGCACGGCGGAGAACAGCGCGCACGCGCGCGAATGGCGCTGCCAGTAATACGCGGCGCAGTGGCCCATCTCGGCCTCGCCGCTCTGGACGGCATCGAAGGCGCCGAACGGACGCCCGACATGTTCCTGCGAGATGACGGTGACGGTGAGGCGCCCGCCCGACATGTCGGCGATGCGTTTCGCGAGCCATTCGGCGCCGGTGCCGAGGCCTGGAAATTTGTCCGGCCAGGTCGTCACCATGCGCCACTCGTAGCGACCGCCGACGATCGCGGGTGCGTTGGACGAAGACGTCGTCGCCTCCTGGTGATCGCTTCGCTCGGCAATCACGCCGCCGACTGCTCCGGCGACGATGACTCCCGACGCCGCGCCGGCGATGAATTCGCGCCGTTTCATGGCACTCCCGTAAGCCGGAGGATCAGCCCGCGCCACAAAATCAAAAGGCGGTCCGGCTGCCGGGAATTATAGAAGTGACGGGCGGCTCCGCAACGCGCTGCCAACCATCGGGCCCGAGCGCCTCGGCCGGCGTAAACCGGGCCTTGTACGCCATCTTCGGGCTGTTGCCGATCCAGTAGCCGAGATAGACGAACGGGCGGCCCTCGGCCTCGGCGCGGCGGACCAGGTCGAGGATCATGAAGGTCCCGAGGCCACGCTTCGCGGCCTCGGGCTCGAAGAACGAATAGACCGCCGACCACCCGTCGGACACCTGGTCGGCCAGCAGCGCCGCCGTCAGCCGGCCGGTCGCGTCGCGATACTCGATCAGCGACGCCGGCGCAGGACTATCCTCGAGCATCGCGCGGTAGTCGGCGAAGCTCATGGCCCCCATGCCCTCGGTGCCGTGGCGGCTGACCTGATAGCGGTGGAAGAGGTCGTAGCCTTCGGGGGTCGCGCGAGGCTCGACGACCGCGCCCGTGAGGTCGGCGTTCGCCGCCACAACGCGGCGACGGTTCTTGCTCCAGCTGAATTCGCCGACCAGCACGCGGATCGGCACGCAGGCGCCGCAGCCGCGACAGGCGGGACGATAGACGTAGTTCTGACTGCGGCGGAAGCCGGCGCGGCAGGCGGTGTCGAGGACTTCCATCGCGCGCAGCGGCGGCAGAGGCGCGGCGAGCGTGCGTTCGGTGCGGCCGGGCAGGTAAGGGCAGGGACGTTCGCGTACGAACCTCAGGCCCGGCAGCGTCGGCACATCCCATGTCATGGGGAGGAGTGTAGCGCCGTTCGCGCAGCTTACAAAGGGCGACGCTTTGGCAAGGGCGTCACTCCGTCGGCTCCGCGGCGGAGACCGATTCCTTCAGCAGCACGATGCTGATGCGGCGATTGCGAGGCGACGCCGGGTCGTCGGCGACCAGCGGTTCGCGATCCGCCTTGCCCATGACGCGCTGCACCCGGTCGACCGGGAGCCCGCTTTCGATCATGACACGCCGGCTCGCCTGCGCGCGATCGGTGGACAACTCCCAATTGGTGTAGCTGGAACTCGCCGAATAGGGCGTGGAATCGGTGTGGCCGGAAATCGCGACGCGGTTGGGCAGCTTGTTGACGACGCGCACGACCTCGGCGAGGAGCTGCCGCGTCTGCGCGGTCGGCACCGCTGAGCCGAGAGCGAACATCGAGAGCTGGTCCTGATCGACGATCTGGATTCGCAGCCCTTCGGGCGTGTGGTCGATGATCAGGTTCTCGGCGAGCTTCTGCAGCTCCGGCGAGGACTGGATCGCCTGGCGCAACTCTTGCTCGGCCTCCGTGAACCGCTTCTCCTCACGCTCCTGAAGCGCCTTGTCGATCTGCTTCTCGGTCGGCGCGGGCTTGGGGGCCGGGTTCTTGTCGCGGTCCTTGCCGGGCTGGTTGCCGGCGCCGGTCTCGGCGGCCTGCTCCGGAGCCTGGTCATTGGGGCCGTCGACCTCCGGCATGCGGTGGAACACGTCGGCATCGTCGTCCGAGGGCGGGACGACATCCTCGGATTTCGGCAGCGGGATCTGCACCGGCTGCCCGCGGTTGTTCAGCGCGCCGTCCTTGGTGATGGTTGTGCCGCCGAGCACCGCGCCGGCGCCGGAGGTGCTGCGCGACACGCTGGCCGGCGCGAAGTAGTCGGAGATGCCCTTGCGCTGCTCCTGCGTCGTGGCATTGAGCAGCCACAGGAGCAGGAAGAACGCCATCATCGCGGTGACGAAGTCGGCGTAGGCCACCTTCCAGGCGCCGCCGTGGCTTGCGCCGTGCGCGCCCTTCTTGATCTTCTTGATGATGATGATCGGGTCGCCGGCGGCCATGACGCGCTCCGGGCTCTACGCGGTGAACGAGGGCAGCGCCTGCACGCGTTCCTCGACTTCGTAGAAGGTGGGGCGCACGTTCGAGAACAGCGTCTTGCGCGCGAACTCGACCGAGACCGCTGGTGCATAACCGTTGAGGTAGGCGAGGAGGCCGACCTTGATGCATGTCAGGTACTTGGTCTCGGCGTTGTAGAGATTGCGCAATGAGCCGGCGATCGGGCCGATGAAGCCGTATGACAGCAGCACGCCCATGAAGGTGCCGACCAGCGCGCCGCCGATCAGCTTGCCGAGAACCTCGGGGGGCTCGGTGATCGAGCCCATGGTGTGAATGACGCCGAGGACCGCGGCGACGATGCCCAGCGCCGGCATGGCGTCGGCCATGGTCTGGATCGCGTCGGCGATCTGCGTGTGCTCGTGATGATGGGTCTCGATCTCCTCGTCGATGAGGGATTCCATCTCGTGCGGATTGTCTGAGCCCAGCACCATCATGCGCAGGTAGTCGCAGAAGAACGTGCGGGCGTGATGGTCAGCGAAGAACACCGGGAAGCTGCGGAACAGATCGCTCTCGTCGGGATTCTCGACGTGGGCCTCGAGTGTCAGCATGCCCTTCGACTTGGCGAGCTTGAACACGGCGTACATCAGGCCGAGCAACTCGAGGTAGTTGTCCTTGTTGTGGCGCGGACCCTTCATCATCTGGCCGATCGCCTTGCCGGTCTTGCCCAGCAGCGACTTCGGATTGGCGATGACGAACGAACCGACCGCGGCACCGACAATGATCAGGATCTCGAACGGCTGCCACAGCACGTACATGTGCCCGCCGTTGGCGAGATAACCGCCCAGCACCGAAAGAACGACGATGATCGCGCCGCTGATGAAAAGCATGTCTGCTACCTGCAGCCAAATTACCCGTGCGCCCGAAACCCTGCCGACCACGCGTCCGGAATCCCGGGTGCGGCCGGCGCCGCTCGCGGGCGCGGCGGCTCCCCGCAAGGGTACTGCGGCATCCGTTAATCACAGTTTAAGGCTAGGTGGTCGCCCCTAGAGCCCTAGGGCGCCGGCACGAGCCGCAGGGTGTGGACGTCCGTCCGCTCGAAGTCGACCGGACCCAGGGTGACGTATTCGCCAGCGGCCCAGCGGTTGGCCAGGTCGCGGTAGTGCGACGACAGCGGGTTTCCCGATTGTCCGGTGGCCTGCATGAACAGCGAGCGGTCGAGGTCCGAGAAGTCGAGGACCATGCGCAGGCCCGGGCCGTGAATCCCGGGGTACATCGGCGGGTGATAGAACAGCGAGCCGTGGCGCGCGCCGAAGCCGACCGTGCCCCGGTTCACGGTGCCGTCATCGCCGTCGGTCGGGACATCGATGGTCGTCAGTCGATCGAGCAGCGGAATGTTGGCGAACAGGCGATTGGCGAATACCGCGCGGTGCGCGTCGCCCCAGCGCCAACGTGCGGGGTCGTTGCCGAACCTGTGCGCGAGTTCACTCATCGCCGTGGCGAATGCGCCGGCGACCAGCGGACGGCAGGTATCGGTCGGCTCGTCGCTCGGCTGCGCGGTACACCAACGCGACGGCGCGTCGAGGATGCGGGTCAGCGCATCGGGCCGCGCGATGGTCGCCACGAGCGAGGGTTCGTCGCCGTGTCCGCGCGTCGCCGCCAGCGACCTTGCCAAGGCGGCAACCCAGGCGTGCCAGATCAGCGGCTCCGGCGAGGCGCGGCGCATGGTTCCGTCCCAGCCGTTGAGGAGATCGCGCGCCGCGGCAGCGGGGCCTTCGAGTCCGGCGTCGGCGATGAACGGCAAGAGGCGCGGCATCAGCGCGCGGGCGCCGAGCGAAACGGCATCGGTCTGAATCGAGGTCAGGGCCGGCGCGTCGAACGTCGGCGCCGCGGCGAGTCGCTCCTCGATACGCCGCGCGCGTTCGACGCCGGGCCAGAACGACGCGATCTCGTAGTGGTAATTCCCGCCGATCACTTTGTTGTTGGCGTTGACGATCTCGCCGCGCGCCGGATCGAACGCCTGCGGCAGGTCATCGAAAGGAATGTATGACGGCTGCGACGGAGTCGACGTGTTGCGGATGAGTCCGCTCGGGGTGCCTGGCGCGCGCTCCGGAATACGGCCCGCGACGACAGTTCCGATATGGCCGTCGACGTCGGCGAAGAACGCGTTCTGCATCGGCGAATCGAATTCGCGCAGCGCATTCCGGAACCCCTCCGCGGATTCCGCGCGGTTGAGGTGGAAGAACGCATCGAAGGTGCGGTCGTCCTCGCGAAGGACGGGGGCGCTGAGCGCCGCCACTTCGCCCGCGCGCAATCCCGGAACCGGGACGACGTCGGAGATTACCGGACCGACCTCGCTGCGCCGGATGGTCATTTTGACCGGCTCCTGACCGGCGACGGAAATCATCTCGTCGCGGGTCTTGAACTTCGTCTTGTCGAGCGGCTCGGCGACGAGCGAATCGGTCTCGGCCCCGGTGGTGGTGAAGCCCCAGCCGACCCGGCCGTTGTGGCCGATGACCAGGAACGGCACTCCGGGGACGCTTGCTCCGGCGAGCGTCAGTCCCGGCGCGTCGATGCGCACCAGGTACCAGAGATTGGGCGCATCGAACGCGAGGTGCGGGTCGTTGGCCAGCAGCGGCTGACCCGTCTTGGTCCGCGACCCCGCCAGCACGAAGGCGTTCGATGCCTCGGCCGGGACATCCGCTTCGCCGCCGGGTATCGGCAACGCGGCGTGCAGCCTCGGCGCCGTCCGCGTGACGTCGTTATCGTTGGCGGCATGTTGCTGGACCGCGTCATCCACCGTGACCGGCGCGTCGGCCGGATACGGTGGGAACAGGTCCGCGAGCTCGTCGGGTGGGAGCTCCGCGGCGAGGCGGAGGCGCAGCAGGAGCACGGCCCAGTTGGAGAGCCGCGTCGACATCAGCTTGCCCCAGATCAGCGAATCTTCCGGGCGCCACGGCTCGGGCTGGAAGCGCAGCGCGACGAACTCGGGCGGCAGCGCGCCGCGGTGGCTCTCGATCCAGGCATTGACGCCCGCGGTATAGGCGTCGAGGGCGGCGTGCGCATCCGGCGACAGTGTCGCGAGATTCGCCTTCGCAAGCCGGGCAAATCCCATCGTGCGCGAGAAGCGGTCGGAGGTGAGGCCGAGCGGACCGACGATCTCGGCAAGCCGTCCTTCGCCGACGCGGCGCGTTCCTTCCATCTGCCACAGGCGGTCCTGGGCATGGACGAATCCGAGCGCGAAGTAGGCGTCGGCCTCGGACGAGGCGCGGATGTGCGGGATCCCGTCGGGGTCGCGGGTGATGGCCACCGGTTGGCGCAGTCCGGCGACCGCAAGGGTGCCGTCGACCGTCGGCAGAGACGTCCGGAGCCACACGAATCCGCCGACCACCGCCACCACCGCCAGCAGCAGAATCCAGCCGAGCGCAAAGAGCAGGATGCGGGAGCGACTGCGGGCGCGTCTACGTGCCACGAACGGAATCAGCCGCGGTTGAGCCGCCGCGCGATGTCGAACGCGGCGTAGGTGAGGATGGCGTCGGCGCCGGCGCGGCGCAGCGCTATGAGGCTCTCCATCATCGCCTTGTCGCCGTCGAGCCAGCCTTTTTCGGCGGCGGCGCGGATCATCGCGTACTCGCCGCTGACCTGGTAGGCGAAGGTCGGCACTCCGAACGACTCCTTCACGCCCCGGATGATGTCGAGATACGGCAAGCCCGGCTTCACCATCACCATGTCGGCGCCCTCGGCGATGTCGTGCGCGACTTCGCGCAGCGCCTCGCGCGCGTTGGCCGGGTCCATCTGATAGGTGCGCTTGTCGGCCTGGCCCAAGGCTGTGCTCGAGCCAACCGCCTCGCGGAACGGCGCGTAGAACGACGATGCGTATTTCGCCGCGTAGGCGAGGATCGACACACGCGTGAAGCCGCGCTCGTCAAGCGCCTGACGGATCGCGCCGACGCGGCCATCCATCATGTCGGACGGCGCGACGATGTCGGCCCCGGCCTCGGCCTCGGCGACAGCCTGTCGCACCAGCACCTCGATGGTTTCGTCGTTGGCGACGTCGCCGTCGATGACGATGCCGTCCTGGCCATGGGTGGTGTAGGGGTCGAGCGCCACGTCGCAGATGACGCCGACGTCGGGCACCGCGGACTTCACCGCCCGAATGGCGCGGCCGAGCAGGTTGTCCGGATTGTAGGCTTCCTCGGCGTGGAGCGACTTCTTGGCCGGATCGACCACGGGAAACAGCGCGACGGCGGGAATGCCGAGTCCGGCGGCTTCGCGCGCCGTTTCGACAAGCCGCGCAATCGACATCCGGCAGACGCCCGGCATGGCGCAGACCGGCGCCTCGGGTTGGTCGCCGTCGTGGACAAAAACGGGCCAGATCAGATCGTCGACGGAGAGGGAGGTTTCGCGGACGAGGCGCCGCGACCAGTCATGGCGCCGATTGCGGCGCAGCCGCGTCGTCGGATAGGCGCCGAGCATCGGCCCGGAGCCCGGCAGGGCCGACGAGACGCGGGCGCCTCCGAACAGGAGCGAGCGGATCGACATGGGCGGGCATATTAAGTGTTGGGCCGCGCAGAGACAATCGTTGCGGAACCGGATGAGCGCCCTTTTTCCAAGCTTATGAAGCTCGTAGCCGGCGGTAACGCAATTTTAAGGGATTTTGGAAAAAACTAACCCTGCTTCGGAGATATCGCCGGAACAAAGGATCAGAGTCGTGACCCAGTCCTATCACACCACCGTCTTCCTGATCGAACGCCTGCACCGTCGTTTCCTCGACGTGATCAAGGCTGAACTCGACCGGTTGGGGATCGAGGACATCAACAACGTCCAGGCCCTCATCCTCTTCAACATCGGCAAGGACGAGCTCACCGTCGGCGAACTCACGGCCCGCGGCTACTACCTCGGCTCGAACGTCTCCTACAACGTCAAGAAGATGGTCGAGACCGGCTACCTCGCGCATCAGCGCTCGATCCATGATCGACGCTCGATCCGCCTCAGCCTCACCGAGAAGGGCCTCAAGCTCTACGCCGAGATGAGCCAGATTTTCGACCAGCAGATCCACATGCTCGGTGACGCCGGCATCGGCGACGGCGACCTCCGGGACACCATCGAGTCGCTCGAAGCCCTCGAGCAGTTCTGGACCAAGCTGGTGACGCTCGCCTCGCGCGGCGTGGTCCCGGCCAAGGCCGCCAGCGCCGCCTGACCACGTACGCCTCGCACGTCATTGGAACGGCCGCCCCCGGGCGGCCGTTCTCTTTTCGCGGGCCCACGGTCGCCGTTAGGGCGGCCGTTTCTCTTTTTATTGAATGTGGTAAGGAAGTGCACCACACCGGAGGAGCGCCCGAAATGGCACATACCGGCGACGGACGCGCAGGGCAGGGGGAAGCGATCATCGAGTTCCAGGCGATCGTAAACACCGTGAAGGTGAGCGCCGTCGACGCCGTCACCCTGACGGAGGTGTCGATCGTTGCACCATCGAGCGCCACCGAGGCGCAGATGACCGACGCCGTCCTGCGGAAGCTCCGGTACGTATTGGCCCGCCGTTCCGCGTCCTGATCGTTCCCGATGGCCTATTTCCTTCAGCAGCTCATCAACGGCATCACCCTGGGGGCCATCTACGGACTAATCGCCATCGGCTACACGATGGTCTACGGCATCGTCGGCATGATCAATTTCGCCCACGGCGAGATCTACATGATCGGTGCCTTCATCGCGCTGATCGCCTTCGGGCTGCTGGCCCAGCTCGGCGTCGCATCGGTCGCGCTCTCCCTCGTCGTCGTTCTGGTCGTCTCGATGATCTTCACCAGCGCCTACGGCTGGACGGTTGAGCGCGTGGCCTACCGGCCGCTGCGCCGCTCGTTCCGGCTGGCGCCGCTGATCTCGGCGATCGGCATGTCGATCTTTCTCCAGAACCTGGTTCAGGTCCTGCAAGGAGCCCGCGTGAAGACCCTGCCACCGGTGATCACCGGCGGTTTCAGGATCTACGAGGAGAACGGCTTCACCGTGACGCTCTCGACGCTGCAGATCGTCATCGTCGTCGCGACCCTCGCGCTCATGGCGGCGTTCGCGCTTTTGATCGGGCGCACGGCGCTCGGCCGCGCCCAGCGCGCGTGCGAGCAGGACCGGCTGATGGCGGAGCTTTTGGGCGTCAACACCGACCGCGCGATCTCGCTGACGTTCGTCATCGGCGCGGCGCTGGCGGCGGTCGCGGGCGTCATGGTGGTGCTGTATTACGGCGTCGTCGACTTCTTCATCGGCTTCCTCGCCGGCATCAAGGCGTTCACCGCGGCGGTGCTGGGCGGTATCGGCTCGCTGCCGGGCGCGATGCTGGGCGGACTCATCATCGGACTGACGGAATCGCTGTGGGCGGCGTACCTGCCGGCCGCCTACAAGGACGTCGCGGCGTTCGCGCTGTTGATCATCATCCTCATCTTCCGGCCGACCGGCCTGCTCGGGCGACCGGAAGTGGAGAAGGTGTGAGATGGACGCCATAGCGGTGCGGCCGCTGCTGTGGATCAAGGAAGCGGCATTGGCCGCCGCCGTCGCCTTCGTGCTGGCGCTGCCTCTGGCCGGGTTCCGTCTCCCCGACGGCGTCGGCTCGCTCACGTTCCGGCCGCAGTGGGTGATCGTCGCCGTGATCGCCGTGGCGCTCGGCCGGCTTGCGCTGGCGATGGCGCGCGATTTCGGCGTCGCGCGCTGGATCGCGGCACCGGCGGCCAGCGGAATGGAGGCAGTCCGGAGCGCGTTCAGCCCTTACCGGACGTGGCTGATCGTGGGCTCGATTGTGTTCATGGTGGCGTTGCCGATGCTGCCGTTCGGCACGCGGCGCGTCCTCGACCTGGCGACGCTGGTGCTGATCTACGTCATGCTCGGCGCCGGCCTCAACGTGGTGGTCGGGCTCGCCGGACTCCTCGACCTCGGTTACGTCGCGTTCTACGCCGTCGGCGCCTACACCTACGGCATCCTGGCCACGCAATTCGGGTTGTCGTTCTGGGTGTGCCTGCCGCTTGCTGGGCTGTTCGCGGCGCTCGCCGGCATCGCGCTGGGTTTCCCGGTCCTCAGGCTGCGTGGCGACTATCTCGCCATTGTCACCCTGGGATTCGGCGAGATGGTGCGCATCGTGCTCATCAACTGGCACAGCCTGACAAACGGCTCGAACGGCATCGCCCGGATCCCGACGCCCGGCTTCTTCGGCATGCAGTTCTCCGGCGTGTCGCGGCTGACGTTCCTGTACTTCATCATTTTCGGCATGGCGATGTTCACGATGATGTTCGCCGCCCGCATCCGGGTGACGGCGCTCGGGCGCGCCTGGGAGGCGCTGCGCGAGGACGAGATTGCCTGCCGGTCGCTCGGCCTCAACCCGACGACGATCAAGCTGTCGGCGTTCGCCGTCGGCGCGACCCTCGCCGGGTTCGCCGGCGCGTTCTTCGCCGCGCGCCAGGGCTTCATCAGCCCGGCGTCCTTCACCTTCATGGAGTCGGCGATCATCCTGGCGATCGTCGTGCTCGGCGGCATGGGCAGCCAGACCGGGATCGTGTTCGCGGCCGCGGTGCTGGTGCTGCTGCCCGAGCTTTTCCGCGACTTCACCGAGCTCCGGCTGCTGCTGTTCGGCGCCGCCATGGTGCTGATCATGGTGTCGCGCCCGCAGGGGCTCGTCGCCCATCGCGAGCCGAGCCTGCGTCTCGGCAAGGGTAAGCCATGACCGGTACGTCGCTCCTCGCCGTCGACGGCCTGACCATGCGCTTCGGCGGTCTCCAGGCGGTCGATCGCGTCTCGTTCGAGGTCGCGTGTGGAGAGATCGCGGCGCTGATCGGGCCCAACGGCGCCGGCAAGACCACGGTGTTCAATTGCGTCACCGGTTTTTACCGGCCGACCGCGGGGCAGATCGAGCTGACGCGCGACGGCCGGGCGCTGGCGATCGAGCGCCTCGCCGGCCATCTCATTGCGCGGGCAGGGATTGCGCGGACGTTCCAGAACATACGCCTGTTCCCCCACATGACCGCGCTCGAGAATCTGCTGATTGCGCGGCACAACGCCCTCACCGGCACCAGCGTCATTGCCGGTATCGCGCACGCGGTCTCGGGCCTGTTCGGGTTGCCGCTCACCCGCCGCGCCGAGGCGGACGCGACTGAAATCGCGCGGCTGTGGCTGGCGCGGGTCGGACTCGTCGATGACGCCGATCGTCCGGCGGGCACGCTGCCGTACGGCGCGCAGCGGCGGCTCGAGATTGCGCGCGCGATGTGCACCGAGCCTGTGCTCCTTTGCGTCGATGAGCCGGCCGCGGGCCTCAACGCTGGCGAGACGCGCGAGCTCGCGCAGCTCCTGCGCAACATCCGCGACCACTACGGCGCCAGCGTGCTTCTGATCGAGCACCATATGGCGATGGTCATGGACCTGTCGGATCACGTCGTGGTCCTCGACCACGGCCACGTCATCGCCGATGGAAGCGCAGAAGCGGTGCGCCATGATCCCAAAGTGATCCGCGCCTATCTCGGCGAGGAGGAGGGGGTCGCGCTTCCGCAGGGCTCAGGCCTCCATGGAGAAAGCGCATGACGGCGCTGCTCTCCATCGAAGGGTTGGTCGCGCGCTACGGACCGATCGAAGCCCTGAAGGGCGTCGACCTGACCGTCGACGAGGGCGAGATCGTCACCCTGATCGGCGCCAACGGCGCCGGCAAGTCGACTCTCCTGATGGCGATCAGCGGGGTCGTCCGGGCCGCGGCCGGTCGCATCCGGTTCGCCGGTGTCGATCTCCGGGGGACGCCACCGCACATGATCGCGCGCGGCGGGATTGCCCATGTGCCGGAGGGCCGCCACGTATTTCCCCGGATGACGGTCGAGGAAAACCTCAACATGGGCGCCATGGGCGCTCCGGCCGACGTCAATGGCGACGAAATGGCGCGCGCCTATGAACTTTTCCCGGTGCTCGCCGAGCGACGCCGGCAGCGAGCGGGGACGCTCTCCGGTGGCGAGCAGCAGATGCTGGCCATCGCCCGTGCCCTGATGGCGCGCCCGCGGCTCCTCTTGCTCGACGAGCCATCGCTTGGGCTTGCGCCGTTGATGGTAAAACGCATCTTCGCGGCCATCCAGGACATCAATGCGGAGCGCAAAACGACCGTTCTGCTGATCGAGCAGAACGCGAATCAGGCGCTGCGGATCGCCTCGCGCGCCTACGTTCTCGCCCAGGGACGGATGGTGCTGACCGGGTCGAGCGCGGAACTCCTGCACAACCCGGACGTCCGCGCCGCCTATCTTGAAGGTGGCGTTACTCATGAGGATCGCGTTTCGGGCGTCGCGCCGCGGTGATAGTCTCGAAGCGGTCCTTTCGACCGCTTGTTTGGCAAGCGGCAAAAACGCCTTGGGGAAAACATGAAAAAAATTATTCCGATCATCGCCGTGATCGCGATCGCCGTCGTTGCCTGGCTGCTGCTCATGCCGAAGGGCGCCAACCGCGCCGACAGCGACCTCGTCATCGCCGTCGCCGGCCCGATGACCGGCCAGTACTCGGCATTCGGCGAGCAGATGCGGCGTGGCGCCGAGCAGGCCGTGGCCGACATCAACGCCAAGGGCGGCGTCAACGGCCACAAGTTGCGGCTCGAGGTCGGTGACGACTCCTGCGATCCGAAGCAGGCGGTGAGCGTCGCCAACCAGCTCGCGTCGCGCGGCGTGATCTTCGTCGCCGGCCACTACTGCTCGTCGACATCGATCCCGGCCTCCGACGTCTACCAGCAGGAGGGGCTGGTCGAGATATCGCCGGCATCGACGAACCCGACGCTTACCGAGCGCGGCATGTCGAACATCTTCCGGCTGTGCGGGCGCGACGATCAGCAGGGTCCGGCCGCGGCGGAATTCATCGTCAAGCATTTCGCGGGCAAGCGCGTCGCCATCGTCCACGATAACCAGGCGTATTCGAAGGGCCTCGCCGATCAGACCAAGGCGAAGCTCAACGCGCTCGGCGTCACCGAGGTACTGTACGACACCGTCACCCCGGGCGAACGCGACTACTCGTCGATCGTCACCAAGCTGAAGGCCGCCCAGGTCGATATTCTGTACTACGGCGGCTACCACTCGGAGGCCGGCCTGATCGTCCGCCAGATGCGCGAGCAGGGGATGAACACGCGCCTGATCGCCGGCGACGCGCTGATGACCCAGGAGTTCTGGTCGATCACGGGCCCCGCCGGCAACGGCACGATGATGTCGTTCAGCCCCGATCCGCGAAAGAATCCGAAGGCGGCCGACGTCGTGAAGGGATTCCGCGATGCCGGATACGAGCCCGAGGGCTACACGCTTTATACCTACGCCACGGTGCAGGTGTTCGCGCAGGCGGTGGGCAACGCCACCAACGTGACCGCTGCGTCACTCGTCTCGGCCTTGCGGTCGGGGAAGTTCGACACGGTGCTCGGCCCTATCGGCTTCGATGAAAAAGGCGACGTGAAGGCGCCGGGATATGTCTTCTACGAATGGCACGACGGCAAGTACGCTGAAGTCGAAGGCTGAAATCCCGCGCCGCAAGCACATGAAACAGAAAGCCCCGGCACTGCCGGGGCTTTCCTTTTGTCTTGGGGCTGGCGCGGCGACTAGCGCTTGCGCTTTCGTCCGCGGCCGGTGCCGATGTGACCAAGGCCGATCTTCTTGGCAAAAGCGGAGCGCTGCGCGGCGTAGTTCGGCGCGACCACCGGATAATCGGCGGGCAGGTTCCACTTCCGACGGTATTCCTCGGGCGTCATGTCGTAGCGGGTACGCAGGTAGCGCTTCAGCATCTTGAGGCGTTTCCCATCCTCGAGACAGATGATGTAGTCCGGCGTCACGGACTTCTTCACCGGCACGGCCGGCTCCTGGCCTGTCACGGCGCCGCCGCTGTGACCGAGGCCGACCAGCGACTGATACACCGAGTGAATGAGCGCCGGCAGGTCGCCCAACGGCAATGCGTTGCGGCTGACGTACGCGGCGACGATCTGCGACGTGAGGCCGGCCAACTCCGGCCTGCCGCCGCGGTTTTCCGAATCGGTCATCGAAGTTCCCCTTACGAAGCCTTGCCGGAAACGACTCAAGCGAGGCTTGACCACCCACGCGCGTCGTCGCACGGGCCCCTGGGGGTGTCAAGTAAAGCTCGTCTTTTCAAATGGTTGGTCACGAACTTGTTACCTTGCGTGGAAGCAACCTTGATTAACGCGTTGGAGCGCGAATGTCCGCGAAGTGGATCGACGATGCTGAGGGGCGCCTCTGGTACGTGCTCCGTTTCGGCCTGATTACAAGGGCGAGACGCGGCTAAATGCGTATTCCCGAGAGGTTGTGGCGGGGTGACACATGCGCGCGACATATGGTATCAAAAGTGCTCCCCGCGGTGATCATGACGATTGCCCCAGGATCCCCGCACCGTGGCGTTTTAGGCCCGCACATGTCGCCCGAAATCGGCTCGTCGGACACCATCGCACTTGCCGCCGATCACGGCGGTTTCGAGCTCAAGCAACTGCTCGCGGACTACCTGCGCGAGAAGGGGATCGAGATCCTCGATCTCGGCACGAACTCTCTCGACTCGGTCGACTATCCCGACATGGTCGTGCCGCTGGTCGACGCGATCCGCGCCGGCCGCGCACGCTTCGGTCTCCTGATGTGCGGTACCGGCATCGGCATCTCGATTGCCGCCAACCGCAACGCCGATATTCGCGCCGCGCTGTGCCATGACGTTACGACGGCGCGCCTCGCGCGCCAGCACAACGATGCCAACGTTCTTGTTCTCGGCGGGCGTATCACCGGTTTCGAGGTCGCCAAGGATTGCCTCGACGTCTTCCTTACCACGACGTTCGAGGGCGGCCGCCATGCGCGACGTGTCGCCAAGCTCGGCATCCGTGACACCGCCTGCTGAAGCCGTACCGCTGAAGAAAGGATTTTCTGCCCAATGTCCGTGTCCGCGACCGCACAGCGTGCGCCCACCAACGCATTCTTCACCGAATCGCTCGCCGATCGAGATCCCGAACTTTTCCGCGCCATCCGCGGCGAGCTGAAGCGTCAGCAGGACCAGATTGAGCTGATCGCGTCCGAGAACATCGTCTCGCGTGCCGTGCTCGAAGCACAGGGCTCGGTGCTTACCAACAAGTACGCCGAAGGCTATCCGGGCCGCCGCTACTACGGCGGCTGCGAGCAGGTCGACATCGCTGAGCAACTCGCGATCGACCGCGCGAAGGCGCTGTTCAACTGCGCGTTCGTCAACGTCCAGCCGCACTCCGGCAGCCAGGCGAACCAGGCGGTGTTCATGAGCCTGCTGCAGCCGGGCGACACTATCCTCGGCATGTCGCTCGCCGCCGGCGGACATCTGACTCACGGCGCGGCGCCGAACATGTCGGGCAAGTGGTTCAAAGCGGTTCAGTACGGCGTGCGTCGCGACGACCACACGATCGACTTCGACGAGGTCGAGCGGCTCGCCGACGAGCACAAGCCGAAGCTCATCATCGCCGGCGGCTCGGCGTATCCGCGCATCATCGACTTCGTACGCTTCCGCAAGATCGCGGATTCAGTCGGCGCGTTCCTGATGGTCGACATGGCGCACTTCGCGGGCCTCGTCGCGGGCGGCGCGCATCCGAGCCCGCTGCCGCATGCGCACGTGGTCACCACCACCACCCACAAGACGCTGCGCGGTCCGCGCGGCGGTATGATCCTGTCGAACGACATGGATCTCGGAAAGAAGATCAACTCGTCGATCTTTCCGGGCCTCCAGGGCGGTCCGCTCATGCACGTCATCGCCGGCAAGGCGGTGGCGTTCGGCGAAGCGCTGAAGCCGGAGTTCAAGACGTACGCGGCGGCGGTGCGCGACAACGCGCGCGAACTTGCCAACGTTCTCAAGTCCCAGGGCCTCGACATCGTCTCGGGCGGGACCGACACGCATCTGATGCTGGTCGATCTGCGGCCGAAGCACCTCACGGGGAAGGTGGCGGAGGCGAGCCTCGAGCGCGCGGGCATCACCTGCAACAAGAACGCAATCCCGTTCGATCCCGAGAAGCCGACGGTTACCTCGGGCGTCCGTCTCGGCACGCCGGCGGCGACGACCCGCGGCTTCGGCATCGCCGAATGGCGCCAGGTGGGACAGCTCATCGGCGAGACCCTCGATGGCCTCGCCGCCAGCAACGAAGACAACACGCGCATCGAAAGCGCGGTGCGGGAAAAGGTCGCGGCGTTGTGCCGCCGGTTCCCGATTTATCCGGAGCTCGGCTGAGACGCCGGGAAGGGGGAGGTACTCAAGATGCGTTGCCCGTTCTGCGGACACGAAGACACACAGGTCAAGGATTCGCGTCCAACCGAAGACCATTCGGCGATCCGTCGGCGCCGTTCCTGTCCGACATGCGGATCGCGCTGGACCACGTTCGAGCGCGTCTACCTGCGCGAGCTGACGGTCATCAAGAAGACCGGCACGCGGGTACCGTTCGACCGCGACAAGCTCGCGCGCTCGATCATGATCGCCGTGCGCAAGCGCCCGATCGACGAGCAGCAGGTCGACCGAATCGTCAACTCCATCCAGCGGCGGCTCGAGAGCTCGGGCGAGAGCGAGATCCCGTCGACGATGATCGGCGAGATGGTCATGGACGCGCTGGCGAGCGTCGACCAGGTTGCTTACGTCCGCTTCGCCTCGGTCTACCGCAACTTCCGCGAGGCGCGGGACTTCGAGGAGTTCCTGGGCAAGCTCGGTGGCGACCGCAACTGACGCCGACGTCCGGTTTATGGCCGCGGCCTGCGCGCTCGCGCGCCGCGGGCTCGGCCGGGTATGGCCCAATCCGGCCGTCGGCTGCGTAATCGTCGACGCCGAGGGGCGCGTCGCCGGTCGCGGCTGGACGCGGCCGGGCGGACGCCCGCACGCCGAGACGGAAGCGCTTCGCGCCGCCGGGCCGCGCGCCCAGGGCGGCACCGCCTACGTGACGCTCGAACCCTGCAGTCATCACGGCGAGACGCCTCCATGCGCGGACGCTCTGGTGACGGCCGGGATCCGTCGCGTCGTCTCGCCGATCAGCGACCCCGATCCGCGGGTGCTCGGCGCGGGCTTCCGGCGGCTCCGCGCCGCCGGCGTTGAGGTCGTGGAAGGCGTCGGCCGCTTCGAGGCGGAGGCGATCAACGAAGGGTTTTTCCGCCGGATCCGCGACGGGCGCCCGCTGGTCGCGCTCAAGACCGCGACCACCCTCGACGGCCGCATCGCCACGCACACGGGCGAGAGTCAGTGGATCACCGGCGAACTCGCCCGCGCCCGCGGCCATCTGCTGCGCGCCCAGTTCGACGCCATCATGGTCGGCGTCGGCACCGCGGCCGTCGATAATCCGAGCCTCACCTGTCGCCTGCCTGGGCTCGAGCAACGCTCCCCGATCCGCCTCGTGGTCGACGGCCGTCGGCGTCTGCCGCTCACAACGAACCTCGTCGCAACGGCGCGGAAGCAGCCGACCTGGATGGTGACGCTGCCCGGCGATCGCGACGCGCGGTTCAGCGCCTTCATCGATGCCGGCGTCGAGATGATCGCGGTTCCTCCCGATGGCTCCGGTCAGCCGGACCTGCGCGCCGCGATGCAGGCGCTCGCCGAACGCGGCCTCACGCGCGTGCTGGTGGAAGGCGGCGGCCACCTCAGCGCGGCACTGCTGCGAGACCGGCTGATCGATCGCATCTATTGGTTCCGGGCTCCCGGCATCATAGGCGGCGACGGAATTCCGGTGGCGATGCAGTTCGGTGTCGACCGTCTCGACGCCATGGCGCGATTCGAGCGCGAGAGCGTGACGGCGCTCGGGCCCGATACGCTCGAAACCTACGTCGCGCGGATGGGCTGAGCATGTTTACGGGAATTGTCGAGGATGTCGGTCGGGTACGGGCGATCAGGCCGGGTGCGGACACCCGGATCGAGATCGAGACGCGGCTGCCGGCGGGCGACTTCTCGCTCGGTGCGTCGGTCGCCTGCTCGGGTGCCTGCCTGACCGTGATCGAGCGCGGCGTGCTGCCATCGGGCGGCTGGTTCGCCGTCGAGGCGTCGCCCGAGACGCTCCGGCTGACGACCGTTGGCCGCTGGGCCGTCGGAACACCGGTCAACCTCGAGCGCGCGCTCAGGTTCGGCGACGAGCTCGGGGGTCATCTCGTATCAGGCCACGTCGACGGCCTGGCGAAGATCGCGTCGCTCACGCGTGTCGGCGAAGGCGCGAAGGGATCGACCGTGATCGAGTTCGAGGCGCCGACGGCACTTGCGCCGTTCATCGCCGCCAAAGGCTCGGTGACCATCGAAGGCGTGTCACTTACGGTCAACACGGCCGACGGCGCGCGCTTCGCCGTGAACGTCATCCCGCACACGCTGTCGGTCACCACGCTGGGTGCCGCGCGCGAAGGCGATCAGGTCAATCTCGAGGTCGATCTGCTCGCTCGCTACGTCGCGCGATTGCTCGGGAAATCCTGATTCCGGCCGCTGTACCGCGCTTGGCGCTGCGGTCGATTGGCGATATGTTTGCGCCGCCTTCCCTGAGGAATTCCGATGCCCGACGCCACCAAAGCGACACACGTTCTCATTGTCGAAGCCCGCTTCTACGAAGACATCGCCGATGAGCTGGTGAAAGGCGCAATCCGCGAGCTCGACAAGCAGGGCGCGACCTGGGAGCGTATCTCGGTGCCCGGCGCTTTCGAGATTCCCGCGGCGATCCGATTCGCGGCCGACGCGGCGGAGACGCCGGAAGGCAAGGCGCCGTTTCACGGCTTCATCGCGCTCGGCTGCGTCATCCGCGGCGAGACGAGCCATTACGATTATGTCTGCGGCGAGAGCGCGCGGGCGCTCCAGGACCTCGCGGTGCGTGACCGCCTCGCGATCGGCTACGGCATTCTGACGGTCGAGAACGATGAGCAGGCGTGGGCGCGAGCCGGCCTGCACCGCCGCGACAAGGGCGGCGACGCGGCGCGCGCGTGCCTCGCCATGATCACCACCAAGCGGCGCTTCGGCCTGGCATGAGCACCAAGGACGACAACAGCGCCGCGGACAAGCGGCGCACTGGCGGCCCCGGCGCGGTACGGCGCTCGGTGGCGCGGCTTGCGGCCGTGCAGGGGCTGTATCAGGTGGAACTCAGCGACGCCGGAGTCGAGGAGGTCGTACGCCAGTTCCTGTCCGGACGGCCGGACTGGATGTCGCACGACCATCCCGGCATCGCCAAAATGGATCAGGCACTGTTCTGCGACATCGTGCGCGGCGTCGCCGCCGATCGCGCGAAGATCGACACGATGATCGAGGCGTCGCTGTCGAAAGGACGCACGGTCGATCGGCTCGAGGTGCTGCTGCGGCTCATTCTCGAGGCGGGCGCCTGGGAACTCGCGTCCCGGGGCGACGTGCCGGCCCGGGTGATCGTCTCCGAGTATCTCGGAGTCGCCGACGCCTTCTTCGAGGGCGACCAGCCGGGCCTCGTCAATGCGGTGCTCGACAAGCTCGCGCGCAACCTCCGCGACGTCGAGATGAGCGCCAGCGACAAGAACGGACCGGACGAGCCGGGAAAGCGCCGGAAGGGCAGGGCGTGAGCGCGCCCGCGGACACGCCCGGCAGGCTGCCCGGCGAGTTCGATCTGATCGCCCGTTATTTCGCGCCGATCGCCAAGTCCCATCCCGGCGCCCTCGGCCTCACCGACGACGCCGCGTTCCTCGATCTGCCTCCCGGCCACCAGATGGTCGTGACGACCGACGCGATGGTCGCGGGTGTCCATTTCCTTGCCGACGATCCGCCGGATCTCATCGCGCGAAAGCTGCTGCGCGTGAACGTGTCGGACCTCGCGGCGAAGGCCGCGGTCCCCGTCGGGTGCCTGCTTGCCCTTGCTCTGCCGCGCGGCACCACGGCGGCCTGGCTCGAAGCATTTGCGCAGGGACTTTCCGCCGATTGCGCCGAGTTCGCGATTCCGCTGGTGGGGGGAGATACGACGGCGACCGACGGGCCGCTCACGCTCGCGCTGACGGCCCTCGGATCGGTCGAAGCCGGTCACGCTCCGCTGCGCTCGGGCGCAAAGCCGGGCGACCGTGTGTTCGTATCCGGCACCATCGGCGACGGCGCGCTCGGCCTCGAGGTCGCGAAGGGCGGGCTCGGCGATCTCGCGGCGCCGCTGCGCGAGCATCTGCTCGGGCGCTATCGTCTCCCGGAACCCAAGGTAGCGCTGCGTCCGGTTCTGCGCGCGTTCGCACACAGCGCCATCGACGTATCGGACGGACTGCTGGCCGATCTCGGGCACATCTGCGAGGCATCGGAGCTGACTGCGACAGTCCAGGCGGCGATGGTGCCGATGTCGGACGCGGTGCAGATCGCGGTGGCGCGCGATCCCGATCTCTTGTCCCGTGTTCTGTCCGGAGGCGACGATTACGAGATCGTCTTCACCGCGGATCCGGCCGACTCCGATCGGATCATGGACGCCTCGATCAAAGTCGGAGTCCCGGTAACCGGCATCGGCTTCATCGGCCGCAAGGGTGAAGGAGCGGGGCCGCGTGTCACAGTTGGCGACCTAGCTGCTCTCAATACGGTTCTGCGCGTGACCGGGTATCGTCATTTCTGAAACGGCTTTCGATTTTTGCGGAGCGGCATAGCTCCCATGACTTTAACGCAGTTGTAACACTGCTGACGCTGCATTTTCCTACGGCGACTACCATCGGGCCATTGGGGGCCTCAGGTGCTGTTTTCAGGGGTGGACGGGGCTCGCCGATGATTGCAATGCAGTACACCATCCAGTTGGCCTCCGATTTCGGCATCGACAAGATCCGTGATCGGGTGACGGCGCGGTACCCGCTCTTCGACAATCTCCAGGGTCTCGCGCACAAGTCGTACCTCTTCAATCATCAGCACGGCCTGTACGCTCCCTTCTACATCTGGAATTCCCATGACGCGGCCCGCGATTTCCTGCTCGGGCCGCTTTTTACTGGTGTGACGCAGACCTTCGGACGTCCTCGGGTTCGCACCTGGAACGTTCTCGCGTACGACATCGCCGATCCTTC
>Ga0310811_10002958_pt1 | contig 21337 bp, 19 predicted proteins | sample YCmetagenome_FD_207642 | JGI IMG/M metagenome (GOLD analysis project Ga0310811, IMG submission 207642) | Soil microbial communities from experimental microcosm in Duke University, North Carolina, United States - YC | ecosystem: Engineered > Artificial ecosystem > Soil microcosm > Unclassified ...
CTGGACCATCGCCACCGGCTGCCGCGCGCCGTCCAGCGCAGTCTGCGCCGGCGCCCGCAGCTTTGCCGCCGCACTGCTGGAAGCGTCCACCCAGGCGCTGGCCGAACAGCGCCCGGTGCTGCTGGTATGCAGCGACATCGCGGGGCGCGGCCCGCTGCTGGAGATGACCCGCTGCGACCGCGCCTTCGGCTGTGCGCTGCTGCTGGCGCCGGAAGCGGGTACGACCACGTTGGCGCGGCTGCGACTGAAGCTGCCGGCGGATCACGTCGCATCCACGCCGCCGCCGCGCTGCCACTGCTGGCACTGCTGGCCGGAGCCGGTGGCCGCTGTCGGCTCGAACTCGCCACCGCGCTGGACCTGCTGATCGACGTGGAGCCCGCTGCGTGAACCCTGCCCTGCCCCGCTGGTGCGTGCTGATCCCCTGCCTCAACGAGGAGGCGGCGATCCGCGACGTGGTCGAGTCGGTGCTGGCCCTGAACGTTCCTGTCATCGTGGTCGACGACGGCTCGGACGACCGCACGCCGGAGATCCTGGCCGCGCTGCCGGTGACCGTGCTGCGCCACGACCGCCGCCAAGGCAAGGGCCAGGCCCTGCGCGACGGCTTCCGCGAGGCGCTGCGCCAGGGCTGCGAGGCGGTGCTGACGATGGACGGCGACGGCCAGCACCTGGCGGCCGACATCCCGCGCATCGCCGCCGCCGCCGTCGCCTACCCCGGGCAGCTGGTGATCGGCGCGCGCCTGCTCGACAAGGCGCAGCAGCCGAAGGCGCGCCGCCGTGCGAACGCGTTCGCCGACTGGGGCATTTCCTGGGGTTGCGGCCAGCCGGTGGCGGACACCCAGAGCGGCCAGCGCTGGTACCCGCGCGCCGCGCTGGACCTGGTCGACCTGCCGGCGCAGAACTTCGTGTTTGAGGCGGCAATCCTGATCGCGGCCTCGCGCGAGCTGGGCATGGGCGTGGTCGCGGTGCCGATCGCCTCGCGTTATCCGCCCGGCGCGCGCGCCAGCCACCTCAAGCCGGTGCGCGACACCTTGCGCATCACCGCGTACACGGTCGGCCGCGTGCTACACTACGGTCGCGTGGCGGAAAGCTACCGGCGCTCGCACACCGCGCCGCGGGTGATCGACGACCTGCGCGATCAGCTGGTCCGCGTGTAGGAGCGCACTCTGTGCGCGAATGCTGCTGGCTTCGATCGGACACCAGGGCGATCGCGCGCAGGGCGCGCTCCTACACGGATGCGGGATCGCCGCCGGGCCGCTGCCAGAAATCGTGAAAGTTGAACCAGTTGTACGGCGCCACCCGCACGTAGTGTTCCAGCCGCTGCGCGTAACGCGTCAACAGCGCGTCCAGCGCCGGGCCGCGCTGCCCGCGCGGAATCGCCACGCGCTCGGCGAACGGCTCGAACACCAGCCGGTAGCGGTTGCCGCCCAGGTACAGGCCGAAGCACAGCAGCACCGGCACCTTGAGCGCGTTCGCCAGCAGCCACGGCCCCACCGGCAGCTGCGCCGGCGCGCCGAGGAAATCCACTGCGCGTTGCGCCTCGTGTTCGCCGGCGCGATCGGCCAGCAGCGCCACCATCGCGCCCTGCCGGCACGCCTCGGCGGCGGCCAGCACCACGTGCGCGCCGCCTTGCGCGGCGTCGATTACCGCCGCGCCCACGTCGGGCGCCAGCGCCTCCAGCAGCTCGGTCATCGCCGGCGTCCTGCTCTTGTCCAGCACTACGCGCAACGGTACGTCGGGCCGCCGCGCGCTGAGCACGCGCAAGGCTTCGAAGCTGCCCTGGTGCGAACCGACCAGCAGCACGCCGCGGCCTTCGGCAATGCGCCGTTCCAGCTCCGCCAGGCCCTCGATCTCGATCGCGAAGCCGCGCTCGCCGTGCGCGAGCAGGAAGATCCGGTCCAGCGTGGTGACCGCGTACGCATGGAACTGGCGCAGCATCGGCCACGGGCCGGGCGACCGTCCGAACACGCGCGCGAGGTATTGCCGCGAGGCGCGCCGCTCGGCGCCGCGGCGCAGGAAGAAATACAGCGTCACCGGATACATCAGCAGCCGGCCGAAGCGGCGGCCACCGTGCAGCGCCAGCAACCGGATCACCCGGTACGCGAAGCGGCTGCCGCCTTCGCGATGCTGGCGCCAGTGCGTGGCCTCGCTCATGCCGGGGGCGGCCTCAGCCGGGCGCGCGATGCGCTTCGACGAACGTGCTCAAGCCGCGCAGGCTGGCGAAGATGCGCTGGTTGTCGGGATGGTCCGAGCGCAGCTGGAAGCCGTAGCGTTTGGACACGGCCAGCGCGATCTCCAGCGCGTCGATCGAATCCAGCCCCAGCTCGCCGCCGAACAGCGGCGCGTCCGGATCGATCTTCGCAGGATCGACCGCTTCGAGGTTCAGGCTTTCCACGATCAGGGTGGCCAGCTCGTGCTGGGCAGGAGTCAATTCGGCCATGTGCGCGGAAGCTCGTAAAACGTCGTCGAAACAGTGAAAAGCGGCGGCGAAGTGTAACATGGAGCCCTTGTCTTTCCCGGTTGCACATATGCTCGAAGGTTGTGGAAGCAGACTGGCCGAAACCGGCCCCGTGCGCGCGCCGCGCATCTCCTATCGCATGAACGATGCCACCGCCCTGCTGGCCGAGCCCGGCATGCTGGCGGTATTCGGCTTCGGCGACCACGCTGCGGACATCGATGATCCGCGCTGGCTGCGCGTGCCGCTGGAAGCCTTCGACTCCCCTGCGTCGCTGGAAGCCTGGCAGGTCGACGGACCGGTGCAGCACGGCCGCCACGGTGCGCTGCGCTGGTCGGCCGGCAGCGGCTGGCTGTACGCCGCGCTGGAACTGGATGAACGCGAACACGGCGGCCCCGCGGGTGCGGCCCGCGTCGCCTATGCGCAGCTGCGCGAGTTCATCCACGGCCGCGACGAGCGGCAGGTGCTGCGCCTCTGGAACTACCAGGGCGCGATCAACCAGGGTGGCGGCGACACCGAACGCTACAAGCTGTTCTGCGATGGCCGCGCCGAGGGCTGCGGCGACTGGTTCGCCGGCGGCTATCCCGCCGCCACCGCGATCGGCCATCACGGCGAGCCGCATCTGCTGCAGGTCTACCTGCTGGCCAGCGCGCAGGCCGGCACCGCGGTGGAGAATCCGCGCCAGGTCAGCGCCTGGCGCTACCCGCGCCAGTACGGCCGTACCGCGCCCGGCTTCGCCCGCGCGATGCGCCTGCCCGCGCAGGACGCGCTGGCGATCTCCGGCACCGCCGCCGTGGTGGGCCACGCCTCCGCGCATGCAGGCGACACGGTGGCGCAGCTCGACGAGATCCTGGTCAACCTCGAAGCGCTGCTTGCCAGCGCCGGCATGCCCGCCGGCTTCGACACTCACGCGCCGCTGAAGGCCTACGTGCGCCGCCCCGCCGACGCGCCGCGCGTGCGCGAACGGCTCCAGCAGCGCCTGCCCGACGTCCCCGTGCTGCTGCTGCACGGCGACATCTGCCGCAGCGAACTGCTGGTGGAGCTGGATGGGTGGCGCTACGCCTGAGCGCCGGTGCGGATCACGGTTGTTTTTCCGGCCGCTTCCAGCCGTGCAGCGTGGCCTGCCGGCCGCGCGCCACGGTGAGTTCGCCGGCAGGCGCGTCGCGGGTGATCACCGAACCCGCGCCGATGGTGGCCCGCGCGCCGATCGTCACCGGCGCCACCAGCGCGGCGTTGGAGCCGATGAAGGCGCCGTCCTCGATGCGGGTGACGAACTTGTTCACGCCGTCGTAGTTGCAAGTGATGGTGCCGGCGCCCACGTTGACGCCGCGGCCGATCACGGTGTCGCCGAGATAGGTCAGATGATTGGCCTTGCTGTTCTCGCCGATGCGGGTCTTCTTGGTCTCGACGAAGTTGCCCACGTGCACGCCGGCGTCGAGTTCGGTGCCCGGGCGCAGCCGCGCGAACGGGCCGATGGTGCACGGGCCGTGGGTGACCACGCCTTCCAGGTCGCAGTGCGCCTGCACCACGGTGCCGGCGGCGAGCCGCACGTCCTTGAGCCGGACGAACGGGCCGACGCGCACCTCGTCGCCGAGGCCCACCTCGCCTTCGAGGATCACGTCGATGTCCAGTTCCACGTCATGGCCGGCGTTCACGGCGCCGCGCACGTCGATGCGCGCGGGATCGGCGAGTCGTACGCCGGCCCGCATCAGCGCACCCGCGGCGCGCTGCCGGTATTCGGTTTCGAGCGCCGCGAGCTGCAGGGCATCGTTCGCGCCGGACGCCTCCATCGGATCGCTGCATTCCACGCTGAGCGCGGGGCGCTTTTCCTCGTTCGCCATCGCGAAGATGTCGGTGAGGTAGTACTCGCCCTGCGCGTTGTCGCGATCGAGCCCTGCAATCCACACGCGCAGCGCGGCGGCGGGCGCGACGAGAATGCCGGTATTGACCAGGTCGATCGCGCGCTGCTCGTCGTCGGCGTCCTTCTCTTCGATCACGCACCGCACGTGGCCGTTGCCGTCGCGCAGCACGCGGCCGTAGCCGCGCGGCTCGGCGACGCGGATCGCCAGCAGGCCGAAGCCGCCTTCCACCTGCGCCAGTTCGCGCAGGGTCTCGGCGCGGGTCAGCGGCACGTCGCCGTACAGCACCAGCACCTGCGCCGCGTCGGGCACCTCGGGCAGCGCCTGCTCCACCGCGTGGCCGGTGCCGAGGCGCTCGGCCTGCAACACCCAGTGCAGGTCATCCTGGCCCGCGAACGCGGCCCGCACCTGGTCGCCGCCGTGGCCATAGACCACGTGGATCGCCGCCGGCTGCAGCGCGCGCGCGGTGGCCAGCACGTGCGCCAGCAATGGTCGCCCGGCCAGCGGCATCAGCACCTTGGGGCGCGTGGACTTCATGCGCGTGCCCGCGCCGGCGGCGAGAACGATGACGTGGAGCGGGGCCTGGCTCATGCGGGTCTGCCCTGACGTGGAGAATTCGCGGAGTCTATCAGCCCCCTGCCGGACGCCGGCTCAACCCCGTGCCGGCACGGACATCACCGTCGCCTTGCCAGCGCGACACTCGAAGCGGAACGCGTAGCTCAGGCTGAACGGCTTGGCCTTGCTGTCCACCGCATGGGTGTTGCCGTCCGCGTCCGCGGCCCAGTGGTTGATGCGCAACGGGTTGAACTCCCACTGCAGCACTGCCGCGCGCACGGCGGCGTAGAACGACGGACTGCGCGACGCGGCCAACACTTCGTCCGTCGACAGATCACGCACGTCGCTGACCTTGCCCGCCTCGTCCACGATCACCTGCACCCGCACTTCCTGCACCGGCAAGCAGGCCGCGAGCTGTTCCGGTGGATACACCGGCGTCACGCGCCGAAACGGCGTGGCGCCCGTGGCGGTATCGCCCATCGCCAGCTGGTAATGCGCCGCATGGCCGTCATCGAGCATCCGGTAGCTGGCGGAGCCCTCGTTCGGCGCCTTGGCGGGCGGCGCGATGACAGTGGCGCAACCCACCATGCCCAGCGCGAGCAAGCCCGGAGCCAGCAACCTCATGCGTGCCATCACGACACCTCTCCACCCGGCAAGTGTCGGCAACGCTATCAAACTACGTTTGTAATTTGAAGTGGCCGCCACGCCTTCCCAGGCGATCGCCGGACACAAGAACGCCGGCGCAAGGCCGGCGTTCTTTTCCGCGATGTCCATCGAAGCCGCTCGCGATCCCCATCGAAGCGACCGTTTCATCCCTGAGTGCGGCCATGGATGGCCGCCCGTTTGATCCTCGCGCTCACGGACGAGCGCAGAGATCAGTGCCTGAGGTTCTTCCGCAGCCGCTCAAGCGCCTGCAGCTGGGCCATCGCCTGGGCCAGCTTGGCCTGCGCCTCGGAGACTTCCAGCGCGTCGGTGCGGTTGGCCAGCGCGTCCTCGGCTTCCTTCTTCGCGCGCTGCGCGGCGGCCTCGTCCAGGTCGGCCGCGCGGATCGCCGTGTCGACCAGCACGGTGACCACCTGCGGCTGCACCTCGAGGATGCCGCCGGAGATGTAGAACTGCTGGCGCTCGCCCGCAGCCAGCACCACGTCGACGTGGCCGGGCTTGAGGCGGGTGATCAGCGGCGCATGGCGCGGCGTGATGCCCAGCTCGCCCAGCTCGCCGGTGGCGACGAGCATCGTGGCCTCGCCGGAGAAGATCTCGGCTTCGGCGCTGACGATGTCGACTCGGAGGGTGGTCATGGTTGGTTACTCGTCACGTTCGCAGGAAACGATGAGGTGAAGAAAAGCAGGCTCGAATCGCGACGCTGCCGCCGACTTGTCCATGCCTTTGCGAAAGCCGCTTACGCGGCTTTCTTGGCGGCCCCCATCTCCTCGCCCTTCTTGATCGCTTCGTCGATGCCGCCGACCATGTAGAACGCCTGCTCGGGCAGGTGGTCGACCTCGCCTTCCACGATCATCTTGAAGCCGCGGATGGTTTCCTTCAGCGACACGTACTTGCCCGGCGCGCCGGTGAACACCTCGGCCACGTGGAACGGCTGGCTGAAGAAGCGCTCGCACTTGCGCGCGCGCGCCACCACCTGCTTGTCCTCTTCGGACAGCTCGTCCATGCCGAGGATGGCGATGATGTCCTTGAGCTCCTTGTAGCGCTGCAGCATGCCCTGCACGCGACGAGCCACGTCGTAGTGCTCCTGGCCCACCACCTGCGGATCGAGCTGGCGGCTGGTGGAGTCCAGCGGGTCCACCGCCGGGTAGATGCCCAGCGAGGCGATCTGGCGCGACAGGGTCACGGTGGAGTCGAGATGCGCGAAGGTGGTGGCCGGCGACGGGTCGGTCAGGTCGTCCGCGGGCACGTACACGGCCTGGATCGAGGTGATCGAACCGGTCTTGGTGGAGGTGATGCGCTCCTGCAGCACGCCCATTTCGTCGGCCAGGGTCGCGGACACCTCGGTGCCGGCCAGCGTGTAGCGGTAGATGTTGTCCACGAAGAACAGCACGTCCTTGCCCTTGCCGCTCTCGTCCTTCTGGTCGCGGAAATACTCGGCCATGGTCAGGCCGGTCAGCGCGACGCGCAGGCGGTTGCCCGGCGGCTCGTTCATCTGGCCGTAGACCATCGCCACCTTCGACTCCGGCAGATTGTCCAGCTTCACCACGCCGGCGTCCTGCATCTCGTGGTAGAAGTCGTTGCCCTCGCGGGTGCGCTCGCCCACGCCGGCGAACACCGACAGGCCCGAATGCTGGGTCGCGATGTTGTTGATGAGTTCCAGCATGTTCACGGTCTTGCCCACGCCGGCGCCGCCGAACAGGCCGACCTTGCCGCCCTTGGCGAACGGGCAGACCAGGTCGATCACCTTGATGCCGGTTTCCAGCAGCTCGTTGGCCAGCGCCTGATCGGCATACGACGGCGCCTCGCGGTGGATCACCCAGCGATCCTCGGCGTTGATCGGGCCGACCTCGTCGATCGGGTTGCCGAGCACGTCCATGATGCGGCCCAGGGTGGCGTTGCCCACCGGCACCTTGATGCCCTCGCCGGTGTTGCGGGCGAGCAGGCCGCGCTTCAGGCCCTCGGTGGAACCCAGCGCGATCGTGCGCACCACGCCGTCGCCCAGCACCTGCTGCACTTCCAGCGTGATCTCGGTGCCGTCGATCTTCAGCGCGTCATACACCTGCGGCACCTGATCGCGCGCGAACTCGACGTCGATGACCGCGCCGATGATCTGAACAACTTTGCCCTGACTCATGGATGTGCTCCGGATGGATCTTTGTGATTTCGTATCAGCGCCGACGAAGCGTCGCTCTTGTTAGGAGTGCGGCCATGGATGGCCGCTTTTTGATCTGCTCTTGCAGGCATGGATGCCTGCACTCATACAGCCCAGCCGCGGTCAGACCGCAGCAGCGCCACCAACAATCTCCGAGATTTCCTGCGTGATCGCCGCCTGGCGGGTCTTGTTGTAGACCAGCGTCAGCGTGTCGATCACCTTGTTCGCGTTGTCCGACGCGCTCTTCATCGCGACCATGCGCGCGGCGTGCTCGCTGGCGAGGTTCTCCAGCACGCCCTGGTACACCACCGACTCGATGTAGCGGCCCAGCACGTGCTCCAGCACGGTCTGCGCGTCGGGTTCGTAGATGTAGTCCCAGTCGTGGGTCTGCTCGAGCTTGACGCCGGCATACGCCGACTCGCCGGCCGCCTGGTGCGCCTCCATTTCCGCCGCCACCAGCGGCAGCGGCAGCAGCGCGTCGATGGTCGGCTTCTGCGTCATGGTGTTGACGAAGTCGTTGTAGGCGAGGAACACGCGGTCCAGCGCATTCGCGGCATAGGCGTCCAGCACCACCTTGATCACGCCGATCAGCTGCTCCAGCTTCGGCCGCTCGCCGAGATGCGTGGTGCTGCCAATCAGGTTCACGCCCTTGATGCGGCGGAAAAACTGCAGCGCCTTCTGGCCGATCGCCACTACGTCGACCTGCACGCCCTTGCCCTGCCACTCCTGGATCGCCGGCAGCAGACGGCGGAACATGTTGGAGTTCAGCCCGCCGCACAGGCCGCGATCGGTGGACACCACGATGTAGGCCACCCGTGCCACATTGTCGCGTTCGACCAGGAACGGATGCTTGAAGTCGGTGCTGGCCTGCGCCACGTGCGCGATCACCTTGCGCATGGAGCGCGCATAGGGACGCGAGGCCTTCATCAGATCCTGTGCCTTGCGGATCTTCGAGGCCGAGACCATTTCGAGCGCGCGCGTCACCTTGCGCATGTTCTGCGTGCTCTTGATCTTGGTTTTGATTTCGCGTCCGCTGGCCATCTATTTCGCTCGCTGTGCTCGCATGGGGACGGGGTCTGGGGAACGCGGCGGTGGCGTTCCCTGCTCCCCGCCAGCTCTTACCAGCTACCCGTCTTCTTGTACTCGTCCAGCGAAGCCTTGAAGACGCCTTCGATCTCGGCATCCCAGGCGCCGGTGGCGACGATCTTCTTCATCAGCTCGGCATGGTTCTGGTGCATGAAGGCATGCAGGCCCTTCTCGAACGCCAGCACCTTGTTCACCGGCAGGTCGTCGAGGTAGCCCTTCTCGGCCGCGTACACCGACAGCGCCAGCTCGGCGATCGACAGCGGCGCGTACTGCGACTGCTTCATCAGCTCGGTCACGCGCTGGCCGCGGTCGAGCTGGGCGCGGGTGGCCGGGTCGAGGTCGGAGGCGAACTGCGCGAACGCGGCCAGCTCGCGGTACTGCGCCAGCGCCAGCTTCACGCCGCCGGAGAGCTTCTTCACGATCTTGGTCTGCGCCGAACCGCCCACGCGCGACACCGAGATGCCGGCGTTCACGGCCGGACGGATGCCGGCGTTGAACAGGTCGGTTTCCAGGAAGATCTGGCCATCCGTAATCGAAATGACATTCGTCGGCACGAACGCGGACACGTCGCCGGCCTGGGTCTCGATGATCGGCAGCGCGGTCAGCGAGCCGGTCTTGCCCTTCACTTCGCCATGGGTGAACTTCTCGACGTACTCCTCGGACACGCGCGAGGCGCGCTCGAGCAGGCGCGAGTGGAGATAGAACACGTCGCCCGGGTAGGCTTCGCGGCCCGGCGGGCGCTTCAGCAGCAGCGAGATCTGGCGGTAGGCCACGGCCTGCTTGCTGAGGTCGTCGTAGACGATCAGCGCGTCCTGGCCGCGGTCGCGGAAGTACTCGCCCATCGCGCAACCGGCGTACGGCGCGATGTACTGCAGCGCGGCCGACTCGGAGGCGGAGGCAACCACCACGATGGTGTTGGCCAGCGCGCCGTTCTCTTCCAGCTTGCGCACCACGTTGGCGATGGACGAACGCTTCTGGCCGATCGCCACGTAGATCGAGAAGATGCCCGAATCCTTCTGGTTGATGATCGCGTCGATCGCCAGCGCGGTCTTGCCGGTCTGGCGGTCGCCGATGATCAGCTCGCGCTGGCCGCGGCCGATCGGGATCATCGAGTCGACCGACTTGTAGCCGGTCTGCACCGGCTGGTCGACCGACTTGCGCCAGATCACGCCCGGCGCGACCTTCTCGATCGGCGAGCTGAGCTTGGCGTTGAGCGGACCCTTGCCGTCGATCGGGTTGCCCAGCGAATCGACCACGCGGCCGAGCAGCTCGGGGCCGACCGGCACCTCGAGAATGCGGCCGGTGGTCTTGGCCACGTCGCCCTCGCGCAGATGCTGGTATTCGCCCAGCACCACCGCGCCGACCGAGTCGCGCTCCAGGTTCAGCGCCAGCGCGAACGCATTGCCGGGCAGCTCGATCATTTCGCCCTGCATCACGTCGGCCAGGCCGTGGATGCGCACGATGCCGTCGGACACGCTGATGATCGTGCCCTCGTTGCGCGCTTCCGCGCCGAGCTTGAACTGCTCGATGCGGTTCTTGATCAGCTCGCTGATCTCGGACGGGTTCAGGGTGGTGCTGGACATGGTCGTTATCCTGAAATTTTGTAAACGCGATGCTTTCTTTGAGAGTCCGGCATGGATGCCGGGGTTTGCTCTCCGCGAAATGGACTTCGCGTGAAAATTACTGTGCGAGCGTGTTGCCGAGGCGCTCCAGGCGCCCACGCGCGGAACCATCGATCACTTCGCTGCCGGTGTCGATCACCACGCCGGCCAGCAACGAGGCATCGACCCGGGCATCGAGTTCGATCTCGCGCCTGAAGCGGCGCTTCAGCGAAGCCTTGAGCTGCTCGGCCTGCGCCGCGTCCAACACCATCGCGCTGGTCACCTTGACCAGCAGCTGCGACTCGGACTCGCGGCGGTACTGCTCGTACAGCGCGGCCACTTCAGGCAGCAGCGCCATGCGGCGATGCTCGGCCAGTTCGCCGAGGAACTGCGCGAACGGCGCATCGGCCGCCATGCCTTGGGGCATATGCAGCGCCACCAGCTGTGCCGGCTGCACGCGCGGATCGTTGCCGAGACCAGCCACGCGCGGATCGACCGCCACCTGGGCGGCGAACGCCAGCGCCTGCGACCACACGGCCAACGCACCGCTGGCATGGGCCAGCTCGAACGCGGCGCGGGCGTAGGGACGGGCGAGGGTGATCGACTGGGCCATGGATCAGATTTCCGTGGCGAGCTGGTCGAGCAGCGCCTTGTGCGTCGAGGCATCCACCTCGCGCTGCACGATCTTCGACGCGCCCTGCACGGCCAGCGCACCCACGCGCACGCGCAGCTGCTCGCGCGCCTGCTGCGCCATCGCGGCGATGTCGTCCTGCGCGGCTGCCTTCAGCCGGTTGATCTCGACGATCGCGTCGGCGCGGGCCTTGTCGAGGATGTTGTTGGCTTGCTGCTGCGCCTTGTCGATGATCTCGGACGCCTGCTGGCGCGCCTTGCGGATCTCGTCCGCCACCTTGGTGTCGGCACTCTTCAGCTCGGCGTGCGCGCGCTCGGCGGCATTGAGGCCCTCGGCGATCTTGATCTGCCGCTCCTCGATGGCCTTGGTGATATGCGGCCAGATGAACTGGACGCAGAACCAGATGAGGATGGCGAAAGCAATCATTTCGCCGATCAGAGTGCCGTTGGGAAGCATCGCTGCGTTACCTGCAAATACGGAATGGAACCGGCGCGGACCTCAGTGGCCCGCGCCGACTTGCGGTGTGCTGCCCACGGCAGCACACCGGGGTACGACTTACTGACCGGCGCCGGCGGCGGTCAGAATCTTGCCCAGCAGCGGGTTCGCCACGGCGAAGTACATCGCCAGCGCCACACCGATCAGGAACGCCGCATCGATCAGGCCGGCCAGCAGGAACATGCGGCCCTGCAGCAGCGGCACCAGTTCCGGCTGGCGGGCGGCGGCTTCCAAGAACTTCGAGCCCATGACGCCGATACCGATACAGGCACCCAGCGCACCGAGGCCGATGATCAGACCAAGTGCGATGGCGGTGAAGCCCTGGATTTGTGCAAACTGGACAAGATGTTCCACGGTGATCTCCTCGAAAAAGCGGTTTTGCGTTGAAGGGTTGAAAAACTGAAACAGAACCGGAATCAGTGATGGTCGTGCGCCATCGAGATGTACACGATGGTCAGCACCATGAAGATGAAGGCCTGGATCGAGATGATCAGGATGTGGAAGATGCCCCACACCGTGTAGCCGATGATGCCGGCGCCGTACAGCGCCCAGCCAGCCACGCCCGCGCCCGCGCTGAACAGGCCGGCGATCAGCATGAACACCAGTTCGCCCGCGTACATGTTGCCGAACAGTCGCATCGCCAGGCTCACCGGCTTGGACACCAGCTCGACCAGATTCAGCGCGAAATTGGGAATCCACAGCAGCGGGTGCTTGCCGAATGGCGCGGTGAACAGCTCGTGCATGTAGCCGTTGAAGCCCTTGGCCTTGAAGCTGTAGACGATGATCAGCAGGAACACCGTGATCGACATCGCGAACGTCATGCTGGTGTCGGCGGTGGGCACGGCGCGGAAATGGCCGATGCCGAACTGCTCGGTAATCCACGGCAGCAGGTCGACCGGCAGCAGGTCCATCGCGTTCATCAGGAAAACCCAGACGAACACGGTCAGCGCCAGCGGGCCGAGGAAGCGGCGGTCGCCGTGGAACACGTCCTTGACCTGGCCGTCGACGAACTCGAGGATGATCTCGACGAAAGCTTGGCCCTTGCTCGGCACGCCGGCGGTGGCCTTGCGTGCCTTGGACCAGAACCACAGGCAGAACAGCACGCCCAGCACCAGCGATACCGTGATCGAGTCGATGTGCACCGCCCAGAAGCCTTCCTTGCTCGCATGCGGCACGAGGTGCTGGAGGTGGTGCTGGATGTATTCGGTAAGACCGCCCTGCGGCTCGCTTGCCATGTATCAACCCTTGAATCTGAACGCCAGCAGATAGACCGCGTAGGCAGCCACCAGCCCCGTCACGGCGGCCAGCGGCGGCAATTTGTACTGAAACAGGATCAACCCCAGCCCGCCGACGACCACTGCCCACTTCAGCAGCATGCCGAGCAGCAGGCGGGCGAAAGCCGCCGCGCCGCCGACCAGGCGACCGAAGACCTGCACGGACATCAGCGCGGTACCCAGCGCCACCGTGAAACCTCCGGCCGCGGCCGCAACCGCCTCCCGATGCCCCCTCAGCAGGAACACCGTGCCGACCATCGCCGCCACCGCGAGTTGCAGCAGCACCGTGCGCAGTGCGAGGCGCCGACCGGCGTCGAGACTGTTGAGCACGTAACCTCTCCGCACCGGTTTCCACCAGGTGGCACCGATACAGCCACGAACCATGATTCAATCCGTAAAAGTATATCAGTGCCCCGCTTGCAGCGACAAGCCGCGAATGCTGCGGCAACTTGTCCCGCAGCTCGCCTCGAGTGCAGACGTTGTCGCCTGATTCGCCAAAGAAAAGGGCCGGACTGGGGAAGTCCGGCCCTTGCTGCCGTGCGGGAGGGAGGGGGGCCGCCGGCAGGGTGCCACTCGGGTTGTTTCGTTGCCTTACTTCGCGGCAGCCTTCTTCGCGGCCGGCGCGGTCACCGCCTCGTTCGCGGCCTGGCGCTGTTCCTGCACCAGCGCCTGCAGCGACTCCGCAGCCTTCTGCGTCACGGCGATGATTTCCTGCGAAACCGCCACCGCGCGCTCGGCCTGCTCGCGGCTGAGGCTGGCGCCCTTTTCCCACAGGCCGCGCAGCGCGTCGGCGTCGCGGGTTTCCAGCGCCTCGGCCACGAAGGCGGCCGAATCGCGCGTCTGCTGCTCAAGCGCCTTGAGCTGCAGACCGGCGACCGTCTCCAGGCTCTTCAGGGCCAGCGACTGCGCCTTGAACGCGCCCTCGGTGACCTGCTTGGTGTAGGCGAAAAACTGGTTGCTGTACTGCTGGTTCATGAGCTTGCCCTCACTGGGGTTTGCGGGTAGTGGCAAGCACTCTAGCAAGCATTTTTGTGCAATGCAATATATTTTTTGTGGCTTGGCAAGACCACTTCGAAAATATTCAGGTTATACACATGATTGGATCAGTCACGCAGCTGTCGCAACGCCGCAATATTCGCGTCTGCGGGCCAGGAATACAGGCGCCCTGACCACCGGCAGCACCGATCTACCGCTCACGCGCGTGCTCCGGCGCGGGCGCCAGGAACGATGCCGTGGCGTTCGCTTTCCCGCCGGATCCGGGTCTACCCCCGGTAGCGGCAGCCCGATGTGCAGGTCTCGTGCACGACGACTTCGGACAGCAGCGGCAGCGCCGGCTTGAGGCGTTCCCAGATCCACATCGCCAGCCGCTCGCTGGTGGGATTTTCCAGCCCCTCGACATCGTTGAGGTAGTGGTGGTCGAGCCGGTCGTACAAGGGCTGGAACGCCGCCTTCACCTCGGCGAAATCCATCACCCAGCCGCTGTCGGCACCCAGCTCGCCGCTCAGGTGGATCTCCACGCGGAAGGAGTGTCCGTGCAGGCGCGCGCACTTGTGCCCCGCCGGCACATTCGGCAGGCGGTGCGCCGCCTCGAGGGTGAAGGACTTGAAGATATCCATCGCGGCATTCTATCGCGCCGCCACTGCGCGCCCGCGGAGACCGGCCCATTCCTCCTGATACCCGACGCAGCCGACCCACAGGGGGGGCACGGAATGATGCAACGCAGCATGCCAGAGACATGACGACGCCCGATACATCGCTATTAATTCTTTACTTTCAATGAACTGAACGATTGCACCAGTCATGTCGCGGTGTGTCGCATCGCGGATTGACACCGGTGTCAACGACTCGCAAGCTGGCACCCGTTCCGTTGCAGGGGAGCACGGTGAACGCGGCAATCGACCAACCGGATCGACCGGCGAGTGTCCTGACGACGCCATTCCTGGCGGCCGACGTCGGTGGCACGCACGCCCGCGTGGCGCTGATCCAGGTCGCCCGGGACGAGGGACACGCGGTCGAGGTGCTGGCCTACCGCAAGTTCGCCTGCGGGGATTTCGGCGGGCTGGCGGAACTGCTGCAGGCCTTCGTCGACAACGAGCTGCAGTCCCCGGTGCGGCGCTGCGTGCTCGCCTGCGCGGGCCAGCTGATGGGCGACGAGGTGCTCAACGACAACTCCGCCTGGCCCATTCACCTGCCGTCGGTGCGCCGGGCGCTGGCGCTGGATGACCTCGTCGCCCTCAATGACTTCGAGGCGCTGGGGTACGCGCTCGACAACCCGCTGGCCTGCGGCGGCCGCCTGCTGTGCGGGCCGGACCGCCAGGCCGATGGCCCGACGCTGGTGATCGGCCCCGGTACCGGCCTGGGCGCGGCGGTGCGCTTGTCCGGTCCCGCTGGCGGCTGCGTGCTGGCCACGGAAGCCGGCCAGATGGATTTCGCGCCGCATTCGATCCGCGATCGCGAGATCCTCGCGCAGCTGGCGCCGGATGGCGGTTACCTGCCGTATGAGCGCATCGTGTCGGGCCCCGGCCTGCTGACCCTCTACCGGACCTTGTGCGCCTTGCACGGGGCAACCCCTTGGCTGGCCACGCCCGCTGCCGTCACCGCGGCGGCCATGGTCGGCAGCGACGCGCAGGCCACGGAAGCGGTGGAGGTCTTCTGTGCGGCGCTGGGGAGTTTCGCCGGCAGCCTGGCCATGGCCTGCATGGCCAGCGGCGGCGTGTACCTGGCCGGCGGCTTCCTGGATTCGATGTTCGGCCTGCTGGCACGCAGCGCCTTCGAGGAGCGCTTCCTGCACGGGCGCAGCGTGCGCGCGTTCCTGTCGCAGGTTCCGGTGTGGGTGACGGAGCACGGACGCCAGGGCGTGCTGGGCGCGGCGAGGTGGTACCTCGGGCGTGGCGCGTCCGCTGCAGGCGGCCCGGCCCCATGAACCGCATCGCGACATCGGCGCCGCGCTTTTCCCGACAGCCGGGCGCGAGGGCGTGTGCGGGAAAAGGTCCCGCCGCGTTCGCCGCCGCGTGGCTGGCGACCATGGGCGTCGCCACGGCGACGCCGGCCGCGCCCGCCTGGTCGCTGCTGCCGCAGCCCGCCCACACCTACCCCGCCACGTCGCCTGCGTTCGAGGTTGCGGATGGCGCCGCGGTCGCGGTGCGCGGCGCGGCGCGCCCGCAGGTACAAGCCATCGTGGACCGGTTCGTGCGCTTGCTGGCCGATACGCGCGGCCTGCGATTGCACGCGACGACGGCGGCCGATGCGCGCGCAGCCATCACGTTCAACGTGAACCCGCACGCGGACGTGGCGGGCGATGCCGGCTACCGCATCGTGGTGGGCGACCAGGGCATCCAGATCACTGCGCGCACACCGCGCGGCGCGTTCTACGGCAGCGTCACCCTGTGGGAGTTGCTGACGCCGCCCGGCTGGACCCGCGGCAGCGCGGCCAAAGTGGCCGCGGGCGTCATCGACGACCACCCGCGCTTCGCCTGGCGCGCGCTGCTGCTGGATTCCGGGCGGCACGTCCAGAGCGTGGCCGAGATCAAGCAGCTGATCGACTGGATGTCGCTGCACAAGCTCAACGTGCTGCTCTGGCACCTGAGCGAGGATCAGGGCTGGCGTCTGGCCATCCCGAAGCATCCCGAGCTCACGCGGATCGGCGCCTGCCGCCCGGCGGCGGGCCTCGATGCCGAGTTGAGCGGCTCGCCCGACAAACCCTACTGCGGCTACTACGCCGAGGCCGACGTGCGCGATGTCGTGCGCTATGCCGCCGAGCGCTACGTCGACATCGTGCCGGGGATCGACCTGCCCGGGCATGCGCAGGCGGCGGTGGCCGCCTATCCGTGGCTGGGCGTCAACGGCCAGCGTCCGCCGGTGTGGACCGACTGGGGCGTCAGCCCGTGGCTGCTGAAACCCGACGAGAAGACCTTGCGCTTCGTCGACGACGTGCTCGACGAGGTGATGCGGGTGTTCCCCTCGCGATACATCTCGATCGGCGGCGACGAGGCCGACAAGCAGCAGTGGAGTGCATCTGCCGACGTGCGCGCGCAGATGCACAAGCTGGGCCTGGCGAACATGGACCAGCTGCAGGGCTGGTTCACCAACCAGGTCGCCGCATATCTCGTCAGGCACGGACGCACTCCGGTCGGCTGGGACGACGAACTGGCCGCCGGCGCGACGCTGCCGGCCTCGGAAGTGGTGATGTCCTGGCACGGCAACGACAACGAACGCGTGGCGCTCACGGCGGTCCGGCAAGGCCACGACGTGGTGATGACGCCGCAGGAGTCGCTGTACTTCGACCACTACCAGTCCAGCCTGCCCGACGAGTGGCCGGGGCAACCGCCCATGGCGACGCTGCGGCAGGCCTATGACACGACGGTCATCCCGCGCGGCGCGAGCGCGCGCGAAGCCGCGCGCGTGATCGGCGTGCAAGCCGGCCTGTGGACCGAGCTGATGCCGACGTTCACGCGCGACCAGCATGCCGTGTTCCCGCGCATCGCGGCACTGGCGGAACTCGCCTGGTCGCCGGCGGGCGCGCACGACTGGAACGGTTTCCTGCAACGCCTGCCCGCCGAACTGGCGCGCTACCGCGCACTCGGCATCGGCTATGCCGACACGGCGTTCGCGCCCGCCTTCGACGTGACGGCGGGCGCCGGCGGCACGGTGCGCGTCGCGCTCGCCAACCAGGCGAAATTCGGCACGATCCGCTACACGACGGACGGCTCCGCACCGGCTTCGGCGTCCACGCCGTATGTCCGCCCGCTGGTGTTTCCCGCGCAAACCAGGATGACGCTGCGCGCGGCGAGCTTCGCGTCCGGCGGCTTCGAACTTGCCGCCCCGCGCACGCAGGTACTGGATGCCGCGACGCTGCTCGGTCGTGACGGCAGCGCATTGGCAGCGTGCTCCAACCGGCCGGGCATGCGCCTGGGCGGTCGGCGACCGGCGCAGGGTCGGCGACCGGTCTACGCGATGGACGTCGGCGACATGTGCTGGCGATGGCCGCGGGCGCCGCTGCAGGGCATCAGGCATGTCGTCTTGACCGTCGAGCGCGTGGCATGGCGCTTCGGCGACGAGGCCAAGGATGCCGTAGCGCGCCCTAAGGCAAGTGCCGCCGGCGAGATCGAGATCCGTGCCGATTCCTGCACGGGTCCGCTGTTCGCCACCCTGCCGCTGGCAGCGGCGGCGCGAGCGGCGGGGCAAACCACGCTGCAGGCCGACGTATCGGCGCCGAAGGCTGGCGACGTGCGCGATCTGTGCATCGTCGCCACCGGCGATCCACGCGACGGCCAGTGGGCGCTGGCCCGAATCGCATTTTCGAAATAGGCGGTGCGCGGAACAGGCGTGCCGCAGGGGGAACACGGCATTGGAAACGGCCATGGCGCGCCAGGCCAGGCCCGATGCATCGAGAGATGGCATGGCGGCGACACGCCATGCGGCAGGCGTCATCCGGACACGCAGGCCCTGAAGCAATGCGGAGCAGTTGGGATTCGACCGACATCAACCGAGAGGCAAAGCCCATGTCCACCGACCATCGCAAGCACCCCTTGTCATTCGCCATCTCCATGTCGCTGCTCGCCGTCGTGGCGACCTCGGCCATGGCATCGCCGCGCCCGGGTGCCAAGGCGGACAACCCGGGAGCGCAGGCCGCCGCGCCGCAAGACACGCAGGCAACGTCGCCGGCCGATGCCGCGAAAGCGAAAGCCAAGTCCAAGGCCGATGCCGCGAAGGAAAAAGCGGCGGTCACCTTGTCCACCGTCACCGTCTCCGGCGTGCGCGCGTCGCAGATGCGCGCGATCGACCTGAAGCGCACGGCGCCGAACATCCAGGACAGCATCACGGCGGAAAACATCGGCGCGCTGCCCGACGTGACCATCACCGACTCCCTGCAGCGCGTCACCGGCGTGCAGATCAACCGCGACGCCGGCGTGGGCACCTCGGTGGACGTGCGCGGCCTGCCCCAGGTCGGCACCATGCTGAACGGCGAAGTGTTCATCACGGCGGACCAGATCGATTCGCAGCAGCCCGACTTCACCATGCTGCCGTCCACGCTGTTCCACGGCGTGGACGTGCTCAAGTCGGCCACCGCCAACACCACCGACAGCGGCATCAGCGGCGCGATCAACCTGCATACCTACCGGCCCTGGGATCTGCCCAGCGGATTCACCTACAGCTATTCCGCCAACGGCGAGCGTGGCTCGACCACCCGGCACTGGGGACCGGAAGCCAACGGCCTGATCTCGTTCAACGACGACGGCCACTGGGGCCTGCTGGTGTCGGCCGACTTCTCCGACACCCGGCGGATGAACTCCACCGAGGGCCTCGACCAGTACGGCGTCGTGCTGAATGGCGAGAACGCGACCAGCGCCGCCAGCTACAACGGCTTCCTGACCGCGTGGAACGGCGCGCCGATCCCGTCGCAGATGGTGCAGAACGCCGACGGCAGCGTGGACGTCAACGGCGACGGCAAGTCCAACGGCGTGTTCATGGGCAGCCAGGACATCGGCCTCAACGACATCACCACCCAGCGCAAGCGCAAGTCCGGCAACGCCTCGTTCCAGATGGACCTCGGCAGCGGCTTCAGTCTGACCAGCGACTACTTCTACTCGCAGCAGCGCGAGTACGACCGCAACTTCGGCATCCAGTTCAACTCCACCAACTGGCAGGGCGCCACCTACGTGCCGGTGCAGTCGCGCAACACCGGCAGCCCGGCGCTCGGCTCCTACGGCACGCCGGAGCCGGGCTGGGAAGGCTCGCAGTTCTTCACCACGCAGGTGTACGAGAAGTGGCCGGGCGACGTGGAGTCGTATTCGCAGATCATCCAGAAGAGCTCCGTCGCGAAGAACTTCAACCTGCAGCTGGACTACGACAACGGTGGCAATTTCACCGCCAGCGTGCGCGGCATCCGCGACACCGCCTCCCAGTCGAACGTCGAGACCGACGTCAACATCTCCGACTCCGACGGCGCGCTGTGGCCCAACGTGCTGAACGACGGCGTGAACGTGCCGCCCGGCACCATGATCTATCCCGCTCAGCTGGGCGGCAACCGCGTGTTCAACGCGAACGGCATCCCGCAGAACACGGTGCCGATCGTCGCGAACTTCGGCGGCCGCTACCTCACGGTCAGCATGCCCTCCTCGCTGGCGACCGATTTCGCCAACCCCGCCGGCTGGACGATGAAGACGCTGGAATCCTCCGGCGACTACAACCGCGAGGTGGCGTTGAACGCGCTGCGCTTCGACGGCAAGTACGACTTCCAGGACGGCTTCCAGCTGGAATTCGGCGTGCGCAACAGCATCCGCAGCGCGAACAACGTCGGCTGGACGCTGGAAGCGCCGGTCTATGCCGGCATGGGGGCGACCGACCCGAACGGCTGCCTGGTGCGCTACGTCGGCGCCGACGTGGTCATGAACAGCGGCTCGTGCACCGCGGGCAACGACCAAGGCTACTTCCGCGCGGGGCCGTTGTCCGCGATATCGATGCCGAACACCGCCGCACCGCTGTCGGGCAACTTCAAGCAGTACACCAACCTGCTCGGCTCGGGCATCAACTTCTGGGCGATCAATCCTTCCGCGATGATCGACCCCGTCGCGTACTGGAAGTCGCTCTACCCCGGCACCGTCCAAGTGGGCGAGCCAGGCACCACCTGGGGCGTGGGGCTGAAGGAGTTGACGGGCTACCTGCAGGGTGATTTCAGCGGCACGCTCGGCAACATGCCGTACAGCGGCAACGTCGGCGTGCGGGTGATCCGCACCCATCTGAACGTCACCCAGCACCTGAGTGGCGACCCGGGTTCGTACGGCGACGAACCCGCCGACATCGGCACCTCGATCACCAAACGCAGCTACCAGGACGTGCTGCCGTCGGCGAACTTCTCGCTGGACATCACCGACAGTCTGAAATTCCGGCTGGCCTATTCCAAGAACATGATGCCGCTGGACCTCAGCACCTGGGGCGGCGGCCTGCAGCTGAACTACTCGCTGATGGAAACGCCGCAGGGGCCGATCTTCCGCGTCGCGAACGGCCAGTCGAGCGGCAACCCCAGCCTCAACCCGTGGCGCTCGACCAACTACGGCGCGTCGCTGGAGTACTACATCAACCCCACCAGCATGATCAGCCTCGCGCTGTTCCGCATCAACGTGGACAGCTTCATCAAGAGCGGCAGCGTGGCCAACTGCACCCTGCCGGACGAGGATGGCGTGGTGCGCAACCACTGCATCGTGATCAACGAACCCGTGCAGGGCACCGGCAACAGCATCCACGGCGCAGAGTTCGATTACCGCCAGGGCTTCACCTTCCTGCCGGGCATCCTGTCCAGGACCGGCATGGAGGTGAACGCCACCTACGCGCCCAGCAACTCGGGCGAACGGGACTTGTCCGGCGCCAAGATCCCGTTCCAGGACAACTCCACCAAGTCCGGCAACTTCATCCTGTGGTACCAGGACGATCACTTCCAGGCACGCCTGGCCTACAACTACCGCTCGCGTCGCGCGGTGATGGACAGCGTGGGCGGCATCACCGGTCTGGAAATGTACGAGGCGCCGCAGAAGTACCTGGATGCGTCGATCTCGTACAAGTTCAGCAAGTA